>Ga0247810_10000175_pt1 | contig 102996 bp, 90 predicted proteins | sample UWRJL119311C1_FD_179918 | JGI IMG/M metagenome (GOLD analysis project Ga0247810, IMG submission 179918) | Plant litter microbial communities from Arlington Agricultural Research Station in Wisconsin, United States - UWRJ-L119-311C-1 | ecosystem: Environmental > Terrestrial > Plant litter >... | reverse complement strand
TTTTTTGCGAATGAATGATTGCAATTCAATGCATGCTCTGTGCAAGCTTGGGCGGTCGAGATCAATCAAGCCTCGCGCGCGTGCTTCAGCTAGCTGGATTTGCCGTCTGGCTCGGTTTGATCTTTGCTTATATGGAATGGATGGATAGATGAGATTGGGATAGATGGGTTCAGTTAGAATGGGAGGTAGCTAGCTACAAGGGGGAGGTACCAATACAACAAATGAGTTACAGGCGAGCAGCGTAATGCATGCAAGGCAAGGCAATGCAAGGCAATGCAATGCAGTTGGAATCTATCCTTCGCGAGCTCTCCGGTCGGTGGTGAGGAGTATAGGATATAGGAGTAGAGAAGAGATATAGGATATATAGTATAGTGTAGTATATATACCAACCACGACCACCACCAGCACACAGCACACAGCACAATCATAATCATAATCATAATCACAATAGAGCCGAAGAAAAAGGAAAAAAAAAGTGAAAGAATAACCTTGGTCTTGATCATCTTTTCCCCTAATTACCAGTAGAAACGAAACATCACCAAGCGGTCTCCCCTCTTTTCTTGGTATGGATTCAGCTTCCAGGTAGTCCCCCTCCAAACCAGCACCCCAAACGCCAGACCCAGAATTCTCCAGCTCGTCCAGCAGGAAGGAAAAAAAGGTCCGATTTCGTCGCGAGTGGTTTTTTTTTTCTCCGGGGCGGCGAGCGTAGCGGCGTAGCGTCACCGGCGGGCGGGCGGGCGTGCGTGCCGCTGTTAGAAAGGAGGTGTGTGTGTGTGTTTGTAGGTGTTTGTGTTTGTGTCGGTGGGTGTTGCGAGTGTTTCTGATGCCTCGGCGGTCTGTCGGGAGGGCTCCGGCTTCGGGCTAGCAGTGGGATTCTTCGGTTCGCCGTGGTATCACGACCGGGACCTGGTGGATGGGATGGGATGGGAAGAGCTGGGAAGAAAACGAACTTGGTTTACATTAGTGAAGGTTAGGGTTGAGGGTAGTGTCACTCTATGGGGGGTTGCAGGTGGGGGAAAAGGTTATGAGAAAGGAAAAGTATCGGCTGTGGGAGGGATGAGGGATGATATGGGTGCAGGTTTCCATGCCCATCCCATCCCACGTTCTGTTTTCTGCGAGGTGGAGTGGAGATGAAAAGAGTGAGGGAGGGAGTAAGTGAGTAAGTGAGTAAGTGTGTGAGAGAGTGTGTGAGTGATTTAATGGCCGGGCCAGCCAGCAGGTAAAGAAAGTCAATGAACGGTGAGTGAGTGAGTCGACAAGAAGATAGCGACTGGTATTTCACGTATATTGCATGCCATACCGCTCAGTCGGTCCAAGTCCGTTCTAGTCAGTGCAGGAGCTATGGCTCTTCTGCTCTGGCTATGGCTCTGGCGACGATTAGAGACTATGTTTAGAGACTATGACCAGAGACTATGACCCTCTCTTGTCGACTGTCGCGCAATGCCAATCATGCAATCCCCTCCCAACACGGGCGCTCTTGGCCTGGACGGCGAGATAGCAATGGGTGAAACGACGGTGAAGATGGGCCATGTTGGAATACGCGGTGCCTCTGGGAGATCTTTGTGTTATGGGTGAATGATGATGGTTTGGATGGTTTGGATGTGGTTTCCAATCGCTCTTGGTGCAGTGCAGGACCAGAGCCCGCACCGCAAGCAAGAAACACGACGCACGAGACAGGCGACACAGGCGAGACAGGGCCAAGCAAAAGCCTTCACCCCACCAGACCCAAGCTCACCACCACCCAAAACACTCTCTCCTCGCTCCCCCATTGATCCTGCCCTACTATTTGTTACTGTGACTGACTACCTACTACTTTATTAGCTATCTATCTACTGGCTGCCCAGCACTTCCCTCATCTTCATCTTCATCTTCTTCTTCCTCTTCTTCCACAAACCCCCCCCCCCACATCATCCTTTCTCTCTCTCTACTTCCAACCTACACACACACCTACATACTCTTGCTATCTGCAATCCATTGCATCAATTGACTTTTCTCTAAACCCACCCCGCACTACGTAGCTCGTGAAGCTCTGATTCACACAGCTCCCCGAGGTTCTGCTCACCGACCTCCCAACATCACAACCTCACCTCCACCACCAACACATCCGGCAGCCCTTACGCGCCGCAATCACCATCATGGCTGATTCTGCACATCACGATCCGCATGGCGACGGGACCTACGGTGAGGTCTTTGACGATGCGCACCCAGATACCAGACAGCAGCAGACCGTCCATCGCATCCGCGCCAATTCCAGCATCATGCAGCTGAAGAAGATCCTAGGTACGTCCAATTCCTCATCCTACCCCGCCATAGAGCTCCAGCAGGTGCGGGCACTTTTGCTAATGACTTTCTTTGCGCCTTTACAGTTGCCAATCGAGGAGAAATCCGTAAGTATTATTACCCTTCCTCCCATCTGCGGTTTCTTGTTGGGCGCTCCGACTAACAGCTATCCAGCTATCCGTGTACGTACTTTACCAAGGTCATTACGAAGCTGAGGAATCCTACTAACCCGCGTCCGCTTGTGTAGATTTTCCGTACAGTAAGCACCCCTCAATTCACCCTCGCGGCATGATCAGAAGCTAATCGTGGTTCAATTAGGCACACGAATTGTCTCTACAGACTGTCGCAGTTTTCAGGTAACTACTGGCAAGGTGTTGGGATGTGCCCCCGCAGTGCTAACGGAACACGCAGTTATGAGGACCGACTTAGCATGCACAGACAAAGTAAGTTGCGCTTGGCGGTGGGATAAAGATTTCCTCGATTATTACAAGGGACACTGGCTAATCACATATGTTACTGCAGAGGCCGATGAAGCCTATGTTATTGGCAAGCGAGGACAATATACCCCCGTGGGAGCATACTTGGCAGGAGACGAAATCATCAAGATTGCATTGCAACATGGCGTCCAAATGATCCATCCCGGTACGACTTCCAAGAGCTGGGTAAGAGCGCAGAGTCTAATGTTGTGACAGGTTATGGATTCCTTTCTGAGAACGCCGTTTTTGCCAAGAATGTCGAGAAAGCAGGTCTTATTGTGAGTAATCCCTCGACAGCGTGTGACTCTACTCCAGCTAATTGCGCACAGTTTGTCGGTCCTTCCCCAGAAGTCATCGACTCTCTCGGTGACAAGGTCTCCGCGAGGGCTCTAGCCATCAAGGCAGGCGTGCCGGTCGTGCCAGGCACAGAAGGAGCTGTGGACAAGTTTGAGGATGTCAAGAAGTTCACGGATGAGTACGGCTTCCCAATCATCATCAAGGCAGCCTACGGAGGTGGTGGACGCGGTATGCGAGTCGTCAGAGAGCAATCTACGCTCCAAGATTCGTTCGAGCGTGCCACTTCCGAGGCAAAATCTGCTTTCGGCAACGGAACCGTTTTTGTTGAGCGGTTCTTGGATAAACCCAAGCACATTGAGGTCCAGCTCTTGGGTGACAACCACGGCAACATTGTACACTTGTACGAACGTGATTGTTCGGTTCAGAGAAGACATCAAAAGGTCGTCGAGCTAGCTCCGGCCAAAGACCTCCCGGCCAATGTGAGAGAGGCTCTCTTGAACGATGCAGTCAAGCTGGCCAAGTCGGTCAACTACAGAAACGCCGGTACTGCCGAGTTCTTGGTGGATCAACAAAACCGATATTACTTTATCGAGATCAACCCGCGTATTCAGGTCGAACACACCATTACCGAGGAGATCACCGGTATCGATCTGATTGCTGCTCAGATCCAGATTGCTGCAGGTGCGACCTTGGCGCAGCTTGGCCTAACACAGGACCGCATCTCTACCCGAGGATTTGCCATCCAATGCCGTATCACTACCGAGGACCCTTCAAAACAGTTCCAGCCAGACACAGGAAAAATCGAGGTATACCGGTCTGCCGGTGGTAACGGAGTCCGTCTGGATGGAGGTAACGGATTTGCAGGCGCAATCATTACTCGTAAGGAGACACCTTTTCTATTCGTTCATTGTGACATTTGCTGACATTAAATAAGCCCACTATGATAGTATGTTAGTCAAGTGCACATGTCTTGGCTCAACCTATGAGATCGCCCGCCGGAAGATGCTCCGAGCTTTGGTCGAATTCCGAATTCGTGGAGTCAAGACTAATATTCCCTTCTTGGCGTCACTCCTTACCCACCCTACCTTCATCGATGGCAACTGCTGGACCACCTTCATCGATGATACCCCTGCACTATTCGACCTTGTTGGCGGTCAAAACCGTGCCCAAAAGCTTTTGGCATACTTGGGAGATGTTGCTGTCAATGGCAGCAGCATCAAGGGACAGATGGGAGAACCAAAGTTCAAGGGCGACATCATCATGCCCGAACTATTCACCGACGACGGTGTGAAAATCGATGTCTCGGAGCCTTGCAGAAAAGGCTGGAGAAACATCATTGTTGACGAAGGCCCAGTTGCTTTTGCGAAAGCCGTTCGTGAATACAAGGGATGTCTTCTCATGGATACCACTTGGCGTGATGCTCATCAATCGCTGCTCGCTACTCGTGTTCGAACTGTCGATCTCTTGAACATCGCAAAGGAGACCAGTCACGCCTACAGCAACTTGTTCAGTTTAGAGTGCTGGGGTGGAGCGACCTTTGATGTCGCCATGAGATTCCTCTACGAGGATCCTTGGGACAGACTACGAAAGATGAGAAAGCTCATCCCCAACATTCCCTTCCAGATGTTGCTTCGTGGAGCCAACGGTGTTGCCTACTCTTCCCTGCCGGATAACGCCATCTACCACTTCTGTGAGCAAGCCAAGAAGCACGGTGTTGATATTTTCCGCGTCTTTGATGCTCTGAATGATATTCACCAACTTGAAGTTGGTATCAACGCTGTCCACAAGGCTGGTGGTGTTGTGGAGGGAACGGTGTGCTTCTCGGGCGATATGTTGAACCCAAAGAAGAAGTATAACCTGGAATACTACTTGTCATTGGTAGCCAAGCTTGTAGACCTTAAGATTCACATTTTAGGTATCAAGGACATGGCCGGTGTACTGAAGCCAAGGGCCGCTACCTTGCTCATTGGTGCTATCCGCAAGAAATACCCTGACCTTCCCATCCACGTTCACACCCACGACTCTGCTGGTACCGGTGTTGCATCTATGGTTGCTTGCGCTAACGCAGGTGCCGATGCTGTTGACACTGCCACTGACAGCTTGTCTGGGATGACCTCCCAACCAAGCGTTGGCGCCGTCCTTGCGTCTTTAGAAGGTACAGATCTCGACCCAGGCCTGAATGTCCACCACATCCGAGCCATTGATACGTACTGGGCTCAACTGCGTCTCCTCTACTCTCCTTTCGAGGCCGGTCTGACTGGCCCCGACCCTGCGGTCTACGAGCATGAGATTCCAGGTGGTCAGCTGACCAATATGATGTTCCAAGCTTCCCAGCTAGGTCTTGGTGCTCAATGGGCGGAAACCAAGAAAGCTTATGAACAAGCAAACGACTTGCTCGGTGATATCGTCAAGGTCACTCCAACCTCCAAGGTTGTCGGTGATCTGGCTCAATTCATGGTCTCCAACAAGCTGAACTTTGATGACGTCCAGAAGAAGGCTGGTGAACTTGATTTCCCTAACTCGGTGATTGAGTTCCTTCAGGGATACATGGGACAACCATACGGCGGTTTCCCAGAGCCACTCCGCACCAATGCTCTTCGTGGTAGAGAAGCGCTCGACAAGCGACCTGGTCTCACTCTCGAGCCCCTTGATCTTGCAAAGATAAAGAAGGATATCCACACCAAGTGGGGCAGTGTCACCGAGTGTGATGTTTCCAGTTACGCTATGTATCCTAAGGTGTTTGACGACTACAAGAAGTTCATTCAAAAGTATGGTGATCTTAGCGTGCTTCCCACAAGATACTTCCTCTCACGACCAGAAATCGGCGAGGAGTTTCACGTTGAGTTGGAGAAGGGTAAGGTTCTCATCTTGAAGCTCCTTGCTGTTGGACCTTTGTCGGATACCACTGGTCAACGCGAGGTCTTCTACGAGATGAACGGAGAAGTCAGACAAGTGGCTGTTGATGACAACAATGCCGCCGTAGAGAACACCAGCCGTCCCAAGGCCGATCCAGGAGACAGTAGCCAAGTTGGAGCCCCTATGGCAGGTGTCGTTGTTGAGATTCGTGTCAAGGAGAACACGGAGGTTAAGAAGGGTGACCCTCTTGCTGTTCTTAGCGCTATGAAGATGGTAAGCCCAGAACTCCTAGCAAGTGCTTTATGACAAAACTAACAATCAAATAGGAAATGGTCATCTCCGCCCCGCATGCAGGTCAAGTCGGAAGCATTCAGATCAAGGAGGGCGATTCAGTCGCAGGCTCAGACCTCATCTGCAAGATTCTCAAGGAGGGACATCATTGAAAGGGTTAAGTAGAATTTGACTTGTTTAAACATGAATAAATGGAGAGGTATATATTTTATTGGGGGTTGGTTGTTGGGGTGTATAGGTTTATGACTAAGGAGGCCAAGATGAAGAACTCTAGATTGTCGGAGTGGTAAGGGCGTATACAATTTGTTTGGAGGCCATGGCAAATTAAAGTATTTTTTCCAAGACTATATTTCGAGACTCCTGTGACACGTTTATAATGGCGGTGATAACAAGCCCCCTTTCGGTCTCGCTTAAACAAGCCCCATTTTTACACCTTAGTGGCCAGCAGTATCACATTGGCATGGAAAAGAGAAAATATTCTATGAAGGTAATCAGTCCCTTCTTAGTTTACGTAGAATCGCTCAGCTCCCTTTTACATATTCCTGTGCCGAGCATGCATCGCTCAGCAATATCTGAAGCCATTAGAGTGGAGGAAATTACGGCTGGGGCTGGCCAGCGGCGCATATCACATCCCGCCCACACTGTCTCTGATATTCCATAAGGTCTTCTAGAACGATACCAAGATCTGTTGCTCGGTAGAAATAGCAAGAGCGATAGCAATAGCAGTAGCAGTATTATCGTGTTTCTTTGTTGATAAAGACTTCTTAGCTATGGCCTATGGCCAAAAAAAGAAAAAAAATTCGATCGTGGTCTGCGTCCCATCTCTGTTTATTAGATGGGAAATGAAAAATTGAAATAGAAAATGAAATTTGCTAGGCAAGACTACTACTGAGGAGATGTGTGTGTTACTAGGGTTGGATCATCTAGAGATGGGATATGCCATCTGAAAGTTGCGAAGGAGGGAAATTTTGCTTGGCGGAAGGGAGATAAAATGGGATGGCGAGATGAGTGAGGAGAGAAGATATGTATACTGCAAGATGGAACATGCGGACAAGCTCATCCGTGTGAAACGTACAGGCTTGCTGGCTGTATTTGGTATTATCATGTCTATGTTGTCTTCGTGCTGATTTATATTATACCATTACATGAGTAGACGCCAGGCACCGAGAATCAGCGCAGCGGTACCTATTTGGATGTTAGTAAATGCTTAAGATGGTGCCTTGGGGAGCATTCTTACCGGTGCAGACACCCATCAGCCACTGTAGCGTCTGGAACTTGACAGCCTCTAGCTTCTCTCTCAGTCCGGCCACTTCCTGCTCGATCTTGGTTTCCGTTTCCTTGATCTTCAGCTCTTGGACGTTTGCCTCTTCTCTAATGCGCCCTTTCTCTAAGTTGAGATCTAACCGTACCGAGGCCTGTGTTCTATTCACCTCGTCCCTCAGCCTGCTATTTAACTTTGCAAGATCGTTGGTCAGACGCTCATGAGTGGCGCGCGTCGTGGATGACTCGCTTGAATCGGCAGAGAGCAATTCGGATCTCAGCTTGGTAAAATCTACTTTCTGCGTATATGTTGCCTTGGCCTGATCTTCGCGGAGGACCATGGTTCGGGTAAGATTCTGTATGCTGGGGGCTAGTTAGTAGGATATTCGACAGGTGGGGTGGGAGCCGTCCAACCTTTCTTGAATCACATCGCTGAGCACTTTCATCATTGCCACAGACTGCGCCTCTGTGAACCCCTCTTCTTGCAACCTTTGCACAAATTTTAGAGTATCAAAATGGTGGTCTCGGCATTGTCTCGCGGTGGCATGAAATGCCCGACGATGCGCAGGATTTTGTGAAATGCTGGGCTTTGATCGAGGGAGAATATTTGTTTTCGATAGAACCGTGTACCGCTTCGAAGGGCTTTCTACTGGCTTGTATGATATTAAGGAAGATGTAGTGCTCAAAGCTCGAATCGTCTGTAGATTTGCTGGGCCAGCCTGCAAGCTCTGCCAACTAAGTCTGGGAAGTAGAAACCGTGGTAGCATTTGCGCCGAGCTTAATCCTGCTTGTGCCATTGCTCGTTAATTAAGAAGAGAGGTATCCAGGGAAGGTAAATGAGCGTGTAAGATGTGCAGAAATAAATAAAACTGTTAAGTGTGAGTGACAGAACGTCAACACCGATGCCGAGATGCGGCTCTTTGGGCAGCCTTGGCGGCTTGACTCACATCCCACTTGGATTTCATGGTAAATATCAAAGATCGAGAACTGTTTGCCTACCACCAACCTCCACGCACACAAACAGTAATCGAGTAGTTCCGCGATATCCCGCAATATATCAGCGAGTCTCGGAGAGCTATTTAATTCAATCCCAGGAGCTTGGCCTTCAGCAATCCACAAATCGAAAAAATCTACCCCACCACGAGCAATACTCACAACTTATTTTAAAACTTAACCACCCATCATGGCGGCGAACGGCGATAAGTACGGGAATGATATGGACTCAGAATCGGATTCTGGCAGAGAATCTGGAGACGAGGGACAAGAATTCGAGGATAACGAGAATGTTGAAGAAATCGAGAGGCCCATCAAACCAGCCTTGAAAAAGTCAAGTCACAAAGAGGTTCTACCAGCAGTCGTCCGACCCGTATTACCTCCTCAAACCGATCCTAAGGATTTAGATGTGAAGTCCTTGAATCCTCTGACTCCCGAAATTATTGCGCGACAGGCGACGATTAATATTGGAACAATTGGGCACGTAGCGCACGGAAAATCGACTGTGGTGAAGGCTATATCTGGTGTGCAAACTGTTCGATTTAAGAACGAGTTGGAGAGAAACATCACGATCAAGCTTGGTTATGCAAATGCAAAGATCTACCAGTGTGACAACCAGGAATGCCCCAGACCAGGCTGCTTTAGGAGTTACAAGAGTGAAAAGGAGGTCGACCCAGCCTGTGAACGTGAGGGTTGCGGTGGCACATATCGTCTGCTAAGACACGTCTCGTAAGTTTTCTCGTGGTGAACACAAATAACATAGAACTAACCTATATGAAGCTTTGTCGATTGCCCAGGACACGACATTCTCATGAGTACTATGTTGTCTGGTGCAGCCGTCATGGACGCTGCTCTGCTTTTGATCGCTGGTAACGAAGTTTGTCCACAACCCCAAACCTCTGAGCATCTTGCGGCCATCGAAATCATGAAACTCGACAAAATCATCATTCTCCAGAACAAGGTGGATCTTATGCGTGAAGAGGGTGCCAACCAACACTACCAGTCAATCCTAAAGTTCATCCGAGGAACTGTTGCTGGAGGAGCTCCAATCATCCCAATTTCTGCTCAACTAAAGTTCAATATCGATGCTATCAACGAGGCAATTGTGTCTACCATCCCAGTCCCTCCCCGAGATTTCTCTATGGATCCACAAATGATCGTCATTCGGTCTTTCGATGTTAATAAGCCAGGTGCCGAGATTGAGGACTTGAAGGGAGGTGTTGCCGGTGGTTCCATCCTTCACGGTGTTATAAAGCTTGGCGATGAGATTGAGATTCGTCCAGGAATTGTCACTCGTGATGAGAAGGGAGCTATCAAGTGCACACCCATTTTCAGCAGAATCGTCACTCTGAATTCCGAGAACAACGAGCTCAAGTACGCAGTACCCGGTGGACTTATCGGTGTTGGAACAAGAATCGACCCTACGCTCTGCCGTGCCGATCGTCTTGTTGGATTCGTTCTTGGGCTTAAGGGCAGACTGCCAGATATCTACATTGAGATCGAAGTCAACTACTACCTCTTAAGGAGACTTTTGGGTGTCAAGACTGCTGATGGAAAGCAAGCAAAGGTTGCTAAGCTTACCAAGAACGAGGTTCTCATGGTCAATATCGGATCTACTGCTACTGGTGCAAAGGTCGTGGCTGTTAAGGCAGATGCTGCGAAGTTGGTGTTGACAAGCCCTGCTTGCACGAACGTAGGCGAAAAAATTGCGCTCAGTCGTCGTATCGAGAAGCATTGGCGGTTAGTATCCCTAGTTTCTTGACACACTCTTTCTTGTACTAACATGTCCTTAGTCTCATTGGTTGGGCCACGATTGCTGCTGGTGTCACTCTTGACCCAAGCGTTGGCTCTAGCTAAAATCGATAAGTACTCTCTAGAAAAGATGTATCTAGGTTCTCTTCTGTTTCCGCGCAGCGTCCACACATCATCATTGCATTGCTCGGGAAGTGGATAGATTGGGCAAAAGTTAGCGCTCAATTTGGTTGAGTAATAAAGCATTTAGTATTGGAACTGTGCACTACAGAATATGAACATGACAAATTACGAAAATTGAGCAACTCTTATGGATATGTGTTTTTGCTAGTGTGAGACACGTAATTTGAAATTCCTCGGAAAACTACCTATGTATAAATTGCTTGGTATTGTATTAAATCAATGCAATCCATGAGGTACCTTGAAACCTGCGTTACCAGACCGGATATCATGGCATACTCCAACTAATCCTTGAGCTGCAGTCACCTTGGTGCATCAAGTTGAAATACAAAATCCAATAACCCAAAAATGAAAGTATCATGGGTAACAAACTACACGCGTGAAGCAAATCCACCAATTGGGTTGAGTATAATGACCTCGAAAGGCTTAGCAAGCAATTCTTCTTTGATCAAAGTCTCCTTCATGGCTATGAAGTAAGGGGTGCTCAAGTGATTATCAGCAGCGGCTTTATTCGCATCTGTTCACTTTCGTCAGCCGTGGCAGATGAACAATTCGGATGGGATGTTGTGGCAGTAATGGGAAGTAGCTTGACGGGGAAAAGAAATTGTAGGCTAAGAAATTTAACTTACAAGTTTCTTGGAACAGGATGACGTTGGTTTCGGTTTTAGAGTCAACTTGTACTTGTTCAAACATTTGATATTTTGTCTAGGCTAGTTAGAAGTCTTTCATGTTTTATAGTGCATCAGATCCATCACGTGGGCTAGGGATAAGAAGTGTATTATCCAAAGCGAAAGAATAAAAGAACCACGACTTACGACACCTTTTTCATTCTCATAGACTACGCTTCCAAGGCTAAGTAGGAGTTCTTTAAGCTGAATTGAAAAGATCTCGTCAGCTTGTATACATGATAGAATGAGATATACTCTTATCTTAGGATTGAGAGTAAATTGAAATAGGAAAAGGATGGAATGTTGAAGTAACTAAAGTCTGCTCAAAGATAAACTGGAAAATCATGACGAACTCTGGTCTCCTTTCCAGGAGTAGGGTGGAAGATAGCCACAAGCTGAATTTCCTCGGACATTATGGTTGATACCTGTTTGATTGATAGGAGATTTGTGTTTGCGAAGTTGCTTGTTGCTTTTCTCTTGTAATAGAGTAACTTTCTGAGAGGAAAATCCACCATCTATATAGCCCACTGTCGCGGCTGTATTTGAAAGCAAGATTTGAGGCCTACTGCTGCAGTTGGACACACTTGGTTAGAATAACGAGCTTTACGGGGAATGGTCCCCCTGAACATTATGCTGTTGGAGGGGCACAGTACTTTAATTGGAGGGGTTCGCGGCATTCATAAGCCGTTCCACTGCGGAATTCCGCACGTTGCTTGCTCCGTCTTATACCCAATCATAACGCCCCACTAGGGCAAATAAAATACACTCTTCTCAAAGGGTTTGCCATATGATTATTTTCTAACAGAAGAGTTGGATTTAAAAGATACTGCTGATCATGGTTCCTAGATTCTACCAAATCTATCAGGAATTGAGGCTGTAGTGTAGTAAGATCTTATATTATCATAGACGCACTTGATAAGACTTCCTGCAGATTCCTCAAATCAAGCGTTCACTAATCGGGCAGTGTCGCCTAACTTCTTCTACACCTAAAACTTCACTCCTTAATTCCAAAACCTTTAAAGCCCATTTCTTTCTTAAAGGCTCATCCAGAAGGACCATACTGCTGGATAGTTTGTGGCAAATCCGCATCCTGGAGGAGAGCTCCGCGCATCCTCCTTCACATATCTCATACATCTAATTGATATTCCTGGTTTTCTTGTATACGCAGAGATAATTGCATAAGAAGTAATAGGAAATCCTGGCCCTTCGTACTGCATATTCTTTTTATGTTTTATTTATCAGGGTACTCGCTTATTTAAGCGAAACCCCTTTCCGAGTTGGTCAAAAGGAAACGGACATAACTCAACAAAGGTGAGACAATTAACCATCATTTTGTAGATAAGAGCTATAGTGTGCCACTATTTTCAAAGGCAACACATGCAAATGTTGACCTCAATTCGTCAAGTCCGACTACAATCTTTTTTGAAGGAAACCGGCATCTAGAGTTTCAATCTTTTATACATCTACCGCCTTAATTTTACTCTCGCCAGTTTATTACAAAGAAAATTCCCATCATCTACTTTCAGAACTATTGGAATATACGGTGATGCCGTTTCCTTTTGGATTAATAAAGTAACCTGCCACTTGTCAAATACAGAACGACGCCATTTTGATCGAATATCATGGCAGAACAGCTATCTGCTTGCCAAAACTGACTAAATAGCCAATCTCCAATGACAACCAGCGTCCATAACTAGATGGCTCAATTACACTATCATACTACATTGCTAGCGGAACTACGACAGCGCGTACGAAGCTCTCTCACTAGAAATACTTTGAATCGTCAGGTAAAACATTTACTAACCAGTCGTATCATTATGTGAGGAAATAAGTGAGACGATTAGGAAAGGACAGATTTTAATATAAAATCATAATAGAGCCTCAGATATTAGAGACTCTATAAAGTCTAAATCATCAGAAATCGGGTACTTTAAATGCCGAAAAGTTCTTAGCCTCCTAATTATAAAGGTTCGAGATAAGTATATAATTTGCTATGAGTAAGAGCTCCGTGCTTATCTTTCTCACTTACATATAACCCACCTTGTTTACATTCATAACTGAATTCCTGAAACGTAATTCAAGCCTAGTGATAGTTGCCCCCTTATCTCTATACTAACTCGAATCTTAAGCAACTAAGTTACTTGCCAGGTTGAGGAACATTAGAGGGTCTCTTTTATATGCCTTATATAGTATTTGTTAGATCTTAACCCTAATTTGCAAATTCAATAATTTTTCATTCAGTCTATATAGCTCATTTTACTCCCTAAACTCAAAGTACACCATTCAAACATTCTAGAACCAATAACGCCAAACACCCTAATTCCAAAATCCTAAAATCTCTAGCTCCTCTACCATGACTTTATAACTCCCTCTATTCATTGTCCGTTGCCGCCTTAGCAGCCCGAATTTGAGCAAAGTGAGCCAGATCTCGTCGTCCACTTATTGTATCTCTCTTCTTGATGACATTATCACGCTTTGACTTGCTAGAGTCCCCCTTCTTTGACTTGCCCGAAAACAATCCCTTTATCTTATCTACTGCTGAGACCTTCTTTTGCTCCGTCTTCTCTGGCTGCTGCGCAGGCTTATTTGGGTTTTCTTTCATTGACTTCCAGGGCTCTACCTTCCAGGCTCTGTGAACAGCAGGGAAACCAGCCAAGTCCATCCTGGGGCCACCCATTCTCAACGAGGTAGTCTTTTCATCAAATTCTGTGTTCTTGACTACTGGCTGCGGTTTACCATCAACATATTGAGTCCACTCGCTGATGTATGTCCAGGCAATTTTATTTTGAGCTGCGACCTCTTTCTGGTGAGAATAGGAATAGAACTCTCCTAGTGTTTCGGCAAGGGGAATAAAATGTTGATCTGCAGATATCTCGTATACATAGCCATTTCCCTTAAAGTTCTTTTGAACCCAAGCGTCGCACACCTCTCGGTCCAAAGATGTAGAGACATACGGGTCGACGCTAGAAGGCATTACCATATGGTTATACAGACTAGTATCCGGAGTTTTACCATTACTAGCGGCCCAAGACTTAAAGCCGCCGTCTTTTTTGATCTGATCCGGTGTTCGATTGTCAGCACGATAAACGAAAGTGCAGTCCACGAGTAACGCGAATAGACTAAAAATGAGAAAGAGACCGAGCATTTTAATGGTGTAGATATGAAGGTAAGAGCCGGAATATAATTCTGTATACTGATATAGCTATAAGTTGAGGTATAGTTGGATCAGATGAGACGAATTGAAAAAGAATGGTGTAGATTAAGACGGTTATTCTGTTCATTTATATTATTCAAGGCATTAGGACTCTTCTTTAGATTCTTCTAAGAAAATGTCTAAGCCACTGTAAAGCTTATAGAAGTGTTATTCCTTCTTGAAAGTTGCAATAGGGATGTATCAACCAAGCCACTTGCTCAATAATCCCATCCTTCTCGAAAATCATAATAGGAATTGAGTAACTGTTCGACCCCAAGTTTTCTAGAATCGGAAGACACGTAGAAGCCAAGAGAGAATTACATTTGTTCATCCTATAGAAAACTAGGTATTAAGGATCAAATGCGTGTTAAATTGGATATGCCCTTGACGAATAACAAATTCGCCTTAACTACTTGGCTAATAATTAGCAACACTTAGCCATTTTTATTTTGGGATAGTATCCTGATAGTGGCTTGGTTGCCGGCCAATAGGTCACTCTTCTTAGATTAAAATCCTGATAAGACTGTGTCGAAGCAACGAACTGTTGGAATAACCAACGGTTGGAACAAAGACAACAAAGAGTATTTCTAAATTTAGAATGTTGGCCTACAGTTCACCATTACCAATTTATCAACGAATCTACTTGCTGTGTAATCTTATCCTTCTTGAAAGTTGCAATAGGATTTTACCAAGTGAGCCACTGTTGCTTGTTAAGTGTGTAAGAGGCCCATACATCGCCGATGTACTGTAGATATAAGCCTCAGCGATATGCTAAGATACATGAAGGTCGCGGTCAAAAGTCGTGAGATTACAGGGTAAAAGGGTTCCTTTAGAAATCCGTCTTTCATTGTTAGTTCGCTATTCGGCCCTTTCAAGCTGGTACATGGTACAGTTTTGATATATCTTACCATGATGGGATTTCTGGTCATGTAATCTGATAGCCTGTTGACGCACAAGAGCTCTGGAGATAGCCATTCAGGAACAGAGCCTGACCAAGCTTGGCTTGATTGGTTGGTAAATCTAAATTATCAAACACACAAAATTGTTAATTTTACATATATAACGAGCCAGCATTGAATTAAGATTTTTATTTTGTAGCGCTCTATTGTTATGTTAACCCCCTATATTCTCGGTTCACAGAAGCCCTATAAATTGAAAACATGCAATAGTAGTTTAAACCTCAACTAATAGGGGCAAAAAGCGAGCCAGTAGTAAGTTATGTAATTCAACAGGCCCCCCAGCCATGTAACATCACGAGTTTTGGCCGCGACCATCATACAGTCAACAATAATGATATAATAATAGAAATGATTACATTTATAAGTGGTCCTCCATACCCCAACTATACTGTTCCTGATTTATGTCAAAGATTCATTCATATCCTTTTCCTTCCCTAAATCTAACGACTAAAACTATACTCAACAGCCGTCAATCAGCAACTAACAACTAGCCAACTTCTCATAAATTTCGGAATTGGCCAGATCACCACCTCGACCCCCTGATATGCCGCACTGTTTATCACTCCGGCAGGTCCTCCGGCAAGTTCTCCGCTCAAAGTTAACACGAGTATCGACAACAATGGAACATCCGCTCACTGCACCTTGGGGCGTGCGTATTACCACTGCCGATTTCGACAAGCTCAAAGGCGGGTTTGAGCCTAAGCAAATGGAAGATAAATGGGCCTGCTCAGCTGACCAGCCAGACCCGCAAGGCTATACTGCTGTGCGCTGGACTCAGAGCTGGACTGGGAGCGAGACGATTGTTCTTCGAGTCCATCGTCTTAGTGATGGCGCGGAGGTTGTGGATATCACGTGGGAGCGAGGTACTGGTGCGACTCAAGTCGACGAAGACGAAGGCAAGGCGCTAGCAGCAATGCTATGTAAGAACGTGCTGGGCTGCGAGTGGGGACAATAAACTACCAGGAACTAGGCCCTATGAGACTGTGTAGAGTATGGACTGCATCTACAATTATATCTACTCGTTATTGACTGTCTTTCTGCATCACACCATGCTGAGGTAGCCACTTTTGTATCTTTCAAAAACATCCACGATATATCGGCCATGATAAGCAACACAACAAAAAGTCATTCTCACGCTTGCTCATTTTCCCTTTTACTGTGCAGGCCGAAACAGGAAATATCACATAATGGACATTCAATTTTACCAAGACACTCTTTGAGACTCAGTCAATGCCCTTTGCTATCGTCAGAAATGATAGAATTTGAAGTCAGTAGCGAAGGATATCTATGTGATACAGGCTTCCTGGTACGTTCCCCAGTTTTGCATGTGGAACAACATCTAACATAGACAGTTTTGAAACCCAATTGAGACAAACGACATGATTCTTGCTCACCGAAATCAAGTGGACAGTTCAGATGTATGCGATACAAGGCCAGTCTCCAAATCAAGCTCAGCGCGAGATACATATCCTATTGAACCAAAGATAGCACTTAGGCGGCCGAGTCCAAAAACGACGCGTACTTCAAGTCAAGCTTTAGAACGACTCCTCCAACAAAATAGGACAGCATAGAAGGGATATGAAGAAAGGAACAGGAGACTGATGGAGGAAATGAGGCATACGCTCGTACAATATTTGGAGCATTATTAGAACATGCGTTTACATATGCGTGAGCTATTCCATCAGCTATATATGCTCAAGAGAGATTTTGTAGAAGGTGCACTTTTACTCAAGACTCCTTCATAACTAGACAAGAACATGGCTCTGAAAAGAATATTAAATGATGAATCCTAATTTGCCTTCATGCTAATCTTGCCGTTCAGCCTCCGATGACATCTCTTTCAACACCCTCCTACACAAATCATGTAGACTCGACATCGCCAGAGAATACCTCCCACCAGGATGAGGAACGTGGTGACTTCTGACTATCAAGTGAAGAGTGTTATTTATTGCAGAAAAAAGCCGAGACCAAATTCGACACTGCCGAGCAAAATACATTCAAAGCAACTGTGATAATTGCGTTCGACCTTGTCTCCAAACGCCCCAAGCGCATGTTGAAAGCTACCACATAGTAAAAGCTTGGGGAGGCGTAACGGGATATTCTCAAATATTGATGAACGAAAGCACGAACGTTTTCAACTAATTATGTATCCAAAGATTTAATAGAGCTACTACATGACAATAGAAAAGTCAACCAGCTCAAAGACGCAATAGCATAGTTAAATGGAAGAAATAACTGGACAGTCACCTGGACCCCTCATAAAATCAGTTGGATAAATGCAGATTAGCCAACCAGCATTGGTTACTCTGAAGCAGCAACTATGTCGTAGATTTTGATATAATTAATATCACCGCTCTGCTTGCGTTTGCTGTATCGGCCCAGGCGTTCAGATATTCTCTGGTAAGTCAGTCTTAATCGTGGATAAATGGAATATATGACGTGAGTCTAGAATTTTAAGATCTGCAACCAAGAGGCCATCTCCCACCACACAGCATACAATTGCCATCGAGATTGATAGCACTTCTATAAGAAATGCACTTTGCGGAGGTTTCATGATAAAGGTAGGACGACGCTCTAAATGGCCTTGACGTCATTGGTCATTTTCAACGACAAGTTGGAACATTTTAGCACAATGCGACAAACATGGCACCATTCAATTTCGATATGAACGACCCCTAATTTTTTGTTTCTATTCTTTGCCTATGTCCACAGGCCTCATGAATGTTGTGCAACTGCGACCCAAATATGTCGTCCGAGACATTGTTTCCGCTGCTTTCTTCGAATGGCCAAGCCCCTTCATATCGTGATGTTCTTAGCATCTATCGGCGTGTACTGTCAGCACGCATAGAAGAAGGCACTCTCCGCCCTCTTGTCCTGCCATATCACCTTTATGGATATTTGATCCTCATAGTCTACCTCTGCATACCGCACAAGAATAAGCCCTGGGTCTATGCATTAAGATGGCCTGTGCTATTGGTAATCTGCAGCTTTCAATGGAAGACAATACAAGAGACAAGTAGCTGGAACGGCGCAGCGGCATATGCTGGTGGTTTGGTGGCTGCTTTAGGCATTGTCTGGGCCTTCATATGGCTAGTACTTTACCAACCACAATGGGATGCACAGAGGGTTGAGCGAAGGACAAAGCATGGCTCTGATACCATTCCGAAAGTTGCTTATGGGGACACAGAAGAACTTCTAGACAAGCGGAGCAAATGCAGACAGGCGGTGCCAGAGTACGGTTTCCAAGAGAAATATGTAAAGGGAGGACATTCTCCACAGCATATCGATCAGGAGGATAAGCTGCCTCGTAAGCGTAGAGCCGTTGGAGGCGAACCATATGGAGGTGTTACTTATGGTTCTCCAATATCAAATGGTGATCTAATAAACTCCAATGTGGCAGCAGTGGCCGTAGCTACAGACTTGACCAACCAGTATGAATATTTCTGGCAGCCATATCCCGATAATATTCTGGAAAGAACTGACTGGGTCTGGGATCTTCTTGCCAATTTTCGAGGTCCAGGTTGGAATTGGGAAATCACGCCAATGCCTGGTCAACCTTTATTCATTCAGCAGGAACTGGGAGGTCCTTCTGGCGAAAATTTCTCATCGGGGAAATCTTCAGTTGGGTTTCGTCAGTTTACTTCTAAGCATAAGCTCTTTGATAGACAAGTCCCAAAGTTCGTAGCAGGGTATTTTGTTCTCGATACTTTAAAGATCTTAATGATGAAAGACCCTTATTTCATATTTGGTCCTAACTCTTACGCTCTACCTAGTCATATTGCTGGGCTCTCAACCATCCAGCTGAAGGTATATAGACTGATTATATCGTTTCTGGCTATTACAATCTCTCTTGAAATGGCATTGATTTTATCACCTATTGGGCTTGGCCTAGTATTAGGGAACAGTATATTAGGACTCAGAGGGGAGCCCTGGTATTATGTAACTCACTGGGGCTCTCCTTCAACGATCGGAACAAAAGGCCTAAATGGACTTTGGGGCTCTTGGTGGCATCAAACCTTCCGCTTTGCATTCGCAGCTCCGACGAATTATCTCATCGATAACCAATATATCCAGCCTAGATCATCCTCCACTAAAATTGTGGGACTTGTCTTTGCCTTTGGGATATCTGGCTTCTTGCATAGCTGTGCTTCAATGACTCAATTTCCGAAGACGAGTGCCATAAACCCAATGATCTTCTTTATGTTACAAGCAGTGGGTATATTTATTCAATCAACAGCTTGTTCTTTATTGAGTCGATACACGGAAAGATTACCGAGTTGGCTTCGAAAGGGAGGAAATGTGCTCTATGCATTCGGATGGCTCATTATGACTGCCGGTTGGCTCACGGATGACTTTGCTAGAGGTGGAGTCTGGCTGTATGAACCGATCCCCCTAAGTCCACTGAGAGGACTAGGTTTCGGTCAATTTGGCGATGGTTGGTGGTGCTGGGATGAATATTTTATTCGCTGGCATAAAGGGAAGCATTGGTGGGAAAGCGGATTGGCCATTTGATATTCAAGAGCTTACGAAGTTACGACTACAACATAGGAAGGAATAAAATAAACTACGGATGGTACAACAAAAACGCGGCTATTTCTCACTTAGACATAGAAATAGTCTCTTGATTTCCAGTTACACCTAGTTTGGCAAGCAAGTCGAGGAGTTAACGAGCTAGCTGAGAGACCGAAAGTATTAATCTAGAAGCATTAGATAGAGGTGCACTTAGTGACTGTATCGGCGTTAAAAGATATGAGAATGCCATTAGAGTAATTTTAATGAAGTCTATACAATAATAGATATCGTGGGTCTTTCAAATATGTACAAAGCCCTCTTCTGCTTCTGCTTCTGCTTCTAAAGTAGTCACTCAGAAAAAGCCATTTGCGGATAAGAAGACCTAGAGAACCGGCACAACTGATGGCTAATAGCTAAGCCGACATAATGCTGTTGTACATTTTTGCAAAGCTGCTGGAGCTATTCTTCAATAGCTCCATCGGTTTCCCAAACTCCACCAGGCGGCCATCGTCAAGTACCACTACACGATCAAAGGTAAGTAGGCTCGAAAGTCTATGTGCAATCATAATAACCGTATGATCCTTAAATTCATCGCGGATGATCTCCTGCATGCGAGCATCTGTCTGCGTGTCCACGCTACTGGTAGGTTCATCTAAGATCAACACTTTACCTGCCTTCAACATAGCTCTCGCGAGACAAAAGAGTTGTCGTTGACCGTGAGAAAGGACGTCGGCATCCATCAAGGAATCGAGAACCTCTTTAGGGCTGGTACTGCTGTTTGTAGATTTGTCTACGAAAATACTCCAGAGTCCAACTTTCTGCAGTGCAGTAACAATGTCTTCGTCGGAGGACGTGGTAAAGGGGTCGATATTTGAGCGAACGGAAGCTGGAAATAGAAACGGGTCTTGGGTTAGACAGATCAACTTTTCTCTGATAACAGAGCCAGAAACGGTGGATAAATCAATGTCATCGAGAGTTATTTTGCCGGATGCTAAGTTGATGAGTCGCATTATAGTGAGTACGGTCGAACTTTTTCCACTATGAGGCTTGTTTAGTTTATGATTTGAGAATAGTTTTGCAAAGAGCACAAACCTTCCTGTCCTGCCAACTATGCCAATTCTTTGCCCACCTTCAACAGCGAAGCTGAGGTTCTTTAGGACGAGCGCATCTCCTTCGGCCCTGCCATAATAGAATATTAGTCACAAACTTCAAAAGATGAGTTGGATGGCGACAGCTTACCCATAGCTAGCAGATACACTCTCGAACCTCAAAGCGCCTCGACTCGGCCAGCTGGCATCAAGGTTCAAATTCTCATTCAGGGTTTCTTCCACGGGAGTATTCTCTGAAAAGTCCTTGATCCTGGCAATGCCTCCAAGTGATGTTTCTAGACTAGTCCAGAATTGCACAAGATTTGTGAGCGCATGGGACAACTCCATCATGTTCACTAGAGCCAATCCTAAGAACCCTGCATTGATATGTGATCTCAGCGCCACAGCCAGTCCTACTAGAACCAAAGCCAGACCCGCAACTATCAGGTCGAGCACCAGAATCAACCATCGCTGGATGCAGAATAGAAGATAATATGGCTTTTGGCTCTCATCTAGAAGCTGGTGATTCTTTTCGATGTATTTGTCAGTCCACCCAAATGAGCGAATAGTTATCAGCCCTGCAAGGGACTCAATAAAGTGTGAATACAGTGGGGCGTTGGCCTCCAACCTAATATGAAATTAGTTAATTAGTGAAATGGGACTTTGAGTGTAGACGTACTCTAGAAGTCTAAGCTGCCGAGAAGTGCGAAGGTAGAAGTTCTGAATGAAATAGAGAACGATTATGACAACCGGCAACACAGCCGCGAAGTAGCCCACCGCCGTGATTGAGATTGCTGCCACTACAATACAGCTTGCAAGTTCTATATAGGCATTGTTAGCATAATATTGCATACAATTATATTATAGGTATCTTACGGAAAGCGCAGTTGATTAGTGCTCCTGGGAGAGTCATGTCTGCGAGACGAAGATCTTGACTGAACCTATGAAACCCAGTTAGACATCATAGTTACTATCTTATGTAGTACTAATACCTGTTTACAAGTACTCCAGTTTCTGTTTTCGTAAAGAAAGACATTGGTGCCCTAACTATGATTAGAACAGTTTTATAGATTGCACGAAAGGAGCGTGTGGACAAGTACCGCATTGCTGCATTGAGGATCGATCGGTGCAAATGGGTACCAGATCTTGGAATCATGATCGTCCAGAGAAAACTATGTAAGTTTAGTAAATTGATTTCCCTCTGTTAGACAGGATTTGTTTACGTAACCGCAGCGACCATACTGAATCCTGTCATGAAGTTTATGAAACCAAGCATCCCCAGCCAGTAGCCAAGGTTTTGCTCATTACCATTCTCGTTGCTTTGTGCCCACCAATTGAGCCAAACACCTAATCATATCAGCTCCATCTTCTATTAAAGCACATAAAACTTACTACCCATGCCACTGAATGTTCCATTTGTAACTATAAGGGTCACAAACCCAATCAAACCCCATGAACCTAAAGCGCGAGCATAGTACTTATAAATTGTCCAGTCTCCCATGCTACGACTCGCGCCTAGGTCGCTTGTAACAGATGGGGTTGCAATATTTGGACTCCCGGTCACGCTGGTGACATCTACCGCTTCTTCATCGTGGGTCTTAGCCTCTTGAAGTTTGACCTGAAGAGTGTGTATATAGTTTCCTGGTATATTTAGTTTAGTGAAATTACCTTGCTCAACGATTTGACCAGCTTGGTTTAAGACGAGTATGAGATCAGCTTGAGGTAGCCGTTTGACTTTGAAATATTAGCGGCGACGATACAAACGATAGATGTGCCTTTACTAGAATGAGTTGCAAGAACAACGGTTGCGCCATTCTTACGAAGCAGGCCATTGGGCCCAATTACACGTTGGAAAACGAGTTCCTCAGTTAGACTGTCCAACCCACTAAGAACATCATCAAAAATTACCATTCTCTTTCGGCAATAAACTGCTCGGGCAATAGCCTGTGCTATTATTAGCCTTGGCATCACAAGGTTTACCTGTCACTTACAAGACGATGCTTTTGCCCACCACTGAGCTTGACTCCCTTGTCGCCCACAATGCTAAAGTCTCCCTCGGGCATCTGTCGAATATCGATATCAAGGGCACATGCATGCATGACAGTTTCGTACCAGTCGGCATGGAACTCTGACGCAGCAACGATGTTATCTCTTATAGACCCACTGGTGATCCAGGGGGTTTGATCGCAATAAGCAATTTCTGGAGAAGATACATGCACTTGTCCGTTAAGCTCTGGGGTCTCACCAAGCAGCCCTTTGAGAAAAGTTGACTTTCCGCAGCCCACTGGGCCAACGATTATCGTAAGCTTAGAATCAGACTGTATTGTAACACTTGCTTCCTTGATTATGGGCGAATTGGAATTCGACCACCCAAAGTTCGCATGGCTCACAGTCATCTCAAATGATCGACCACCTCCCACAGACAACAATTCCACATCCTCCTGATTTGTAACATGAATTGTGTCGTTTTCTGCAGGAGAGTCTCCAACTGACCGCTGCTCTGTCCTCGAGGTTTCTAATAAGAATTCTTGGATCCTTTCAAAACATCCTAAAGCAGCCCATCCTGACGGGATTGCGAATAGCAGAGTACCTAATGGTGACGAAAGAAGCCTTAGAGCAGCTAAAGAAGTGATTGCTTGCGAAACCGATAGTCCGGGATTCCCCTGCACGTTGGCCACTATTGCATATGCCGCGAAAACAAAAAAGCCATTGAAAACTGGCGGGAGATTTCCTGACATGTGGTTAGCTTATCCAACTAAATATTCACTAATTTTGATCACTAACCTAGAGAGATGTTAAGCGCTTGAACCTTTCGGTACCTTTTGGAAATGATAAGTTCGCTGCTACGTAACTGTTCTATATTGGAAGACATTTGAGTATTGAGGCCCAGCAACTTGACGTTCCTCATTGCTCCTAGTGTTTCGGAAGTATAGTTAATTCTTCGCTGTACTGCCTCAAGCCAGGCTTTCTGTCTTGATGTAACATGGCCCGCAAGGGTCATTGATAGACCAGTTGAAACTATTTCCATGAGTTAGCAATAATGACTGATATAGTTGCTCAATTGTTACTCACTAATAGTGACAAGAATAGGTGCAATGCAAACAATACCAAGCTGGACATAAAGCAGGTACATGGCAATTGCTACCTGGACAATACTGGGAATGATATCGATAAGTAGCTCATGAAATGTTTCGGCAATTCTCTGCACATCAGTGCCCATTAAAGTCATTGCCGCCGACTCGTTGACATTGGCTATCTGTAGTTTCAACATCTTTGCGTAGATGAGCGTGACTAGCTCACCACGCATCATTGTCATCAGTCGGTACTTTAAATGAGAAGTCCACCCGGCCATTATCTATAGTGTGTAAGTATGACCTCGCAATCAAAGATGAGTCTTCGAACAACTCACTGCAAGCCCGATATAAACAAACGCAAATGCACCAATCAAGCCATATCCAGTACTTACTGACCCTGGATCATCGGAGCCTTGCACATATTTCACGGTGTTTTGAATGAGATATGTTTGGCTTATACTTAGGGCAACATAGCAGAAGCGCGGAATATAAATTGTAAGAATCTCCCATCTTAGACTCCACACACAAGCATATTCTAGTGCATGTTTTCGTCTTTGGTTGCCTGAACTCTGTTAGCTTTAACTATATGCGTAGACTAGCACAGATCCCTTACACTTGTCCCAAGCGGATTGTAACTTGACAGCTAGATATGCAGAGTCAAGCTTCTCATAAATAGCCGGTAAACTATTTAAGGTGAAGACTTGGTTAAAGCCTGTGATCAGAAGCGAATTTAACCACCAGAATGAACTGCGGCTGATTAATCCGCTAGTACTTTCGAGTGAAAAGTGGTGGTCCAGTCCGAAAAGAAGGGATCGTTTCTCTACAGCCTCCAGAACGAGTATCGCACACTTCACAGCCAACGAAGCTGACAAGACGCCAGCAAAAGCGTTATCAATTGAGACAAGCCATTGCGTTCGAACACGGGCGGCATCAAATAATATAGTTGAAATGAGATACAAGTTGATGAGAAAAGATGGTTTGACGGATTTAACATGCTCAAGGTGAGACAGTATAGCCAGAGCTATAGCTGAAAGTAGAGACAACACTGCCGATGCGATTGAGATATGAGTCCGAATGTGAGGTTTCGTTGTCAATATTAGTACGCCTAGCTGAAGGCAAGTGTAGACACCGATAGTCACCTAAGAAAATTAGGTCGAAGTCATTAATTCTGCACGCATACATCACAACATACTAGTTTGCTGATATAGAGAGTACTTCGCTTCACTCGTAGTCTTCGTCGGAATAGTCTCAAGGCTCGAAAAGGTGCCGACAGAATAAATACAATCGTGGGCACGATCACTAGGACAATCTCTTCGAAGGATACTACAAATCGACCTATTAGCAAGTATATTGAATCAACGCCACTTGGTTTACTTGCTTGTGAAATCGAATCCACCACGGCATTCTGGAGATTTCACACTGGGTCCGAATGAATCATCACCACATATTACAGGTATCGCATCCATAACCATTTTACTATCTCAAAAGATATCTTTCCGGAGAAGCAATAGAAAGTTTCAGGCAACAGGTATAATCTTATCTATATACGCTAGTCCTGTTTAGTATCCTTGTCCCTTACAGATGTCACATACCAACATTGACGATCTTGGCACAATTAGAAGAAGCGAGATAAAATAGGGAGTTGAGTCCTTGGGAACCGGATTGAATGTGGAAGCAATCACATTTTATTTAAAATACCTAGACAGGGCCAATACATTGAAAGTCGCATTACATGGGAAAAGAAGAGACTGGCGGAAGGCCATAGTTCTGGGATGAAACCAGAACTCGCCCAGTAACATTGACATTAGCAACATGAAGTGTTCAACGAGCCAGCTGTTTCAGTTTCAATCTTATTCTCGAAGGTTTGATAGAATCTGAAGTCCAGATGTTCCGCAATTTAGAGATGTGAGGTGCCCATCTCAACGACATGTTTGGAGACCATCAGAACTATGGACCCCGAGGGAGTTGCCTCGGTTGATGACTGACTGCCTTATCCCATTGAAACCGAATTTATGGCGAGTGTTTAACAGCCGTAAGTAGTCCGTTTTTTAATTCAGTACCTATCACAATTATTACAAGAAATTTCCACAGTGATACGATATCATTTGATATCAGTTTCTATCTGCTATCTATAAAACTAGAAGTCCTGTAGCGAATCCTACTGAAACCCAAGAAGTGATGCTGTGGAGTGAAGCTACCAGGCGATCTCGGCAGCTTTCTCAGTAAAGATGTTTTATATTCGGTTACTGTTCAGGCATGTTTCAGGACAATATTAGGATCAAATAAGATTGATAGAAACTCTATTACGGAGTTAGAATTGGTGATTTAGCACCGTTCGTTAGTACAAACATGGAACCATCGTCCCCTCTTTTCGCCCTTCGTCTGTCATATTGGACTAAAGCGGCTACATGCGGAGTTCCATACGGAGTTCTTATAAACTAGCTAACACCTGATAACGCTGGACTTCTCGTGCTTCTACCATTCTTTCCTTGAACTAAATTATTCAAAGGCTTGATCGTTTCTCAAGAACCCCTAAAGACTACCTACCCCGCCCCCCGCCAAAAACCGACCCACATTTCCCATCACAACCTTTGGTGGTTCTATTCTCATTCGCATCATAGCTGCAACAATGGTGACCTCTAAGGTTTCTATGGGAGAGTATCTCTACAGAAGACTTATTTCTTTGGGTGTCCAACATGTTTTCGGTGTTCCAGGAGATTTTAATTGTACTTGTTTCTCCTAGAACTTGTCTCACAGACTGGCTAACGTGTATCAAAGTAACCCTCCTGGATGAACTCTTCAAGGTTCCTGAGTTGACATGGCAAGGAGCATGCAATGAGTTAAACGCCGCCTACGCATCTGATGGCTATGCTAGAATTGCTGGTCGACCAGCAGCCCTAATCACCACCTATGGTGTAGGGGAACTATCTGCTATGAATGGAGTTGCTGGAGCCTATGCTGAACATGCTGGCATGATCCATATTGTCGGAATGACAGCCAGACCTTGTGAGTTTTCATGTTGTTTTGAAACTAGTTTAGGCTAAGAAGTGTAGTGCAGAAGATGAAGGCCATGATTCATCATACCATGGAGCCAAATATGGATCATGGTATCTACATTGGCATGAGTGAGCCTGTGCGCAAGGCTCACACGTTCTTGTGGGACGATGCTACTATGGCTGAAGAAATCGACCGTGTTATTACTGCAGGTGTCAAAAGCAAACTCCCTGTCTTTATCTACGTTCCAGTAGATGTAGTTCAGGTTCAGCTTGATGCTGGCCGCTTAGAGCAGCCCCTAGACTTAGCTATCAAGAACGAGAGCTCCGTGGAGGAGGAAGTCGTCAAAGGAGTTTTAGAAGCTATTAAGGGGGCTCAAAACCCGATTGTTTTGGCCGATGTGTTAACGACTCGACACGGTGGCAGAGATTTGGCGCGAGAGCTGGTAGATGTGACGAATTATCAGAGCTTTTCGACTCCCCTCTCGAAGGGTATCATTGATGAGAGTCATCCTAGCTATGGTGGGGTCTTCAATGGAACTGGTAAGTAATCTCCTCTTATAGCTTCGAGACACAAACTAATCACATCAAACAGTCTCATTCCCAGGAGTTTCTGAAGCAGTTCATGCTTCTGATTTGGTACTTAACTTGGGGCCGCTTCTCTCAGACTCCAATACCGGCGGGTTTTCAAGAGCAATCAAAGATGAGAACCTCATCTTTCTTGGTCACGAGTACTGCCAGATCAAAGCGAAGAAATATGAAAATATACACTTCTTGCCAGTCTTGAAGAGAATTGTCGAGGAGCTTAAGAAAGATGCCAAATCATACAATCTTCCACGTGTACAAACAAAGGCCAAAATACAGGTGAGTCTCTGAGTTTTTAACTAATTGGTGAAAAGCTGTCTAACTGTATAGCCACCAATCTTAAATAGCTCGACTTCAGGTCCCATTGCACAGTCATACACCTGGCAGCGTCTCGGGAAGTTCTTGAAGCCCAATGACATAGTTCTTGCAGAATCTGGCACTGCTCAATTTGGCGTAAGTAATTTTCCTTCGGTTGCTGTGCTTGAACACTCAAAGCTAATACTTATGGTTGTTAGCTTCCCGACGCTACCTTCCCAGAAAATGTCCGCTACATCACACAAATATTCTGGTCTTCCATCGGCTACACCGTTGGAGCCACCTTAGGAGCACTTGTTGCGCAGAAAGAGCTCAAACTTCCCGGCCGTGTCATCCTCGTAGTCGGCGAGGGATCCCTTCAAATGACGGTCCAAGAAATTGGCTCATATATCCGCTTTGGCTTCAAACCCATCATCTTTGTAATCAACAATAACGGCTATTCTATTGAGCGAGCCATTAACGGCCCCAAACAGACCTACAACGACGTGAGCATGCTTTGGGATCATCAGAAGATGCTGGAGTTCTTTGGTGCGAGGACCGAGACGGGAATCAAGAGCAAGAGCTACAAGTGTAGCACCGTGGAAGAGATGGAGAAGGTATTGGAGGATAAGGAGTTTGCGAGCGCGGAGAACATTGCTTTGTGTGAGATTATGATGGATCAGTTTGACTACCCGTGGAGATTGACCGACCAGATTACGATTGGGAGAGCGAACGCAAAAGCCGCTTTGGAATGGTTCGCGTCTACCCAGTAGAGAAACGATTAGCTGAAATTAGACCACAATGGACTTTTCAAAACCTCAAAACTACTCTGTGCTGTAGTCATCTGATTGGCGGGATCCATTCTTGATGCCTTGGATATCCCTTGAACAAACCCGACCACCGTCTTAGATTGGCTCATCGCTGAATGCTATAAATGTTATGATAAGTTCATGATTAAATAAATTACCGACTGAGAGTGACGCAGTGTAGGCGGGCACATGATGGGTTTACAGCACTGTAGCTTAGTCAATGACTCACATTATCAGTCATTGATCTACATCTGATACATGACGCTAGACTTGCAAAGCATTTGATGTCTACTCTATCCTGAATATCGCTTACCTGTATATTCACGAAATTAAGTGATTGCTGTAGAATTCCAAGTAGCGAAGTGGAACTGCACGACATGTCATATGAAGCTTAGGAGTCGGAGTATCCTGACTTCATCGAAAATAAATCTCAGTTTCATTGCCATTCATTATTGTCGCTGCAATATGATCTATGGTATAGTACAAGGAAGGCACAAAACTGCGAGGCTCCTTCATGATACAAGTCCCAGCAAACGCCAATTATGTGGATCATCGCTCACGCTTCCGAGGGGCACTTCTAATGATATTATCCACTCTCAAAAGCAACTGGTCAGGTTAGGTTAGCGTCATGTTCTGCTGTATAATCATGGAATGAGAAGAACATACCTCTGCAGCCTCACTCGCCGAGCTGACCACTGCCTTTTTCAGCTTGTAGCTCTCAATCACACCCAACTCTCTCATATCAGTGATTCCACCGCCTGGAGTAAGGAGATCTAGACCATATGTCGTCATTCCATCGTAGATTGCTGTCCTTAACTTCGCAACTAAGTCCGAGGAATCATAACCTGCGTTATCTGCCAAAATTGTAGGAAGTTGTCTGAGAGCAATTGCGAAAGCACCGACGGCAATCTGCTTCTTTCCGTCCACTTTTAATGCTGCGCCCTCTACAGCCTTGGCCATGAGCATTTCAGCGCAGCCACCTCCAAGGGTGGTACGAGGTTCTTGGACCGTTTGGGAAAGAACTGCTAGAGCATCGTGGAGGGAGCGCTCGGCTTCGTCGAGGAGTTGTGCGGTAGCACCACGAAGTACAATTGTGCAAGCTTGCCCAGCAGCAACTCCAGAAAACTTAATTAGGGTATCTTCTCCGATGATTACTTCCTCAATGAGATCGCAGTAACCGAGTTTGACTTGATCTGGGTGGTCAAATGTTGATGTGATATCACCTCCTGTCACTAGAGCTAGTCGTTCAATACCATCGAAATCAGCATGCTCGATGGACATTATTCCGGCATCAGAGAAAAGCTGTTCTGGCCAGTTGTAGATCAACTGCCGGTTGATGAAGCAATTTATGCCATGTGCCTTAATTTTCTCCACCTTCGCCTTCATCTTTTCCTTCTCTGCCTTCTCCAACTCTGCAAGCTTTCCTGTGGAGCCTACAGTGACACGAGCTCCGAAAATCTTAATCTTATCTGTGTCCATCGCTGTGTTCGCTATGAGGATCTTAGCCTTCTCCAGCCTTTTTGGCTGATTCACTCCGATCTTTTTGTCCAAAATAAAGCCTTCATCGAGATATGAGTCGTTGAGCTTTCCTCCTGCTTTCTTGATAATTTGGATGTGACTAAGATCAGAAGACCCCTTCATCCGTAAAACAGCGTCAACAGCCAGTTCCGCGAAATAGTCTCGATCCTGTGAGAGAACTTTAGAGCTCAAGGTCGTTCTCGCAATAGCCAGAAGATCCTTTCTGAAAGCTTCTGGGTTGCTACTGTGGTCTACCGCAGATTTCTCGAGAGCTGCTAAGGCTGCCAGGCTTGCTATTCTGTAGCCTTCGATGATGGTTTGAGGATGGATCTTTTTGTCAACTAACTTCTCTGCTTCTCGCAGAAGCTCCGCAGCCAGAACTGTAACGGATGTGGTTCCATCTCCTACTTCGTCATCTTGCACTTTGGAAATGTTGACAAGAACTTTGGCTGCTGCATTGTCGAGAGCGATAGACTTGAGAATTGTAGCACCGTCATTTGTGACCATAATTTCACCAGTCGAAGAACTTTGTAAAATCTTGTCCATTCCCTTAGGTCCCAAAGTCGATTTTACTAAGGTTTGTTAGCTATTATTGCAGTGGTTGATTCTGGTATGATTTAGTACCTAAGTCTCCCACCGCTATAGCTCCAACGAATGCTGATAGACGTGCATTCTCTCCTTTCTCCTCTGTCGTTCCATCGTCAAAGATCTGAGTTGGGTTGAAAGACGCCATGATGTAAGATTATGTGGTTTATCGGAGTCGTCAAGAACTTGCGTTCTATACCAACTCGTCGCGCTGAGACGCGGTCACATTTTTTTTGGGATGCTCGCTAACCTTAAATTGCTTGGCACCATCCACACAAATACCAATGGTTTTTTCTCGAATGGACGGTGACTCTCTCTAAGCAATTAATTCCTACCCTGCAAGTCTGGTGAGTCACTCATTACAAAATACCTCAGCTCTTGCGTCAGGGTCCTCTCTGGCAGATCTTTGGGGGAAACGGTATTAAATATCATCCATTCCTATCGCACATTCGTGGTTTAGCGAATCGCGGGGTCAACAAAAAACCAAAACCGAATCCACTCGAAAGAACACCACACGACTACACGCACCAAAATACTCAATACCGATCACCTCAGGATCATATTGCGCATACAAATATAGTAGAATAAACCGCAATCATGGCGCCGTCGTTCGACCACCTCCCAGACCCGGAGGATGACGAGTATGATGAGGAGGAATTGGACTTTTCAGATCTGCGCGAACGATTTGATATTCAGCTGGAACAAGGATTAGACACATTCGTTGTTATCGATGGCCTCCCAGAGGTTACAGAGGAGACGAAGCCCAAGCTCATTAAGTTTCTCATGCGAAAGTTGAATGCTGTAGGCAAGACCAAGGAGGATATTTTCATGCCTATAGGAGAGGATGGGAAATCACACAGGTAGGCAACACACACAAGGCAGGCAACTCTGCAGTGGCTAATGTGAGGTAGGTTTGCGTTCGTCGAATACTCTTCACCTGCCGAAGCCGTCGCTGCCTGCAAGGCTCTTGATAACGTTCCTCTCGATAAGAAGCACGTCTTACGAGTCAACAAACTAACCGACATCGATCGCTTTGGCCGCGAGGGAAGAATAGATGAGGATTATACTCCACCCAAGATTGAAGAATTCACTGAGAAAGAGCACCTAAGGTCATGGTTGGCAGACCCCAGCGGACGTGGTCGCGATCAGTTTGTCATGTACAAGGACGATAGAGTTCAGGTTCTATGGAACAACGAAAAGGATGCGCCAGAAGAGATTGTTGATCGCCAGCACTGGACTGAGTCGTTTGTACAATGGTCACCGCAAGGTACCTTCTTGACATCCATGCATACACAAGGTGTTCAATTATGGGGTGGACCAAATTGGAGCCGGCAAAAGCGTTTCGCACATCCATTTGTCAATCTCGTTGACTACTCCCCTGGGGAGAAGTACTTGACAACATGGTCAAATCGTCCAATTTCGATTCCCGAAGAAGGACACCCCATGCTGTCTGTGGATGATGATGGAAAGAACTACGTGATCTGGGACATCGAGACTGGTAAGGCATTGAGATCATTCGCCAATATCGACTTGCCAAGTAATAGCAACGATGAAGCTGGTCAACCTATCAAGAGGAAGGTTGTATGGCCAGCGTTCAAGTGGTCCTCCGATGATAAGTACGTTGCACGATTAACGCAAGGAGCCTCAATATCTGTTTACGAATTACCACGTATGGGACTTCTTGACAAGACCTCGATCAAGATTGAAGGTGTAATGGACTTTGACTGGGCACCCGCGACTCCTCACCGTGATGGCATAAAGACATACGAGCAACTCTTCTGCTACTGGACACCAGAAATCGGCAGTAACCCTGCAAAGGTTGGTTTGATGAGCATACCCTCCAAAGAGGTTGTTCGAACTCTCAATCTATTCAGTGTCACTGATGCCAAACTCCATTGGCAGTCTGATGCTTCATATCTCTGTGTGAAGGTTGATCGTCACTCCAAATCGAAGAAGTCACTCGCCACTAGTTTAGAAATTTTCCGCGTTCGAGAGAAGGGTGTGCCCGTTGAGGTTGTCGAGAATATTAAAGACACTGTCATTAATTTCGCATGGGAACCCAAAGGAGACCGTTTCGTCATCATCACCACAGCCGAAGTCGTTGCACCTTCAGCTGTCCCACCCAAGACTTCAGTTGCATTCTATTGTCCAGAAAAGGTCAAGGGAGGAGTTGCCGTCGGCAACTTCAAGCATATCCGAACTTATGACAAAAAGAACAGCAATGCTATCTACTGGTCTCCAAAGGGTCGATTCGTGATCGTTGCTACAGTTCACTCCCAGCAAAGTTTTGACATGGAATTCTACGATATGGACTTTGAGGGCGAGAAGCCAGAGAGCGACAAGGACCTGACGGCCAATTTACAGCTCATGAACGTTGCGGATCACTACGGTGTTACCGATATCGACTGGGACCCTACCGGAAGATATGTTGCCACCAGTGCCAGTATCTGGAAGCATACCGTAAGTGTCCTCCAATCATTCATCATCTTTTGAGGGGTTATATTAACACCAAGCAGATGGAGAACGGCTACCATCTTTACGACTTCAAAGGCGAGCAGCTCCGCGAAGAGCCTGTCGAGAAATTCAAGCAATGGCTCTGGAGACCTCGTCCAGCAACGCTACTCACCAAGGAGGAGCAAAAGCAAATCCGCAAGAATCTTCGTGAATACAGCCGAGTCTTTGATGAAGAGGACAAGGACCGTGGCGCATCCGCAGATCTCGCAGTTGTGGAGCACCGGAGAAGACTGTTCGAGGAGTGGATGCACTGGAGAGCAAACATGGAGGAGGATATCAAGATGGAGAAGGAGGCGCTCGGTATACCAGAGGATCCTTTGGAGGGTCTTATCAAGAACACCAGCGACGAGGAAGACCAGGTCATCGAGGAGATTGTGGAGGAAATCGTGGAGGAGAACGAGGAGATCATTCCTTGATAAAGTCATTGATTGAAGTTGTCCTGTTCTCACCATATTTAACATTTAGGGGCTACGGAGTTGTTGTTTGATTACGGCATAGGCTTGATCAGACATTTCGTCTCAAAATATAATGGGGCCGTCGAGATCATATAGCATGCATGCATAGACCGAAAATAAAAATTGCACAGCGTAGAGGCTTTTCAAGATGACGATGTGTTTTAGTCTCGTGATTTCAAAACTCAATCTGTGACCGTTAATTTCATATTTACCCGCCAGTATTGTTTTGAACCTTGTGGAAAGCTAGGTGTGGCATAAACTTCACTGCTTCTCGGAGGTGCGACTCCGTAAAAGCCAGCTGATACACCACAATTAACAGCTCCACAGAGTGGTTGAACACATCGCTCTGATATTTTTCATGCAGGGCGCAGGTTTTTTTTCTTTCCTGGCCACTTGGATATTTCGAATATGAATGAATCAAAATGCAAGTGTGAGCTGGGTCAGAGAACATTTATCACATTGAGAGCATGTAGGTACCATAAGGTGGGAATGATAGGAGAGTGATTGTGGTGATATCGAAAATACCAGGCTAGAGGACAACATCTCCTCCTCAACAGACCATTCAAATGCTGGGGCTTTGTTACGGCTGATGACTGAAATGCACATAGAGCAGATGTTTGGGTTCGATACTTTATATAGTAAGTATGATGTAGAGCGCCGGATACGTGCAGATAAATGACTGTACATACAATCTACGGCAGCGCAACGCAGATGCTGGAGGGGGCAAGGTTTCGCAACCACAATAATTAGAGTCCTATTCCATAACACTACATACCACCAATTCCATATTTACCCCACAGATGCCACGGATACCACAGGTGGAGAAATGAGTTGTTACCGGACAAGTCAAATATGCTGGTCCCGGTGGCATGTCGTCAACCATGTTTCATGATCCTGTCTGCCTGTAAACTATCGATCCGACCACCGGAAAGTATCAGTAGTACCCGAGGGTTCGTAAGAATAACGGTTGGTACGAAAGGCCATCGTAAGACGGGCTTGACCCTCGCTACATGACCCGAGCCTATAATTGTGATGTATTGGGTTTTACGGCGCAGAACGCTCGCCATCGAACAGCAGCTTTGGCGCCCAGAGTTCAGTCGTAAAGGGGAAAGAGTTTGTTGGGTGTTGCTTTTGCCCAGCCCCAATGTGAATACAAATGAGTAATTAGGGTAATGTGGGGGCAGGGATATCAGATATCGAGTTGGACAGACGAAACAAGTGGAGTGGCGTGAATAATAAATGGCACAAGGTGAACAGCGCGCATGCTCAGCGAGCCATAGACTGAAGTGTAAGCTGACAAGGCATAGCCTTCCTTCTCACCGCACAATCTACAATTCTTTTCCCTTCTCTCATACCTCCAGCATCGTCAGTTAACGGCCTCGCTCTCCACCCATTCTATTGATGCCCGCGTAACAACAGTTGGCAGTCGAGGGATGAAACTGGCTGTGGCGGTTGCAATTGCTCTTTGATCTTCATTCACCCTTGAACGGACCGTCTCGCCCCCATATTCTTGGGCGGAAGCAGTACCTCACGCTAACCCACATTGGTAACCGAATCACAACACCACCAACCACTGCCTTCCTCACCTTTCCAATCTCTTCAGCACATCCTCATCCTTCGATATCTGCATCATTCCATCGATACGGCGATTGAAACCGCCTTTCACACTTCATCCTTAGCATTGCTTCCTGTGTCGTCTCCTCCCGCGGACGGTCCTATTGACCGTGGTTCCTCGAAGCTGCGCGGCGCTGCTCTGGGCACGAAAACGCACAATTTCATACCAGATCCGCGAAAGTTAGATCACCCAGACCCTCGCCTTTGCATTAGCTACTAGAATACCCGAAAACCTCTGGACAATCTCAGCTCGATTTGATTCCGAATTTTACTTCCTTCGCAGACATTCGCTCTGGCGGAGGTCTCCCACAAATTCCGGCAACATTGAAGGCCCGACATGCCGCTACGGCGGCCACTTGGTGATGGCGTTGTCGTCAACTATGTACGACTCTGCCTCGCTTTTCTCGTTCTAGCACCATGGCTCGTCAAAGCTCAGCAGCAGCTACGACCAGCGGTCCAGCAACAATCCCCTCCCGAGAATCTCGTCACGACTATACCAAAAATCGAGACCGCTCAAACGCAATCCCGAAATAGAATCTCCAACGTGGAGAAGAACAACAAACGACGTATCAACAACGATGCGAGCGCCATCACAACTTTGGCTCCGGCGGAATCCGCTGTTGCAGCACCACCTGTAAGACTGTCCTCTAGGTCAACTGGAGTGATCAGCCCGCCGCACAGTGCGCGGAGTCTTGAGGATTGGGAAGTAGAAGACTTTGTGCTTCTGGCGACCGTCGATGGAAAACTACATGGAGTAGACCGAAAAACAGGCAAAGATATATGGGAGCCTGTTGTTTCGGAGACGCCAATGGTGGAAACAATCTACTACAGGCGAAATCGTTCAGGAATACAAGATGACTACGGCCCATCGATGATTGATAACTACATTTGGGCCATTGAACCTAGTCGAGATGGGGCCATCTACATATACCGACCAGATGGACCGAATCCAGGACTTGTCAATACCAATCTTACAATGAAGCGACTAGTTGAAGAAATGTCTCCGTCTGAAGATGATGATATGAACATTACGTATAATGGAAAGAAGGAGACGACATTGTTCAAGTTTGATGCCGGCAACGGAAAGGTCAGGACCTGGTTTGGCTCCTCAAACACCATTGTCAATGAAGCAAATTGCTTGAACACCAATCGCCTCGTTGATAAAGAAGACGATGAATGCAAGACCAATGCTACTTTCACGCTTGGTCGGACCGAATACTCTGTTACCATCAGTGGAACGACAGACAACCACCTCATTGCTACACTGAAGTTTTCTGAGTGGGTTCCTAACAATTACGACAATGATCTTTTACGTCAATACCATAAAACGCTGGACAATAACTACATCTTTTCCAGGCACGACGGCTTGGTGATTGGTACCGAACTTGGAGAAGATGGTAAGACCATTAGGCAGAGATTTAACCAGAAGCTTGATTCTCCCGTAGCCCGAGTTTTTGATGTCGCAAGACCATGGGGATCAGAAGAGGAGGACCACAAACTCATCGTTCTGCCACAGCCCACACCACCTCAACCTGATGACGACCACAATTCCGCAGATCTTCGGGCTCGAAATATCTTCCTCAACCACACCGAAAGTGGGAGTTGGTATGCCATGTCTGGAAAGTTTTATCCCGGGGTGTTACATGGAGGCATTGGTTTGGCACGTTCTGAGCAAAATGATTGGCACCAATACAAGAAGGACCATGCTTGGAGTGATATGAGCGACAAGCAGCAGAATAGTGTTCTTGTTGGCCTTCACTCCATTGAAAACCACAGGAGAGACGGTTTCCTGACTCTCCCTTCTCCGCCACAAGAAAACCAAAATAGTGTGAATGTTGCACCAGAAAACTCACCTACTGTATTCGAACGATCAGCGTTAGAGCAGCTACAGGAATGGCCAACGCTTGCAGCGAACTCTGTCTCGGAATTTATTCTTAATCCTTGGTTTCTTGTCCTTGCGGTATCACTCGTAGTGGTCAATTGGGCGAAGATAATGGGATACAAGAACCAGCTTCTGTCAGAAAAGCAGTTAGAAAAGCCAATAGAAGAACCTGCATTACCAGCAAGGGGCGATGTTGTCACAACTACGATCGACGAAAAGCCAGTTGTTGGGATACCACCTACCGACCTGAAACCGATCGACCTACAGAAGAAGCTCCCGGATGTGCCGATACCAACAATAGATGTAGATGAGACACAGAATCCGGTGAAGCTAAAAGATATGGTTGGTGACCTGTCCCCCAATGAGCCCCAAGCTAGCCCTGCTGGGAAGAAAAGGCATCCTAGAGGCAAGAGAGGCGGGAAGAAGCATGTTAAGGGCAAAGAACGCTCATCTTCTCAAAGTGGGTCTCAGGATCCAGCACCTTCTAAGACACTCGATGAGTTGGTAGAAGCCGCCAAAAACCTTGGAACCAAGAATAGAGAAACGGAACCCGATATTCGAACAAGACCAAACGATCCGTCTGATGTTTCCAGCCCTATACTGCGGGTAGGTGGCCGATTGGAAATTAACCAAGACAGACGGATCGGCAATGGAAGTAATGGTACTTTGGTCTACGAGGGAACCTTTGATGGCCGCCCTGTTGCCGTGAAGCGGATGCTTATTCAATTTTTCGATATTGCTTCACAAGAGACTAGGCTTCTGAGAGAAAGCGACGATCACCCTAATGTGATTCGGTATTTCACGCAAGAGCATGCCGACGATTTCCTTTACATTGCTTTAGAGCTTTGTCCCGCCTCTCTAGCCGATGTTATTGACAGACCGCAAAACCATCCAGAACTGGCTCGCGGTGGTGAGAAAGACTTACCCAACGTTCTTTACCAGATCACAAATGGTCTTTCACATCTTCATAGGCTTCGAATCGTACATCGTGATCTCAAACCTCAAAACATACTGGTCAACGTGGATAAGGATGGAAAGCCTCGCCTACTCGTATCTGACTTCGGATTGTGTAAGAAGCTGGACGGAGAGCAATCTTCTTTCCGGGCGACGACAGCCCATGCTGCAGGTACATCTGGTTGGCGGGCTCCTGAGCTACTACTGGATGATGATGCCAACCATGGAACACCAGCAGTTCTTGACGCCAGCACCAATGGTGATTCTGGATCAGGCCCTCTTATTAGCCCTGACTTACTCCCTCATCGACGAGCTACTCGTGCCATCGATATATTTTCTCTTGGCCTTGTGTTCTTCTACGTTTTGACTAAAGGCTCTCATCCTTTTGATCGTGGTGGACACTACATGCGCGAAATCAACATTCGAAAAGGGGAACATGATCTCCAGAAACTTGAAGTACTCGGAGATTATGCTTATGAAGCTAGAGAGCTAATTGAGTCGATGCTCAACAAGGACCCAAAACGTCGACCCTCAGCTGCAGACGTAATGTCACATCCTTTCTTTTGGCCAGCCAAAAAGCGTCTCAACTTTCTTGTGGATGTCTCCGACTACTTTGAGAAAGAACCTAGAGATCCGATGTCAGAGAAACTACAAGAACTTGAACGCCACGCCGCCAATGTGTGCCGAGGAGACTTCCTTAAGTATCTTGGGAAAGATTTTGTTGAGTCTTTGGGCAAGCAACGCAAATATACGGGCACTCGATTACTAGACCTCCTGCGCGCACTACGCAACAAGAAGAACCACTACGAAGACTTAAGTGATCAACTTAAGGAAAAAGTAGGGCCTTTACCAGACGGTTATCTGAGTTTCTTCACGAGAAAATTCCCAGATCTATTAATCACATGCTGGAATGTGGTATATGAAAATCGGGATGATCAGACTGATCGTTTCAGGGACTACTATGGACCTGCCATGCTTTGATTGGTGGTGACTTGAGATTGGACATAACGTCAGGATTAGGGAAGGAGGGCTTTGGCTAGTCCAGGAATGGTCAGATATTGTGTTTTTCCCAATAATAGTAGTATCCTATATTAAGCAATTGGATAATATTCAGCGTTAACCGTTTCTGCTTTTTTGTTACCTGTGCCTTTCTTGTTTGGTTTGCCTCTGCGAGATGTACAAGCATGTGTTGCGTCTGTTTTACAACTAAAAAGAAGCTATCAATGTGACTTGAGGAAACTAAATAAGATTACACTAATAAAAACGTTACAACAGTTAAAAGACGATTACTTTTTCACTGAGTTTGAAAAAGTGATATGAGTGTGTTTGTCATTTCAAAAAATTTTGTGAAGTAGACTTGAACGAAATCAACTATAGGACCAACTGTACATTTTTTACTCGAGACTGAGTCTTCCTTTTTTTTGTGGCAATACACTTCAGTAGAAATTCTGATACATGCTGACGAACTAGTTATCTAATCGCCGTCGACTCCAGTCCACACAAATATCCGCAGTTGCGCCATCAAAGAAGTCATTCATCACAACCTGCAGCTGATTCGCATCCAGCCTTCCGCCGTTATCCTTCAGCCACGGCAGGGTCTTCGAATCACATATTGGTTTCGTGGCCAGCAGACAGCTGTTGGAGGTGTCGGCAGCAACAACGCTGTATGCCACCACTTCTGGGATATTGGTGGCCGTTGCTTGACACTGCAGGTTGGAAAATGGCTTGCCAGCACAGCTCTGAGGTGAGTTCCCGAGCTGCTCAAACTGCGCTCGAATCGTGTCCCCGGTAACAGTTGCGTTCCCCTCGTCGGTGTAGGTGCTGAAGGAGTCCCAGTTACCGCCGACGATCAGCCGCTTGCGTTGTTCGCGCAGCTGGTTGATAGTAAGATTACGCATGTCGTCCAACGATCCAGAAGCAAGTGACCCGTTGGAAGCGCTGATAGCATTGTTCAGAAAGTTCGCGAGGTCCTGGTCGCTGGGGTGCGCACAGTCCCCAGGAACACCATCCCATCGGTTTTGGACGACTACAATCTCAAGAGGGTGTGCTACCAGAAATTCGACTATGTCTCTAAGGAAGACTTCGTAGGGCATGCCAGGGATGGCAGAGTGAGAAAAGTACAAAGTATCCTGAACAGAACCTTTGCCACGAACTTGCGAATGTAGGAAGGCTGGCCGGAATTCAAAGTAGCGTGCTCCAATGCTAAGAATACTGGCTAGAGAGTCCTTTTGGGTAATTGCTAAGCCAGCTATGATTGCTGGAGCCATTGCTTTGGCGGCTGCGTGGGACATTGTACCCGCGATTTTCGCGAACACTGGATTGATAGAGGTCAAAACGTCAAGCAGCGCCGTGCTTGCAAGAAGAGCATTTGATGTTTGCATGGCATTCATTCCAATGTCATGAGCAGCTGGTAGAAACATCTTGTGGAAAGGCTTTGAAGCTTGTGGTGAGCCTTGAGGGGCGACTTGAGCCATCCAATTAGAGTAATTGGGAGTTACTGTCACATAACATTGGTTGCTACTGGGTAGTCCAGCAATACCTGGACCTGAATCATAGAAGCCATAGCAGACAACATGGTCGTTGGTGATAATGGATGTCTGGTTTTCCATGGACGTCATGGTGCTCTTCCCCAGAGTCCCGGTAAGAGCGTTTATCTCGACACTTTGCCTTGTGATCTCATTGCCATTGTGAGTCACTCTGAAAGAGAAATCCCCAGTGAAGTCAAATGCCCCTTCAATGTTCCGCTTGTCAACCTCCAAGTCTGTGTAACCAAAGTTAGCCACTGATATATCATATATAGTTGACGCTACGACTAGCCGCCCTGAGAGTAATGTCTCAAGAAACAGCGTTCACCTTGCTCGGGTTACACATACGATCTTTGACATATTGTTTGAGTTGATCCTTAACAATGTCCTGTTTGGGCACTGAGAACTGGATCTGACAGCCTTGCGCTCCAATGTAGGAATAGCAATCAATTCCTTTGCTAGGCATGGTTAAGGTAAGGTAGTTTTTATAGCCTGTGGATTTCGTTTCGATAGGTAGGACAACGGAAATAGTGATGAGAATGATGAAGTCAATTGGCGCGACGATGAGATTGGAAAGATGGATAGAAGGATATAAGCTAATACTATGAGTGTGAAGGGCGGGGGGAGGCTGTCAAGCTCAGCTGAATGGTGCAGCTGTGGAGGGGCTGATGCATGTCTAGCTCCTTACTTGCAGTGGTCAACTTTGTCACTAGCTGAGAGCTGGCCAAGACTGGACCGTGTTGCCGTCTTGGTCTATGATTGCTACTGTGTAAAGCAGTTGATCAGATCGATGGCTGAATAATGTTGACAATGGCTTACTGCCTCTCTATGCGGTGATTGTTTTAAATTTGCAGCCAAGTACTCACCTTATAAATGTTGCCCTCTTTTCTTTAGGGAGAAAATCTCAATAAAAATTTACATTACGAATGTGCAAGCTTTGTATTAAAGATGGTTTCAGCGAGCTTTAGGTGAAATCGTATGCATCTCTCTGGTCAATTTGTATAGCTACTTGACAACTTGTGCTAAGCTTACTCTGTGTACATCTTTACGCAAATTTGGATGTTCAATGAGAGTCGACGCTTTTTCCTTGGGAAACAATGCCTGAATTTATCTGGATTGTTATCTTGCAGTGTAAAAACCGCATTCTTTGTAGTTTTGAATGAATACAGATTTGCACACAGTGGGGATGGACTTACTATCCAAGGTTTTATCACATCGTTTCTACCAGTAATTGTGGAGGCAGCATAATTGGGAGCACGACTTACTAGCCTACCTCAATGGTTTCAAAAGCATCAGGCAGGCACCGGCACAGTATTCTCTTGTTTTTTTATTTTTGAAACGAAGAATCTGTTGTTCTTCATCAAAAACATAGGTAAGGTCTTCATTTGTCAATTGAAAATTTATGCGACTACAAAGGTAAGAACTTGCAAGAACATGTCCTTATCTGATACCTTTTTAACTGAACAACACAATACATGGGCAAAGTATCTACAAGAGAGATGAACAGATACGGAAGAATCCGATATACACTCGTTACCATATCGTATCTTTTCTTTACTTCACCGCGATATCATTCTTATCAATTCCCCTCCCAGTTACATCGCAATTACTAACCTCTTAACCTACTCAAAAATGGCTAACTTTCGTAGTTTGTCGCTTGGTTGGAAATGCAAACCTCAGAATGATGAGCCCCATTTACCGACCAACACGTTCCTAGATAACGAACGAGAGATCTTCAATGGGATCGATACTTGGCTGCAATGCAAAATTCTCCCATCCTATACTATGACAATCTCCCGTTGCAAAGGCCTCCCCGCCAAGCCTACGGAAGTTGAAGAATGCGAACATCTGATCCATGTCCTTGAGGAGGGGATTTTGGATATGGAGATACTGGAGTTACGCGACCGGGATAGGATGAGACGAGAACTGCTAATTAGCCAGGCGAATGTGATGGCTGAAGTTTTAAGAGAACATCTTGATACATTTACCATAGGTTCGATGGAAGAGGTTCTGCAAGCGCTCAGAGATCAAGGTGTGGAGTTGCCTCTTGGCCTGCTAGAAGCGACGCAGCATAGAAGCTCTACAGCTGAGACTTCAAAGCATTTCCCGACGCGAAAGGAAGAAGCCCGCGATATCATTGCTATAGCCATAGGAGTCAAGTCTTATGTGACTTAATATATGGAGGACACTCCCAATAAGATAATGAGGGATTGGTGATTTTGGAAAAAGTACTATCAACATAGGGTTTGATGGGCAAGTAAAAGCTGGTGAGCACGGCAGCAAGAAGAAAGAAAGAAAGAAATGTGGAAGAACAGAACATTTCTCTTTGGGGGAAACAAAGGTCAGACCAAGACAAGGTCTGGATAGATTAATAAGAACATGAGCAGAGTCACGATGTGGGAATAAATTCGTAGCTTAATCCTCATTTATTCATCTCTAACCTTCCGCGCATTCCAGCTTGTGGCATCTCAGTAATAGTATAACAGGGCTAAATAGCCCCAAGCTCTCCTCATGCTAAATACCGTCCACCGATGCAGACCAATTCTTACATATCCATCGGCCTGAAAAGAGGTAATGGCGATCACAATTAACCAGTAAGATGATGCTAGTAACAGGCAAATGATCGAAGCAACAAAAAAAACAAAAAGCAACCCTTGATTCATGTACATGCCACCCACTCCCATATGTCTTGGAGCTCGTAAAAACACAATAGTGGCGAATGCCGCTTGTAATGCAACAGCCCCTGCACGCCGAGAACTCCGTCGCCGATAGAGAAAATGATATGAAGATTATCAAGAAAACAGTGTTAGTATGTAGGGTATTGTGAAGAATTCTCATCATCGATGGCATATTGGTAGCCTTAAATCATCAATTCGGAAATGTGATATCTAGCTACTATGAGCTCTCATAAGAAGCTAGGTGATTGTCAGCTTCGGAATCATATAAAACAAAGAGGGTAGCTCTTACTCTCGCCAGTGGATCATCAGCTTCGGCGGTTACCAGCGCAGGGCTTTTGTCGATGTTAGCATTTTTGCTCGAAAGGAGGTGAGGTTCAGGGAATGTAAATCAAAATCTGATGGAAGAAACGCACCTCTCAAGACTACCATGGCTGATTGGCCCAGTAGTTGTAACTGCTCGTGCTTCAATAGCTGGTCGCAAGTTCCCCGGTGACAACACTGGTGTTGCGACTCCATTGGCAGTTCCTAATATGGGTGTTTCGTCTTTGGCTGAAGAGCGAATATCCCTTCCCTTTTCTAACAAAGCTCCTCCCAAGGTTGCACACTTCAATATTGTCTGAATCATATGATTCTGCTTGAGTGGTTTGGAAAGATACTCATCCATTTGTGCCTGAATACACCTCTCTCGATCACCCAACATTGCGTGCGCTGTAAGAGCAATGATAGGGGTTCTCTGAGAACCGAGGCTTCTCTCATATTCTCTAATCTTGGCAGTTGCCTCAAATCCTCCCTAAAGTATGTGTTAGTACCACTATGGGATTCTGCGACATGATTCTTACCATAACGGGCATCTGCACATCCATCAGAATAACATCATATCTCTTCTCTTTGATAGCATCAAGAGCTTCTTGACCATTGCCAACAACAGTCACAACATGATGATACTTCTCAAGAATTCTAACAGCAAGCCGTTGGTTCACAATGTTGTCTTCCGCTAGGAGGATGTCGAATGACTTCGTGTTGTCTGCTAAGCTTGGGGCTGCACGATTCTCGAGTGCAGGAATCATGCCATTACCCAAATCGATTGTAAGGCAGGGCTAAAAAGAAATTAGCGTTGATTCTAGGCTTCAGACTACGAGAGAAAATGGAAGGTCAACTTACAGTGGTCATATATGATGTGATACCAAGATCTAAAGCTGACTTGAGACTGACATGGACAACTGGGGCCAAAAGTACTATAGGTATATATTTGAACTCGTCCAGTGATCTCAGTCTTCGAGCCGTTTCAATCGAGTCGACAATGATAACATCGTAGGTTGATGCTGCCTTTGCACCACCCAAGGAGGTCAGATTGACGTGACGCTCCGAGTCAACAACAACTGGGACAAGTCCAATTTGTGAAAGCATGTTAATGATTTCTTTACCATGGCCCGTTTGCCCTTTATCAATGAAGAGTACGTTATGTCCTTGATAGGGTTTGAGCTGCTTCTCGATGAAGCTGGTGTCCGATGTTGCGAGCCGAACAGTGCAGGTGAAGAAAAAGGAACTACCTTTACCGTACTGACTCTTAACCCACACATCTCCTCTCATCAAATTGACTAGACGCTTCGAAATGGAAAGTCCAAGTCCAGTACCGCCAAACTTTCGTGTCATAGACCCATCAGCTTGTTGGAAAGTGTCGAAGATTAGATCAAGCTTGTCGGCTTGAATACCGATTCCTGTGTCCGACACAGAAAATTCGATGGCATATTCGTTCGGCGCGCAATGGTCTTGCTCAGCCTTCCGAATAGTCAACGATACCTCTCCATGCTCAGTGAATTTGATAGCATTTCCAACCAAGTTGAGAATAACCTGCCGTAATCGGAACGAATCACCCACAACATGATCTGGTACAGAGCTGTCCACTCGATAGGTCAAATCCAGGAACTTTTCGTTCGCCTTTACAGCCAACGTCTTCAACGCGTTGAACACAGTTCCACGAAGAGTGTACGGTATCTCCTCCATGATCATACGGTTTGCTTCGATCTTCGACAAATCCAAAATGTCGTCGATTATCGTAAGTAGACTATTCGCTAAGTTGTGCACGATATTCAACATCTCACGCTGATACTGTGTCAAATCGGTATCAAGCGTGAGCTGTGTCATTCCGATAATTCCCTATTCGTTGGTCAGTAACTGCTTACATTTCCTTATATACAAGAGTCTACAGGAGGGATTTCAGGAGACAATGACTTACATTCTGTACGGTCGTTAGCTAAGAACAAATAAAAGTAGAGTAGAGGTAGTAATTGTTAGCTGTACTAAGCAAAGGGCGCCCGGTTTAGGGGAGGAGGAGGGGGGGAGGGGGGAAGGAGGAGGATTGGGACATCCACACGGAATGGGAAGAAGAAAAAGGGTGTACCCTTGAAAATAAGTTAGCAATAGGTTATGAGTAATAGCGACTTAACAAAATAAATGGTTATCAATGAAATCGTAAGAGTCGCTGTAGAAGGAAGAAATAGGTATAGTTGAGGATGATCCACGTGATGATTGACTCTGGGGGAACCAAGTTTCTGGCACACACGGGGCCGCTTTTGGATTTGCAACATAGAAAAGAAAGGAGTCCGACTTACATAGGTGTTCGGATCTCGTGCGACATATTGGCAAGGAACTCGGATTTTGTTCTGTTGGCAAACTCGGCAGCCTCTCTGGCTGCTGTGTTACGCTGAATACTGTCTCGGAGGTTAAAGACCATCTGGTTGATTTTCCGCTTCAACTCGTCCATTTCTCCAGACGCTTCAACAGTGATCAACTTGGTGAAGTCACCATCAGTAGCCGCATTGGTGATGTCGCCGAATGCTCTGACTTGAGCAGTCAGGTTCATGGCCATTGTGTTTACATCTGGGGCTGTTAGTGCATGTTAAGTTGGAGTCATTTGCAGGATATCTCACCAGTGGTGATCTCCTTCCATCGGCCACCGATCCCAGCAACGTCGGCCTGGCCACCCATCTTTCCGTCAACTCCTACATCCTTTGCAACTCTCTGCACTTCGTTTGAGAATATACTCAACCTGTCCACCATGTTGTTGATGGTCTCCTTCAGTACTAAAATCTCTCCTGCAGCCTCGACTTCAATCTTTTGGCTCATGTCTCCATTTGCGATAGCCTGTGTGACCATTGAGATACCTCGCACTTGGGATGTCAAGTTGGTCGCCATGGTGTTAACATTTTCTGTCAGATCCTTCCATTTTCCTTCTACATTGTCGACTTGGGCTTGGCCACCCAATGTACCATCGGTTCCTACTTCTCTTGCCACCTTACTGACCTCGAAAGCAAATGTTCCAAGCCTGTCAACCATAGTGTTGATAGTAGACTTCAATGTGGCGATTTCTCCTTGCACCTCTACCTCCATCTTCTGGGTCAAATCACCTTGAGCCACAGCAGTCGTAACCCTAGCAATTTCTCGCACTTGCGTTGTTAGGTTCATGGCCATTCCGTTGACATTTTCGGTTAGATCTCTCCATGTGCCCTCAACATCGTGCACAGTGGCTTGTCCACCAAGTCTACCCTCTGTACCGACCTCTCTGGCAATCTTATTGACCTCACGAGCAAATTGTTGCAATTGATCCACCATGGAATTTATGGTGACCTTAAGCTGCAAGATTTCACCCTTGCATTCAGCTTGTACCTTTTGTGTCAAGTCTCCTTTTGCGACTGCAGTTGTCACCGTTGCTATATCTCGCACCTGGGTGGTAAGGTTGTTGGCCATGGCGTTGACGTTAACTGTCAAGGTATTCCACATTCCTTTTACGCCATCGATCTCTGCTTGCCCTCCGAGAATACCGTCAGTACCGACATCTCGGGCTACGCGGGTAACTTCTGCAGCGAATTTTCGCAATTGATCCACCATGGTATTTATAGTTTGTTGCAATTGAAGAATTTCACCTTGCGCAGGTCTCTCAATCTTCTGCGTTAGATCTCCGTGCGCCACCGCTGTCGTTACTGATGCAATTTCTCGCACCTGATCTGTCAGGTTTTGTGCCATGACATTGACTGTGAATTGTAAGTAGAGAACCTAGGTGACACTTCCCCAGATGGTTTTGTGCCGGTCACAGCCTTTTCAAAACTTACCATTGTTGGTGAGCTCTTTCCATGTTCCATCTACTCCTACGATTTGTGCTTGACCACCTAGTATACCTTCTGTGCCGACCTCTCTGGCGACACGAGATACCTCGCTGGAGAATATTTGGAGCTGATCCATCATAGTATTGATAACCTGTTCCAGAATTAGCTTGCTTTCTATGTATAAAGAAAACATGACCTACCCGCTTGAAAGTAGTGATTTCGGGGTCCATCTCTACAGAATGAATCTGAACCTTCTTGCTCAAATCGCCCTTTGCAACAGCCGTGACAATCTCACCAATCTCCCGAAGAGCCTTTTGGAAAGCTTCATTAGCTTGTTGATGTTTCTTGAGCTCCCTTTCCAAGGCTGCAACACGTTCGACTTCTAATATATTGAGAGCTTGCTCCTGTAGCTGCTTCTGCTGAAGCAGCTGGTCGTTGACGCTGGCAAGTTCGTGCTTTTGGCTATCGAGTTGCTTTGTCTGGTCATCCACATGTTCCCGTAGTGCCTCAAGCTCTTCATCGCTAACTTTTGTGAATTTTGCCGGCCGTTCGCCTGTTGGGGCTTCTCTAGCTGCAAGTAAGGAATTTACTAGTTGCTGTCTTGCCGCAGCAGATTTTGCACTTGTTCCCCGAGCTGATACTCCGCCGGTGAGCACATCTGCAAATGCAGATGGTGCGCCAATCTCATTTGGCGTATCCGGAAGAGTCTGGTGGTTTACCGTAATAGCCTTGGCTTCCAACGCCTGTATTCTTGATATCAATGCCGCGAGGTCTCGCTCAAGGGCAAGTTTCGCCGGAGTATCCTCGCCGGGAAGCTTGACGCCATGATTAGCAGGAGAGGTGACTTCCGATAAACTGATATTCTGCGCGAGGACTTGTAGGATGGTGCTGGTGCCCTCGATTGTGTCGGTCATTGTTGATTAATGTGCAGCCAGGGCTGACTGGATAATTTGTCTACGATTGCTTGCTACCATAGGGCATCAAAGGGGTGGTGCCTATGAAATGTTCCCGCTCGTTGAAATGAGTGTAATGTATGCTGGAGGCTCTGTATGATAGGGGAAGTTCTGGCTTCGAGCTCACCAAGGCTCAATGACGTTCCGTAAAAGCGCAAAGGAGGGTGACGACAGCCAAATTATAACAGCCTCGGTCGGCAAACTCTTTCCTGGTTTTCGAGATTGTCCGTTTACCACAGTTGGCAGATGTTGAACTGTGAGGCACGATGATGTTCTCTCCTTTCCTTAATCACCCCAGCGCAACCAACGTGAAGGTGGGATTCTGATTGGAAGCGTCTAAACAGCTAGACAGCTGACGCCCGACGATCCAATGAGGAACGGGGTGCAGGATGGTAAGAGGGGTGGTACCGGTACGTGAGGACCACAACTGCAAATTTTCGGGTTTGGGCTTTGTTGAAGGGATTCGCAAAGAGAGCTGAAGGAAATGAAATCGTACGTCTCCTTTCTTACCAGAGTCAAGTAAAGTATTTGGTCTGCCTTAGGCACTATAGTAAAGTTTGTGGAGTATCGTATTTGCTGCGGTACAAAGAAGGCTAGCATAGAACAACAGCAGCCGCTAAGGAATAAACGGGGCAGAGCTAGCAATGGGTGATGGCAGAGCGATGATTGGATGGCAGCTGGAAAGACGGTGGGTCTGGGTAGGAGCGTTGACGGTACATACTGAATGACAAGGGCTTAACCTTGAATATCGACTTTGCTAGTTCCAGCAGGCGAGTTGGCTTTGCCGATACAGAGGTTCGCCTTCCACCAGTTCAAATGTCACGGCTAAGCACTCGAATCATGCAACAAGCCATATACCTTGTATTCTACAGCACCCGTAGCTCACCGTCGTCGCCCTCAATACAACGAAGCACACCGACTTCAAGGCAATACGCGCCAATCAGAACCTCCTCCGAGTACAGACCTCATCAACATATTGGTCCTGGTCACAAAGTACTGTAATTATCCAATAAGATGGTATGACGAGGTGGCGTCGATCCTTTTACAGCTCTGCAGGGGGTTGACGCATACTGTATTTGCTCTGCCATATTATCAGAATGTACAGTTACAGTCAGAAGCAGCATTTCATGGCATGAAGCCTTGGTACATATACAAATTCACATGTCTATAGTACCCTGCCAGTTTTTCCCACTGAAAGAGTTGGTTTTCGAAGATACAATAAAAAGAGATGGATATTGATACATTTCTCAAAGAAGCAAATCAATATTCTTGTGCTGCCGGGCTCATCTCCGCACGGAATATCTGTTAAAGTATTTACAATCTGATAGCTCCCCAGATCCGGGTCGCTCCTTGGAAAAGCAGAGTTGCAATTCAATGGTCTATTGAATGGCAATGCGTCGCCTCAGCTATCCAGGCCATCCCAAGCGAACTCTTGGTTCCCAGAAACTATATTCTGAAAAATCTACCATTCCTTGGTTCTGTCTAAAATTGCCAAATTCTTCCCAATTTCGACACATCATAACCCAAAGTGATCACAAAAACACGCGACAAAACTGCCTTTCCACAGGTGCCTTTCTGAAACACCCCCCCAAAATGATCACCAACATCACGATCTACATAATCGCATCTCCACAAAAGGTACCAAACCTACACCCTACAGTAGGGCTTGCTTTGCTCTGCCACAGCCTCCAAATACCAGAGCAGGAAAGATCTTCTTATTGGCCCCAATTACTTACCAGAACTCGCGGAGACCCCTAAAACACACAACCATTCCAAACGCACACCCAAAATCCCATCCAAAATGGTAAGTAAGAAAAAGGGGGTTGGAGATCGTCACCCAATCATCCTTCTTTTCTTTCCCAGAGTTACCCAGAGGGTAGGCAGTCCCGATTTGACAGCACATTCTGACACGACTCTTACTTTAATAGGCGCATAGCCGCATCGGTGATGATGTCTATCTGTAGATCTGGTGTTTCATGTTTCAAATATCATTCCACGGGACTCGGTTATCGTCCCTTAAGTATTTCCTCTGTAACTTGGCACGTGGTTTTACAAAAAAAAAGAAGAAGAAGAAGATAGGGGTGGGGACCTCACCAGGTAGGGGTTTAGCAAGGTGGCGGTACAACGTTGAACTCGGAGCTTCTTGAAAGTTCGAAAGGTGTTAATGATGGCGGCAAACTATCCGGTTGACGCGGACGCGGACGCAGCCCTGAGGTTCAGGTCCAACCTAAGGTCATTAGGGTGCTCTAGTATCTTATGATCTTAAGTTAGATAGCGTATGGCTGCCACAGGTTTAGGGTATCTCCTCCCCACTCAAATGGGACGAGGTATAAATACGAGTTTTGAGTCAGACTCGGTCCGCCGAGGGACGATGCATCGTATACGTCTTAACAAATTAAGAATTTTATCTTTTTAGGCAAGAAGAGGATGGTATATTCATAAGGTGGTATCTGTGATAAAAACGCCGGTAGCCCACACGCCACATTAGCAATAAACATTCCCCAAAACCATCTCCTCCAAACTCCTCCGCAATGCTATCGTTCGCTCGGCACGCCAGGTTTAATTTAGTTACCGTCTCGGTAAGTTATTGGCCTTGAATCTCGGTCCCCCGGCAGCAAGACTCTGCCTCACAATCATCTCCGCAGCCGCCGCCGCCGCTAAACGTTCTCTTTGTCTGCTACGATCCCGCAAATACGTGGTGGCCTCGGGCCGCATGCGCAGAATGCGTAATATCATATCGTCGTTGGGGTCTGCTTGTGCCTCCTTTCTCTTCTCCTCCTTGGCCTTCTTCATCGTTCCTAGATTGCGACTAAGCATAATGCTCTTCGTTCGTCGCATCGATGCTTGGCCCATGAAGCCACCAAAAGCTGGCCCGAGACTTGCTGGTGCTGAAAGACGATTGTTCTGTTGTGCTCGTTGGACTGTCGCCGAGGTCATACGTTCGGAAGTCCGAATGAGGTTCTCCGTGGTTTCGAAGTAGAAGAAGTTCAACGAAGCGAGCTCATGGTATTTTGGTGATTTCAAAACATCGGCAGGAACGCCTAGCACTTCACCAGTCTCTTCATCCCGCGAGTGAAAGAAATCAAAAAGAAGCTCAAGCCATCTGAATACGATATCCAGTTCCTGTTGGGAGACTGGCTTTTGAGTTGATGGTTTGTCTGCAAGCGGAGGCACTAACAATCCCTCAATAGCACCAAGGACTTCTTTCCATAATCTAGTCATTACCATAACCATAGCAGCGTCTGTCAGTGTTTGTTTCATAATAGCAAAGTTTTCATTAAAATAGTTGAAGAGGGGCTTGACTGCAGCTTCGATGTCTATTGAAGTCAAAGTCGTCGGTGCTGCCTGTCGATTCCACAAACTTGTAACTGATGCCCCTATACCTCGTGACACCAACGACTTCAATGCATCCAATGATAATGAGGAGTTAATATATTGGGAAAGCTAATAAGATTTAGTTTTCATACTCACTCCTGAATTGAAGAGACTTACCTTGTCAGTGATGTTACGAGTCATATCTCTTTCGGTCCGCTTTAGCAAGCGGAATGCTTTCCCAAAGTGAAATTGTATATCATCTCGTTCACCCTCCATAGAAACCCTCAGTAGAAGTCTTCCCTGGGTATCTAGGTTGAGCCAGTATTCTTGTGGTAGATAATCACTGAAATGTGCGGGATCCAGCTTTAGTGAAGTTCTGCCCACAAAATCATGATCGCCGAATGTGTCCCAATCCCAAATAGTTGCTATAATATGAAGGGCTCCTGTTACCGTAATGTCGACTGATTCCTCCCAGTGCGGGTTCAAATTCCGCATAACAACTCTGGTTTTGGCGAGTCGATTTTGATACTCGTCTCCAAGGACAACGTATGGATCACTGGTACCATTGGGGTCACAGGCCTTGAGGTCTTCTCCTTCGACGATTTTGATAGTGAAAACATATTTGGAAGGTTTACGCTGCTTTTCTTTTGGTGCTGTGTTTTTTTGCAGCACTTCAGCGCACGCATCTACATTCATTGTCTTCTCTAGATTGTCCAGTTGTTGGATAGCATACTCAATGTTATTCAATTTTACGAAGGACTATAAGGATTAATTATAGTGAAAACAAAACGGAGATGAAGATGAAACTTACTTCAGGATAAAATTGAAACGGTTCGATCTTCTCTTTATTGCTCCATGCATCCTTCGCGAGTTGCATCCATTTCTCCTGCTTTGTTTGGTTAGAAGCAGCCAACTGAGCTGGCGAAAGCCTGTCCATTTCCCTAGTAAATCTCTGCTCGAGGATCTCACAATACCTTCCAAGACCCACGCCAAAGGATTTCGACAAAGCTGTCATGAATTTGGCATAAGTGACATCGTCATCCCACTCAAGCTGAAATATCTGATCAGCAGTTTGATTGAACAATCGAAATATGTCAATGATCGAAACACTGTGGCGCTCATCATCTGTTGCTGGCTGATCGGGAATCTCTGAACGAATCTGAAATTGATCCTGCTTGATAGCTTGATCAATCAGGTCAACCATTTTCGAGTCTGTTACACGAATCCACCTCCACACAAAATCCGCAAGAAGTCCCTCAATATGGAATGCGAAAGGCTGATTTGGTAGGGCATCATTATGGATACGGCGAATCTCTACTAATTCTTTGTAAAGATCGAACCCATCTTGCAGATCAACCTCCGAATTATTCGCGTGGGCAACATGAAGAATTCGCTTGATTAAATCATTGGCATCATTTTCGAAACTGGGAAACATGGTTTCAACCAAAATGGTCAATGGATTTACACCCATGATGTCAGGATTCTTCCGGTATCTTTTCTTGATTCTTTCGCAGAGCTTAACAACCGACTTTCCAAGTTGAACAACGTGGTAGAACTGCCATTCTTCTTGGTTTTGCGGCACCTCAGCTTCAAGATAGCCCCTATAAACTGCGCCTGCTTTCGCACGAAGACCCTCTGTCACATGGCCTTTGAATACCTCAAGCTCCTCGGCACCTCTTGAAAAGGATGGTTCACTATTGATGTGATTTTCCAATATAAGTAGAACAGGGCCCGGTGACGGTGGCTTCGCATCATAGCAATGCTGTAAAAGATCATATAAATCGCGTAGGAGGGCCTCGTGCAAGTTCAGAAGGACTTGCCGGTACAACGCGAAATCAAGAATGGTCCAATGGCTCTGCTTAAATGACGAAAGACCTGCCGAATGGGCCTGCGAGCCTTTCTTGTCAGGTGGTGGGTTTTTGACAAACTCAAATGCAGTGTCTAGTTCATCAAGGCCGATCTCCTGGTCGAGGAACTTCTGAACTGCAACATCCAAGAAGAGAACCAATCTCGAAAATTGAGGAATCCGCCAGCGGACACAGAGTTCGTTCAAAAGAGACAGTGATTCACGAGAGAGAGGTGATGTTGATGCTTGACCTTCTTCTGATTGCGGAGCATGAAGTTGATCATATGTCATTGCATGTGTAAGAATCGAACGATAATAAGCTCGTGGCTCGGGAGGAATAAACGTGTAAGTAGCACCTTCTAAGTAGATAGATGGCTCTTCGTCCTCCAATATGAGGCTACTCATATCCACGGGCTGATCGAACCCATAAGCTACATTCTCGTCCAAAGGCGTCGAGATTGTCTTAGCTAATTCTGAGTATGCTTGGTCCTGTGCCGTAGAAGAAGCATTAATTTGAGGCAACGGTTTATTGGCATCAGCAGTAGAAGAAGATGCCTTCACTAGGGCAGGTTTGGCCTGCAATATCTCCGCCATCATCTGCGAAAGCTCAGGAATTTCTGCCTTCTTCCAGACCTGATAACCTTCTACAACGTCAAAGTCGTCACTTCGTAATGTTCGTTTGGTGTTTGCATTTAGACAATGCTGGTAAGACTTAAGATCCGCGAGTGCTGCTGCTTCGGTCCACATGGCCTTATTTGCCTGGATATCAGATTGAACTTGTGAATTTCTCAAACCAAAAATCTTTGCAACCACCTGTACCATAACCATATCTTTAACATCTTGGCTCAATGGAACTACTACCTCGATAGTGGCGCCCCCTTCGCCGGAATCAACAAACAAGTCTTGGTCATATGTCAACAATTTGTTTTCTAACTTCTTCAGCCGACTCATGAGCTCTGGTTTGTCTTTGTCGTTTCCGTGATCCTTCAATGTAGCAGTAATGAGCCGGACGAATAGAGCCACATGGCGATCTACCTTAGGCTTCCAAGAGTCATCGTTAGGGGATGCACCCTTTTGTAGAGATTGTGTCGCCTTCGAATAGAAGATAAGCACCAAATCTTCCACACGCCTTTCCTTGTCCATACGTTTCCGAAACCCTGGTTCAACAAAAGCGGTATACGCTTCAGCGAAGGAGCGCTTGACTGCCGCATCATTATATTCAGGTAATCTTTCGCCGCCTACCACAACTCCTTGTATACGTTTCTCCAACACCGCCATAAAGCCATGAGGAAATTTCTGGCTTTTAGAATCTTTGGTGTATGAAAACTCTTGGACCAAGTCCCCAATCTTAGCAGTTTTCCTAGGCACCTTTGGAGCAGGTATGTACTGCTTCCTCTTTCCCTTCGGCTGTAGTAAGTGGTGAAGATACGCCGCCCTGAGCGCAAAGGTATATGCATCATTGTAGCTGACGATATTTGCTCTTGATCGAGATGAGTTTCTGTTTAGTCCACCACTCTGTGAAAGATTGTTTATGCGCCTGTCCACAATTCGACCCTGAGATGAGGTAGACATGATCGCATGCAGAACTGAGAAGCCTCTCAGGATAACTTGTGGGCTGCTGCTGATAATCCTTCTCAGGTAGTTCGTATCTTAGAATGGCAAGCTGTAGTGACTGTGCCCTTCTGACGACCTGTACAAGAAGTCCAGATCACAGTAATAAGGGAGTGGCTCTGTACAGCTCGCAGGCGGAGCAGGCGTGTTGGGAAAGATCAATTGTTGTGTAGATAGCGGTACGGAAAGGTGAATATGATGGTGTTGCAGGGGTTCTGAAGCCCCACCAAGAGTTGTAGTAGGGAACTCCACTATACGGCAATTAACACCAAAATAGATTTAGCTAGGGGTTGGCTTGGATCATATGAACTGCTGGGACGTTTACAGAATGTAAAGCTACAAAGAATATACCAGACAAAATGCTTCTATATCAATGTATATCTCTAATTAGAACGCTATAGATTGTTCGAGATCTACTATGTTGTTTGATCGCGGCATGATTTGCAACCCAACCACCATACTCACCAGATCACGTGCATTATCTCAGTCCAGGTAATGGGCTAGCTCTGGTATCGCGTTCGGCAACCTCAACCTCAATCTGTCGAGTTTCACAGTCACCCATAATTACCATTTTCCTATAAGCTTGAAGACCAGGACAAAGTCTTGAAAAGTCTCTTGCCCCAGGCATTTTCATTTGCCCTTCCCATTGTTTGCTTTACGAAACGTTGCGAATGTTATTGGCCTACCAAGCATGCGTTGTTCGGCCTTGAGCTGTGTCGAAGCAAATCCAACCATCTCATATATTAAACTCTCATAGGAGTCACCGCTGTAGACCATGACGACCAGTACACCAAGTTTTGAAGCTCCTCCCAGCGATACTATTCCCCACTTCGATGAGCACGTAGATTACGTTCCAAAAACGTCCGCAGCCTTGCACCCTTCTGATGATTCGAAACCTACAGGTTCTAGCTCTGGCATGGATACTCCCCTAGAAGCAACATATGAGAAAAGCTCCATGAATGCAAGAAGCAAGATCTCAAGTCTGCTGAAGGATAAGGAGCAGGAATGGACAGCTGTCGCAGCCAAAAAAGGCCCCCTGAGACTATTGGATCTGCCTTTAGATGTATTGAAGGAAATTGTCAAGGAGGTAAGAAATGCCAACGATAGGCATCACCAGATAATGCTAACCACTTCCTTTGCCAGGTCACCCATACTAATGATTTGACTGCTTTGGCACTTACACATTCCGCCCTTCACAATCTTGCTATACCTCACATATATTCACGGTTCGATATTGTTTGGCCTGATGCACATGCCACCACGGATCCTCGAACGGGCGTAGACGCGTTAACATATGGGCTGGCGACTCTTTGTATGGGGAACATTTCTACACCTACATTCCAAGACCAATTCCCATGTTCGAATTGTGGAACGCTGAATGTAGCCGAGTGTAGTCATGGTCTCGCTCTAGGTCCTCAGAATGAACATAGACGACTAGGGAACCACTACCCTCAATTTACAAGGAAGTTCTCGCTGGGCAACGGGCCACCAGATTGGGTACAGGAGTATCTCATAACTAAAGAGAGCGGTAAAATGCTTGGAACTCTTGTTGCTCTGGCTGTGGCGAGGATGGTTAATCTCGAGACATTCGTGTGGGATATGCCGACTGGTGTACTGCGGGATGTTTGGATGGCCCTATCATCTTTACAAACAAGGAACGCTACTCAACATTGTCGATTGGAACGAGTGTGGGTTCGGTGGCATGATAATTCAGAGACCCCAAGTTTATCGACAGGTCCAAATACAAGCCCAGCAATCAGTGCCAACACTGGTATCAATATGACTGCGGTAGGCTGGGCAGTGCCACCCAGCTCTGGGGCCCAGTCCCCGTCTTCACCATTATCCTACTCGCAGGCTAGGGTTGAGTACCCAACTCTCAGCGTCCTTCCCCCTCTGAAAAGTTTATCAGTACTCGACGTCGATGAACTCGATTACCTGGATGAAATGAGTGTTCTTATTGCAAAGTCTAAGGATTGTTTGCGTGAACTTCGAGTTGGAATATCAGAGAAGGCGTACAAGCGAGATTTCGCAAATGCTTGGGATGGTCCTGATCTGCAACAAGTTGACCACAATGCGTCCTGGCCTGGAGAAAGCACAATAGGAGAGAGAAGATTAGGGGGTGTTCTGGGAGTGCTTCTTGGACGAGTTTTTGATATTCGTAAGAATAAAAAAGCAAAGAATCACAGGAGGGATAGGGTGGCCACGATTTCAGCCTCTAGCCCCAATCCTCCATCGGAGTATCAGACCATGGAATCTCATATAACCGGCCCGCTAGATATCCAAAATGGTGATAGTCTTCAAGAGTATACCCCGGCGATCACAGAAAACGGTACGTTGGGCCATGATACTGAAATCAAGGAATCAGATGCTAGCGAAGGAAATATCATCAATCCTGGAGTTACGTTCAACATTAGTGGTCAGCCTTTGGCAAGCAGCCCAACTATATTCGATCTGAATGCCGAAGCTGAAAACTTTACGGTTGGGCCAACTCTGTCCGATATAGATTCCCTTACAGCGTTGATATCTGGGCATAATATATCCGAGCCTACAGAAGGTTTTGATCACGGTCCTCTACCAATAGACACAGCTGTTTCCACCCAAGCTGAGTTGGATTCGCTGATAGGATTGTTGGCACCTCAAAATGCACCCCAGGAACAAAATCAGACCACAACACCTCTTGTAGCCTCAACGGACCAACCACTAAGACGGTCGCAATCACAAAGTCAGAAGCAGCTACGCTTCTCAGATAGCCTCTCTTCGGAGAGAGAAAGACTAGAAGGCAAACTTCGATTGCAGACTCTAGAATTAGAACGTGTTTCTTTATCTGTTGCTGTACTTCAGAAGGGGGTTGATTGGTCTATATTGACTAATATAACACTTCTTGATTGTCAACAGCATGATCGATTGTGGATAATGCTTCGAAAGCACTTCCAACCATCACCTCTTAGTGGCAGTAATTCAACATCCAAACATCCCTCTAGCTCATCTCTGCAATATCATTTAAACCTTAGAAAGGTCCACACCGACACGACTTCGCCAGCCCTCATCTCGTTCTTGAAAGAGACTCTTGCTCCAAATACGCTTGAAACTTTATTCCTCCAAGATCGCAAACGTTCTTCAGGAACAAATGTGACCATTGTGAGAGACCTATATCATATAACGTACCTCTACTTTACTGACTCTGCCCCTAGGATGCTATATACCGCGGGCCCTTGAAACGACACCGAGGAAGCCTAAAAAAGTTGATGCTGGATAGTTCGAATGGAATCCCAAGAAGTCCCACTAGTTCCTCAGAAAATCCACGATGGCGAGCTTGGATGCCAAATCGCGATGTTCTTAATTTTATCACCAGCGGTCGCATGAGTAGTCTTCGAGAGCTAAGTATAGCCATTGACTATAAAGACTGGGTATGGTTTCCTCATATTACTATTGCTATAGTCCAAGATGCGAAAATACACATGGCTAACCTCACTTAGCATCACTTCCTACAACGCTTACCTCAGATTCCATATCTTCGTTCTCTCAACATCCCTTTCATTGCAGATCATGTCACACCTGCATTTGATCCACGTGAACTTGCTATGCAGGTTGTCGATGTGATCTATCTTCGTCCGGAAGTCGAGCTTTGCTATATGGGGGTATCTCACAAATGTTTCGAGATTCTAGAAAATCGGCCGCATGATGAATCACATTCCTCAACAGACACACACTCAAGCTTGGCCAATGGAGGTCCTGGCGGTGCTATAACTGATGACGACGATGGTAGTGATGAGGATGGCAGTGAAGAGGACGACGATGACGACGAAGAAGATGACAGTGGGACCGCAACCGCTCCCCAGATCGATCCGGAAGAAACGGAATCAGAACTTTCTGACGCGGATGATTCGGACTCAGATTCTGATGGGTCGGATGATGGGTGTACAAAGGTGCGACTAAGGTTAAGAGAGATATTATTTTACGATGACAAGGTTGCCATATTCAAGGCTCGTCACGGAAAGCTGTAAAAGTTCAGCAAATATCATCAGTACAGAAAGCTTACTTTTAATCGGGAGTTATTAAGCGCATGGAAAATCTAAGCTTCACATATCAATGAAAGCCGGAGTAAATTTTTAGGGAGTTTCAACCATGGACAACATATGGTGGCAGGAAAGGAAGGAGCATACAATTTTCAGTATTTTGACACTGAGGCTCGACCATGCGGCTTCATAAAAGAAGACGATGTTCGGTAGACCTCTCCTTACTTTGAACAGAGCGCAGATAGTGAGAATAAATAGGTTGCTTTGACTTCAATCAAAGTTTTTATTGGAAGATTCTCATCTGTCAGTCATAGTATTCTCACAAATCTTTGAGATCTCGCCATTTTCCAAGCAGTCTGCAAAAGGGTTTAGTGTACGGAGTAAGTAACACTGCGAACTAACAGCAAAACATCTGATAGTATCTAAAACGCAGGTGCGGAAATGCACATTCTGCTCGAACCTTTCTGAGCTTGGTAAAGCGTAACTGTGTGCCTTGCAAGGGACAATACTAGAACAGGTGTGAGAAACAAGTCTTGTTAGCTTAACAGCGTAGTATTTTAATTCGAGAAAATCTTGGAATCCCACGAAGCACGGCCATAAACTACATTGAGACCCAAGCAAAGCTGGGTTTTAATTCTCTTGCATCATGGAAATAGTTGTTCAAGTCATGCAACTGAAGGGGCGGCAGGGTCTAAGTCATGACCCAGCCAAGTCGCGCTCCTCAAAAGGCTTGTGCTTTCAGGAAATCCCTCCGCAATGCTCGAGGTCAAGATTCCCACGTAACAAGCTTCGGTGCTGGGGTCTGAAAGTGCCAGATGTTATCAACGTGTAGTTCTTGAGTCATGGCACCAAGCGGGAGTGTGTATTTTATGTTTCCATCTGAGGCCCGTAGCGCCCGCTTGCACTGGAAGCCACTCCCGGATTCTGACGCATACTAGCGTTGGTCCCGACGATATCGACGATGGCGCAGACCAACCGAGGATTGGATAAGGAAGCAAAACTTCCCTGCAAACATCAAACCCCCTAGAATTTGCCCACGGCACAGCCTTGTTTACAACTGTTGGGAAAGCCCCGGATTGGCGGGATATGCTGATTATCGTCTTCCTTGGATCCTAAAATAGCCCTCCGCCGTCCTTACCTGCTGAATATTATGAGGCTCAACTTGAATATGGGATGCGATATTCGAGATCCTAGAATCCTGAGATCCTGCCTTTGATAGATGGGGTAATGCCGGGAGTCGGGATATTGGAAATGGCCGCTGATACAGGGCAGTTCTACTAGCTGACAGCCCTGCGATACGCACGGGATATTACACGCCGGTAAAAGCGTATCTTGATGCCTGCTCTCCTTGGTAAAGCCACAGGTTCGAATTGGCGTGGCCCTGAAACGGGGGCGTAGAATATAGAGAGAGCTTGAGCAGAAAAGAGAATAGCATTGGCCTGGTGGCATGTCATTGGACACCTCGAATCATTGTGGGAACTTGGTGCATCTCCCAGATTGGGAGATGGCTCTTTCGGTATAGTCAAACTACAAGTATAGATACCATAGCCTTTACAGTGTCACGTACTAGTAATGCCAATGTCAAGAAGTCCACCACAAGGATAGACAATACAGGAACCCTCGCAAAGGGCATTACATAGTAAGCTCACTTCATGCCAGGAACACCTATGAGAAAAGGAAAATCACGAACAGAGAGGCACGTACTGATACATGATTACCCAGGCCACAAGATACCCAATTAAAGAGAATATGATTCCATTTCGAGCTGTGGCACTGCGCCGCGGCCATCTCGCTACTCGTTTAGAATCCAGTATAACGTAATCTCTCAAAAAAACCCCAAGTGGGTGTGGCTTGTACAAACTGTATGTAAGATCTTTGTTGGAAATCTAATCTTACCGTGATCATCATTTCGTGTATCGTATGTAATTAGATAGTCAGTTCTGTACTAGTTGCAACATACATCGTTGTCTATAAGTCCAGACTGGGCTTAGAGAAGAAGGCTGAGAAAGTCAGAAACGGCCTCATTGGACGGTCAATAAGAGAAATTGGGTCTATGCATGGAGAGTCAGATACTAAACTAACAGCTTGACAGGGTCGGCTGGTACCGATGAATAGTATGGTGGCCGCAAAAGCGCGCGCATGCTTCTACAAGAGTTTCTATGTCGAGGAAAGCATTCCAACATACCAAGACCAACCGGGTACTGCCTAAGATCGAATCGATACTAACATGTTTAGAATTATTTGTTTGCCCCTTTGTGCAGCGGCTAATGCGTTGCTGTACAGAATCTCAAAGGAATCTCCATCCCAACCGTTCACGACAGGAAAGCTAGTGAACATCAAGAAGAGGTGTCCCTACTATTGGGCAAGCCTCTCCAAGACTACGTGACGATATCATCGAAATAAAACAAGCATTACCGGACTAATCAATGTCTCCAAATCCACATTAGCAACCTCCATAGTCCTTTGAATTTACTGGGTACAGATTATTACATTATAGTGGTTAGTTTCGTTGATCAGTCCCCGAGATGTAAAAGCTCATAGATAGCTGTCGCTTGTATTCACCCGAGCAAGCTCGAATATCCTTTGCACACCCCCCAAAGTCACACGAGCCTACTCCAAAGAAGAGTGAACGATTCCCTAGAAAAGGGACCATACATCATTGGCTCTCAAGGGTCACCCAAACCACAACCAAACCCGAACGTACCCTGGTAAAACACTAACCGTTAACCACGCCGTATAAGTACATTTGCATATGCCGCATGCGGTGGTAGTTTTGTGCTTAATGTCCCACTCTAACCGTTGATCTTGAGACGCTTGGAAATGATTTAACTCCTCATACCGGCGGCGCCGAAGTTCTTGAGAATTCGTAGCATATAGCAAGTTTACCAGGAACTCAAGGCGTATTGCAAGGGAAGAAATTTGGGAGTCACGGCACAGTGTTGACGGACACAATTAATGTAGCATCGGTCGAGGAGAGTCGGATCTGACAACAAAGCTCGTAGAATAGAGTCGAAGAGCGATGAGCAATGCAGGGGGGAAAATTCTCCGCAGCAAAGTCCAAAGGAGTAATACCGGAAGCTGTGTTGGTAAAGCCAGAGTCATCGACCTGCCGCTGGTTGGACTTTGCCTAGTTTTCATTCTCGTTTTCATCATGGTTTGATCTCGCCATTGCATTGTCCACACCGGGTCGCAAGAGAATGGTATATGGTATTGCATCGGCCGCCAGATACGTCACTGTCAGATGTATTGGCTCGGTGGGAGGGCGTATGCTATGCAATGGTAGATTACGGACAACCTCGAGAGTGAGCGCTTGCTTAATCGCGCTTAAGCAAACTTACTTATTACTTACTCGTTCGTCGGCTAAACTGAAACGTCTTATTAGTTTCTCTGCGTAAAATGATTTAAATATAATAATAAGATTAGTCGCAGCCACTAGTAGGGACTGGCGGTGGCCGTAATGCGGCGCAGGCTGGTTGTTATGGAGCCCTGACTGAGCTTAGCAAAGCGTGTCATGCTGCACTAGGCTGGATAGAGTCCAATTTGGGTAATAGTCTTGCCAGTAAGCGAACGATGTATCCTACGCAAACTGACCCCATTCCGACTGAGTGAGGGCCGTAGGAGGGCCATAGACACGACCTTCAAGATGGCCAGGTTCCCAATCCTTCACCTCGTGGGCCAAGAACTCATGAACTCCCAATGGGCGTTGGCACTTTTCCCACCCCCGGCGCAAAGCTGTTTGGACCATATAGCCTTCCTTCCCGGCCAGAGTGAGGCGGAGGCCAGTGATCGTTATCCCTCCAACCCATCAGTGAACTAAAATAGCTGACCTTCTCCACGTCGGTCACCTCAAAGGACCGTGCCTGCGCATTTCATTCAGACTGTATAAGATCCTACAGAGCCTCCTCCTCCCAGTCTATTTGAGGTCAGTCATTCCTGCAATCCTCTATCGAGTTTTATGTGATCCATCACGTTCTCAGCCTCATCCATATCCGACAAGATGGATTCCTGTTATATAGAACAGAGTGCGCAGGACTCACACCAACCTAGATCAAGATCCAATTCCCACTTGTCTACCGCAACCTCTCAATTTCAAGATCTTAGTATAAAGGCTCCCGCTACAGCACCGTCCACCCAGGAGGAAGGAGCACCGCTATCAACAAAGCTTCCTACTTCTAGTTCACCGTTCCTCAATCCTGACGCACTTCCATCTTCATCCAATTTCATATCCGCACCTCAACCTCAGCACCTTTCATCTTTCCCCGAATTTTCACAGGAGGACCTCGACACTAACTGGGCATCGCTTGGAGCTTCAGAAGATCAGCCAGCACCTCCACCATTGCTGAGACTCGACTCCGTCCCAACTCTTCCAAGCAGTGATACGTCCCATCGGCGATCTATCTCTAGATCTGTTTCCTTTCCGGTCAATATGACCGCTGTAGGTGTTCAGCCATATGATTCTCAGTTTGATGCCGGCGCGCAACCGTCCTATACTTGGCCTCGTAAGTTACCCTACACCCAACGAGGTCGGCTAGTATTAACATTTGCAGGCTTCGATACAAGTGATCAGTTCTTCCCACAACAAATGAGCCCGCCTATGTTAAATGGAGCACTAAATCCATATGATGAAAAGCTTATGCCTATGTATGCTCGATCAATTTCTTCAAGCCCACCTCGGGGTAATCTTACACCAGAACAGCGAGAGTTGAAGCGTCAAAGAGAACTTTCTCGGAGAGATTCCAAGGTCAAGCATCGAAGAGATCGGTCGACGAGCAATCCATATACACTATCTCCAAGGCCATCTCCAGAGATGATGTCACGGACCCTTTCTGAGTTTTCGAACCACTCTCTGGCGCCTTCTCCACATCTTTCTCAAGGATCTCAGAGTTCTCCAAATATGTCTGCTATGGGAAGCCCAAATTATCTCTCTTCAAATTTTACCCCACAAATGGGTGATTCGTCAACAGATATATACGGAACAGCCTTCTCGATGCCTCCAAACGATTTAACTGCATTTCCAGCCTTCGTTGGTATGCCAAACTATGGTATGATGACCGACGGTTTACAAGATTTTGTGTAAGTTCCTCATTGAGCTAGCTTAATGGTTCCCTTAGCTAACAAATAACAGACCAAGACCACACTCTCTATCTACTTCGTCTATCTCAGACCAACCAAACATGCAGCATATGCAGAATATCTACAATAACGCTGGGTTAAAGATGGAGCCAGATCATGTCAGAGTGGTACATAGCCGCCCCAAGCCACAATGCTGGGAACACGGCTGTAATGGCCGCCAATTCTCTACATTTAGCAATCTATTACGCCACCAACGTGAGAAATCTGGCCAAGCCACTAAGTCGAGCTGTCCCAATTGCGGAGCTGAGTTCACAAGGACAACGGCAAGAAATGGACATATGGCGCATGAGAAATGCAAGCAGCAACGACGGAGTACATGAGCGATTGGAACGATTGGAGCGACTGGGAGGAGATTAATGACAACGTTGGAGTACATATTGCATTATTGCGGCGTTTTTGTTTTAACTTTGGCATATTCAGTGGAGTATTGGGGTTCAAAAACTAAAAGGTTTGGGTTAGACACGAGTTCGTATGGTACGAATCCTCGGTCACACAACTCTTGTGGTTTTATAAAAAGGATATACCCTTCACGTCGATTTAGCGCAGCATTTAGCATTTTTGCCAATTTTAAACAAATTATATCTTCATTCCTACCATATCTTAGCTGTCACTTGGTCTATATCGTGAACAATATCGAGCCTTTTGTCATCAACCATTTCTAACGTCTTCTGAACAAGCCGAAGCCGGCAATGATACCTGCTCGCCTAGGTATTGCAGGTAAATAGAGCTGAATACAAGGGTTGCGTGCTTTCATTATGATGTGCAGCAACAGATGATGGTGTGGAGGCAGAGGAGCATGATGCTCAACATGCTTTAATATGCAATGTCCCATCAGGATTCAGTGAATACTTAGCCGGTCGAGCTAGCACAGGTAATGATCTCCACCAGGAAGTCTTCTTCCACTCCTGGCGCAGCTAACAACAAGGTGCCTACCGTTGTGCAGCTACAGCTGGCGTTTTCCCACGCAAGTGTGCGACAAACATTCATTGATTAGTTCATTGTCGGCATGAAAGTACTGTAGAGAGTAGTTGACGCGATGCAGTGCAGGTGTGTGTTTCAATGGATGGGTCTTCCGTCTAGAGACACGGGATGATCGCTTCTAGCACCGCCCCCCCTATTTTTAAAATAACAGCTAAGCGAGAATCTGGTCCCCGAGGCTTACAAAGTCACTTTGACTATTCGGCTCACCAACCTACAGTACTCACCTGCTTCGGACTTAATGCTCTGGCTAATATACAGCCAGTAAGACTAGCTCTTCTCATCACTGACGAGAGCTCGGTATTACTACTTTTCATTGCACCGTGTTTTTTCCAAAAGTGACGCCGAACACGGCTCAATGTTACCATGGTAAATAGACTTGCCGGGTGGGTTCAGCCCTCGTGGTAAACTCGTGGAGGTAAAACTGATGAAGATCAAAAAAGGTGGTCGACGCAAGGCACAGTTATTCTGTAGGCCGGGACGGGTTTATGATACGGAAAAAGCCAGCGTCTTCGGTCCATGACCTGCGGTGCCATGTGTCAAGCTAGCTCTGCCACAAGCTTGCATTTCTCTAGCTACCTTACTGGAAGCTTGCCTGCAACTAGCCCACCAACTGTTGGTGACAAAATGCGGTCTAACGTCCAACTGTATTGTCTCGTGAAAGAGTGCATTAGCGATGAGGGGGGCTGACAGACCTGTTTACGTTCTCAAAACCTTCCCTACTCGCCAGCTGAAGAAAGTTGCACAGGTGTTGGACTGATATCTACTTTCCCCTCACCGCCCGTATGTTACCGTTATCATCCTTGGAGCATACCCGGTACTCCGGGAAGTATCGTGTGTATTTTTGGATACTTGGTGCAAGTGGTTGGTAATATAGTTGAGGCTGGTGCCACGAGGTAACCTGGCCGCGAATATTACAATACGCAGCGAGTGCAGCCTCGTGGGGAGACCCGCCCGCCGTTACAGTAGAGGCGTGAGGGGTGCCTGTCGATAGCAATTTAATTTGTATGCAGGGGAAACGCGACCACTGAGATAGCCGCGAGACGCCTAGCAGCTGAATTATACTAGACGCCGGCCATGTGGTTGGAAGTCTGTCAGAATTCTATTCTGCTTCTACTGCAGTCGTGCCGTTGAATAACAGCATGATGGAACAACACCAAACGGAAGGACTTCCCGACACAATGCTACCGTAGCAGTACTTGATCGAAGACTTGGACAAATTATTACTAATACAATTTCGCGGTAGTGAAAAAATACCAACTGTGGTATGTTACAGCTTTGTTGACGCATGAGAATAGTGGGTTTTATCTATGATTGATATAGTGACAGTGATCGGCCAAAACTCATGTAACGAAGGCTTGAGGTGTGGGTTTCGGTGGCAAAGAATCATTACGAGATACGTAAAATTCCATGCTCGTCGTTCGCTGCATGCTGTCAATTCTTGTACAAAGCTATGAATCAGTTCGAGCTCTACAAACCCCACTAAAAATGAACAATAGAGCTTATCTACGCTATGACGGGCTTGCATCATCTCCTTAGATGTTTTATTTAATACTTTACATCGGCGTGAATCGGCTATCGCTGCCTCAAATACGGTGAAATAACAGATGCTTTCTAATCGAGCAAGAGCGGCACCTGGAGCTGAGACGCAGGGGAAATTTGTAAAATTAATACGAGCATGTATGCAAGGGAAATGCATTGCTTCATTAATGATAACATCACACTTTCAGTTTACTGTCATAAAAATTGTCGCAGTAGTCGCTTTTCCAAGAAGTTGGTCTCGGACATATCCGGTGAGGATGCAATCGCATCCTTGATGTTTTTGTTTGAAGATTGATATTGTACCTTGTGGTATAACGATCAAGCCGGTATAGGCATGCACTCGAACCAGGAACATTCTTTGAAAGAAATTGCAAAGGAGATTGCTTGAGTTTTGCCTGGGAAATTGCTTCACGGGGCGATGAAGACACTATCGAATTACGCAAAATATGGTATATTAGCTAAATGTACAAACCGTGACGGTACTGAGACTTCAGCTCATTTTAAGTGTACCGACTTTCTAGGGGTTTGATGCTTTACTAACACCGTTATACGAGTATTTTCAGACATGATTCTGACCTCACTTTATGTAACAAATTGATATAACTTAGTGAATATATAACCAAACATGAAGCTCCAGGCCTGACACAGTTTGAAACACTGCAGAAGAGTTCAGTATGTAATTGCAGGCCATAAACCTATAATACATGGAGATCAGCTGGTTAGACGACACACAGTCAACCATTTTAACACATTGCACTTCTTATGCTAGTCACCTCCAAGTCTTTCGGTTTTTAGTTAACCTGCAAATGTATTGTCACAGCTAAATGCTAGGGACCATCGTCAATAATGATAGCTGCTTAAGGAATCAAAGTAAATGGCGCTGTTGTTTGTCTCAGTATGCGACGGTAACAACCAACCATCCACCTTGTGAACCCCAACTGCCACGCCAGCTGACGGGACCAACATTTGGTATGGGGAGAGTCTCTTATCTCTAACTCACAATCACACAGTCTCCGAGAGCACCCTTTCCTTAAATTCAAATAAAAGAAACGCTGTAGCTCATATTTAAGATTCTTTAGATCCATTAGTACAAGCTCCCAATGGTTAAGCAGCTGAATATTTGAACACTGGTTAAGCCTGCGCCTACTACTTTATCTGAATTTGATTGCATTTCTTCACGCATACGCAGAATTGTGGCACTATTCTCAATGAGCTCCGTCTGTGATTTTTAACATTCTGCAAAGGTTGAGTTAATCTCAAGCTGTTTAACAAGTTATCGAGTAAGGTGTATTAACGTGTATTGAGCAAAACAATTGGCACAGAGTCACAAAGAAGGTAGGAATCAACAGCATCAAACGTCACCAAACCCACCAAAATGCAAAACTCACCCGGTTCCAGACTACAGATAATCAAGAAGGATCAGTGCTAACAGCATACCTCTATATGGTTTCTGTTGTAGTTGCTGGTAATGATATATTTTGTGGCAATGAAAAGAAGGAGAAAATTAACAGCCAGAACATCTTATAACTTTATACTTTCATAAATCCCCGGGTATACACCCAGCAAAAATTGTTCAAAAGAATCAGAATCATAATTCTCGATGAATGAAGAGAAGTACAATTTAGAAACTCGTGAGCTCGCCAAGACATCAGGTATTCTTAGAAAGGCTTAGCGAGACCACATTAACGCGTAGCTAAAGTGGTTTGTCGCGCTCGCGTCAAGTTTACACTAAAAATCACGTCCTTGTGAAATCACTATCACCAACATAACCTCCTTACACAACACACCACTCACTCACTTCCAATTCCAAATACTTCTCCCTAATCAATCATCAGCACCATAATCCGCAAAGAGTACGTCTTAAAAGCTGTTGCTCCAAGAATAATCTACAAGATATTCTCACCGCTAGGCAAGATACTGACATCAACAGTGTTGGAAGCACGTCTTGAGCAAGCAGACCTGTTGAAGAAGGTATGCATCACAAATCGTAAAGACACTACCAGCTGCTAATTTAACAAGGTTGTCGATGCTATCAAAGATCTGGTCCAGGACTGCAACTTCGATTGCAATGATTCCGGCCTCGCGCTCCAGGCTATGGACAACTCCCACGTTGCCTTGGTCTCCATGATGCTCAAAGCCGAAAGTTTCTCTCCTTATCGATGCGATCGCAACATTGCTCTGGGTGTTAATCTCACCTCTCTCACAAAGGTTCTTCGTGCAGCCCAGGCTGAGGATATCCTAACACTAAAAGCCGAGGATGCTCCTGATGTTCTCAACTTAGTTTTTGAGAGCAGCGACAATGACCGATTGAGCGAATATGATCTAAAGTTGATGGATATCGACCAAGAGCACTTGGGAATCCCAGACACCGAATATGCTGCCACAATATCCATGCCTTCCTCCGAATTCAAACGTATCTGCATGGACTTGATGGCACTTTCAGAATCAGGTATGGTCTGCTAGATGAGTTATCAAGTTTAGCACTAATGTGTTTTTAAAGTCTCAATTGAAGCATCAAAGGACGGCGTCAAATTCGCGTGCTCTGGTGATATTGGAAACGGAGCGGTCACCCTACGAAGCCACAACAATGTGGAAAAGCCAGATCTCAATGTTGAAATTGAGCTCTCAGAACCAGTTTCCCTCACCTTTTCTCTCAAATATTTAGTCAACTTCTGCAAAGCTTCAGGTCTTTCAAAGTCTGTTAAGCTCTGTCTTTCCAACGAAGTCCCTCTCTTGGTTGAGTACTCTCTGGCAAGCAGCAGCTACTTGAGATTTTACTTAGCACCTAAGGTAAGAGCTATCTTCTATCGGTATAAGAAATGACTATATGCTAATTATAATCGTAGATTGGTGACGACGAGTAGATGTAACAATGATGGACGTTAATGAATGATGGCACGAAGTTTAGCATATTTCCTTTGGCGTGATGGTTGGCCTTTCAGGACATGAAATGATCAGGTTGCGCCTGGTTTGTGATTTGTACGCGAGATGGAGTGGCAATAAATGGGCGCGATGCTCCTTTTAAAAATCAACATCTTTCCACAATATCTATTTGGTCTAATTCTGTGGTGGGTGTTGAAAACCCCACGTAGAGCGCGATAGGTAGGCCTGTTAGCGCGGGGTAGGTTCAGAAGTTAATCCAAGATCTGCCCCGCCATCATAATTTGCTTGTGACTAGATAAGACTCACTCCGCCATCTGAATATCTTCTTAGTTCTGATTTATCATTTTAAACTGCAATGCCATGAAATCTACACATCCCTCATGATATAGCCAGAATCAAATTTACAGTCCCTGCTATCACTCTATCTAGGAAGTCTTTTCAGGATATTCCGCAACAATGTCGCAAGACGACGACTTTCCCTTTCCCGAGACTCGCGTGCTCGCGATTGCCAGTCACGTAGGCATTCTTAGACAGCTCCAATACTGATAAACTGCTAACCAGATACTCAAGGTCGTTTATGGGTGAGTGCATATCTAGACTTGGCTTTCGCACCTCCAACTGAGTCGAGGGTGGTTACAGATATGTAGGCAATACAATGGCTGGTTTCGTAATGCAATCGATGGGCTGCGAGGTAGGCGCGATTAATACCGTACAATTGAGTATGCACCGAAATTACTGAGCTCTGTAGTCTTCAAGTTATTGACTGACGCCTTCAGGCAATCACTTGGGATATGGACAAGCCAAAGGCACGCGAGCTACCGCTACCGAAATCACCGACCTCTACGAAGGACTTAAGGCCTCCTACTTAGATGAGTTTGATATGATGCTATCTGGGTATCTTCCTGGAGCTTCAGCAGTTGAGGCGGTAGGCAAAATTGCTCGAGATTTAAAGTACAAGCACACTATGAATCCTGGGAGTTTCTTCTGGGTTTTAGATCCAGTTATGGGTGACAACGGAAAGCTTTATGTTGCAGAAGATGTGGTGCCTGCGTACAAGCACCTGATGAAAGACGCCGATCTCATTTTACCCAATCAATTCGAAGCAGAGTAAGAAATCTGGCGTTCCCCGGGAAGAACATGGCTGATTCACTCTAGGACCTTGTCTGGTATTAAGATTGTAGACATGGAAACGCTAAAACTAGCTATAACGACCTTACACGAGCTATACCGAGTACCTCACATAATGATAACTTCGATCTCGCTGCCTACTCCTGGAGCGGAACCGTCTTTGTCGGTACTGGGCTCTACCTTCACCTCAACCGCTACCCCACGAATCTTTAGAGTTAAAATACCGGCAATTGACTGTTTCTTCAGTGGAACAGGGGACATGTTCGCGGCGCTGATGCTTGTGCGCTTGCGAGAAGCAGTCTTCGAAGTAGAAGGGCTCATGGAGAAAGCGTCTTGGGTCAGCGACGATACGGTAGCAGCTACGGATCTTCCGCTTGCAAAGGCAACCGAGAGGGTGCTAGCCAGTATGAACCAGGTGCTAACAAAAACCAAATCAAGCAGAGATGCGGAGATTGAGAAATACAATACACAGGTTGGAGGAAGAAATAAGGAACACGATGAGAAGAGGTTACGGTTATTGACTTCTAAAGCTGCAGAGGTTAGACTAGTGCGGAACATAGAGTCTTTGAAACATCCAGAGGTCAAATTTAGGGCGGAAACAGTCTAGAAGTAGAAGACAAATATTCACATATAGAGAAGCAATAATCGGATATACTCAATTATCCACTTGTGGATTTGAATCATATAGTGTTCCAATGATAGAAACTGCTTGGTAAAGTGCTTTGGTCGGTTATGAACCTTTTCGAAAACTTTCTAAGTCCTTGGCCACAAATAGCTTGTGTAGGAACACGCAGGGACAATTCAAGGTCATAAGTGGCATAATTTAGGCCACTCTGAGCCTTTGGTTCTTTAAATCATCTATTTTCCGTGCACGCCAGATGGCCGGCTCCAACTCCAACTCCAAGACCACAATACCAAGATTTCACCACCTGTGTGAGCAGGTTGTCTATCCAGTGCTGCCGAATCCACCTGCGCCTCTAACGCTGTCTTCCAGCTCCTTTACTTCTAAGACCTCTGGCGTATAGATTCTCTCTAGCACCAGCTGCGCAACACGATCACCCTCCTTGACTTCAAAATTTGCTTCTCCATGGTTGAACAGCAACACCTTAACCTGGCCGCGATAATCCGCGTCAATGACACCAGCACCTGTGTCAATCATATGTTTTGATGCGAGACCTGAACGTGGGGCAATTCGACCATCTTTACGACGATTAGCTTCGTGATCTCCTCTATCATTGTAATCAATCCAGCAATGCTTATTGGGTGGAAAGAAGAATAGAGTAATGCAACGCACAAGTTCCAGCAGGCACTGCCATACTAATATCAGTATCTACGAGCACCTTTCCCCTCGAAGGCACGATCGTATCTTTCGCGGCATACAAGTCATAACCAGCTGCGAAAGCACTACCTCTAGTGGGCAATCGAGCCTTCTCCGAGAGCTTCTTGATGAGCAATGGTGGCTCGGCGGCGAGCGTCGTTACGGGAGTACTGTCTGTGGCTGCCATAATTGGGGGATTCGGCTTTTGACGTTTGGGGAGAGGGGATGTGGGTGGTGAGGGTGCGGACATTACTTGTGACTTTGAACTTCTGAAGGGGAACTTGAGAATAGGAAACGCGACGAGACGCGTCAGGTCGATGTTCTCCACTTTAAAAAGCAATGGTACTATAGAATGCCTCGCTAAACCGGATAGGAGGTCTTGGGCGTAGAGTTACATGCACTATGTACCAATAATCACCTGACCCCTTCTATACCTAATTTGTGCTATTCAGCCAAAGCTGCTTGGGCATGATAGTTCGAAATAGCAGCACTTAGTGCTCATCATCTCCCCTAGCTACCAGCTCCTATGTAGGGCGTGACAGTAGAAACTACGACAAAGTCGTTATGACTATAAAGACTAACGCCGATCTTCACTAGAAAGTATTACGGATAGTATGCGTTGCTCTTCTAAAGCAAGTTGGCGGACATGGGAGTAGATTGACAATGATTACATCTTATATATGCCTAGTACACTCATCATGACTCATGCACACTTGCGTTAAAGCCTACCGGGGCTATACACCGAATTTCCTATTTGGGACCTTTTCGGAGTTAGATATTACTGCTTACACAGTTCTTCTTTTGATCGTACCGGATTGGGAAATGTTGCTTGCCCTTGCTTTTAGTTGGCAAATTGCGCATGCTGCTGCATCTAGTAGCAGCCCCGTACACAGCGCAGCGAGAAGTATAAAAGAATTGTGAACTTCACGAACTTACACGTTTCTTTATCTCACATTACCTATAACTACTCTAGGTAGCTTCACCAGATCAACCGCACGGCAAGAACATTTTACCTCACAATGGTCACGTCTCCAGCGTCCCGTAGACGTGTTCGGGATGTCCTTCCATACCTCTACCTAGGTCCCTTTGTTCCCGGTACCCTAAACTCCATCACGGATGTCCCAGGAGTTCTTGTATCCACACAATCGATCATACTTCCTAAGACTGATACCCATCATGAGATTAATACCGGTGTAACCACCATCCTCCCACGAGCGGACTGGTTCAACTCAGCTTGCTATGCTGGAGTATTCAGTTTCAATGGCTCGGGCGAGCTCACTGGCTCCCATTGGCTCACAGAGACCGGGTTACTAAATAGTCCCATCGCCATTACGAACTCATTTGCCATCGGAGCATGTTATAGCGGAATCTATGAGTATGCGGTAAAGAAGCATAAGAATTCCACAGGCATGGCGAATTGGTTTCTGTTACCTGTAGTGGCGGAGACCTATGATGGTTATATGAACGATATTGGAGCAATGCCAGTGCAAGCATCGCATATGGTGCGTGGAATCGAGACTGCCAATGCGGAAAGAGTGAAAGAAGGGAATACTGGTGGAGGTACAGGAATGCTTTGTCACGGGCATAAAGGAGGAACTGGAAGTGCCAGTCGGGTTGTTGATGGTCTAGTAGTGACAGACGGTCAGAGCAAAAGCACAAAGTATACAGTTGGTGTTTTAGTTCAAGCCAATTATGGCAAGTTGAGCAACTTGACCATCGGCGGCGTACCTATTGGCCGAATGATCAAAAAGCAGAATGGCGGATTTGATTTCATGGAGACTCGTGGTCCTGTCAAAGACGGAAGTATTATCATAATCATCGCGACCGATGCTCCTCTTCATCCAACGTAAGCACCTATCTTGCTTTCATTTGAGGAAGCGAATGACGAAACTGACATGAGTGACCCAGCCAACTACAGAGACTAGCAAAGCGTGCAACTGTTGGTCTTGCCCGTGTTGGAGGATTTGGCGCCAATAGTTCTGGTGATGTAAGTAACATTTCATTCTCATTCGGGCTCGCAGCGCATTTCGATATTCAACCATAGAAGTCGCGAGACATGCTCTTAGATTGTCTTTAGATTGTTCAATAAGAACACTTAAGAAGCACGTTGCTAATATAAATAGATTTTCCTGGCATTTAGCACAGCATCTGAAGTGCCTCGCTCTCAAGACAGAACCGGGAAGCCCACCGTGTCACAGAAGATAGATATTATGCAAGACGTGAACCTTGATGCCTTATTTGAGGCCACAGCTGATGCAGTGGAGGAAGCTATCTATAATGCAATGTGCATGGCTGATGACATAAAAGGTCCGCTTGGAAGAGAAGTGTTTGCATTGGACCTCGAAACCTTGAAGTCGCTGATGGATAAGCATTATTCATCTGTATAGAGCGAGTCGTTTTAGAGAACGCTAACCAGCCAAGACATCATTTACCCAAAGACCCCCTCTTATGTGCTTGTGTATTTATCATTTTCACATCGTTTCATCACATCGTTTCATCACATAGATGACAAATTAAGCTACAAAACAGCTATACGAACATATACGTGATGTCTCAAATGTAGGAACAAAGCCTCAGGCCGGAATATAATGGTTTGAGAAGAGAAGTTGCCGATGAGGCGAAGTAGCTTGAGACTTTGAAAGCATGGAGCTAGATGATCAATTGGTCAAGCAGGATTGGATTGTCTCGTCAGGCTGTGACAAAATAATATATTAGTGTGAAAAGCTTCTTTATGTGTGACGGATGTGGCGAATGTTTTGTAGATTAAATCGGGGATGCATGACCAATTCTAGGAAGAACGAGGATAAGACTTAATTTGCGAACTGAAAACAGATGGTCAGACCATCCCCAAATCTAACCTTTCTTTCCTTTATATTTGAACGAAATCTATAGCTCTACCCTAACTCCATAAATTGCCCCGACCTTCCAATCCCATGACGCCACACGCTAGCAAACGTAAAATTCATATTCGAAAAGTGATAAAAAGGCAACTGCAGATTACATATCAGCGCTATGTCGGCCTCAGTGCCTCCCAGCTTCCATCGTTCATATCTCCTGCATCGTCCAACAAGTCCCTAGGCGGCCGTGGTGGAAGACCTGGCTTGGCTTCATTATCACCGGCACGAGTACCAGATCTACGAGGCTGTGGTGGCGGCGGTGGTGTGGTGATTCCTTTCCGCTCGCGACTGATTACGGGCGAGGTTGCGGTAGGTCGACGAGCAGGAAGTGCGAAGCCAGGATGATCAGCTCCAGGCTGGCGACGATTTGAAGTGGTGGAAGAACTGGCAGAGAGAGTTGGGGATGACGTGAGTGAAGGTGAGGCGGTCAAGTGGACGGGTTTCCGTGCTACAGGAGGTGGTCGTTTGGATGTAGAACTAGTCGTAGAGGTAGAGAGTCGGCGCTCCTGGGCGGCAGTGAGGGTAGGCGCAGGAGCATTACTGATCAATGATGTTTGGGATAAGTTCTTGGCTAAGGGCAGCACGCCTGAGGGATCATATGGTGGTGGTAGTTTGCGAGTGCCGTTGGTTATATTGCGCGAGCCGGGCGATCTTGTCGCAGTTGTCGAGGATTGGGAAATGCCTCTGGCTGGCATGCGTGGAACGGTAACCCAATCTGGCTCATCGCTGTGTGCGTATGGGTTTGAAGGTCTTTTTGGATTTGGAACAGCACCCTTCTGCGGTGGGTCCAGATCTGACCTTGCAAATTTACCATTGTCTAGCCACCATTTTCGTTTATCTGAGCTAGCTGGAGGTAGACCAGGTTCAATCGCATCATAACCTATTAGATCCTCATCATCAGTATCGTCGTCTGCTGCATTGGCAGTTGTAGATCCGACTATGCCCCGTCTCTTGTCGTATATCTCCCTACTCAGGGCTTCACGAGCCTCTTCGTCAACAATGCTCACAGTTAAATGAAAGGTAGCATAGACTGGACGATGATCCGAGAAACGTAAAGGTGCACAGTTGTAATTTATCTGGCGTAGACCAGTTCCTTTACGAAGGATTCTGTCTGTCCAAGCTGGTATTCGTGCTTTCTCACTAGAATATCGTTAAACAGTCAACTATTCGTTGTTGCAAAATTACTCACGATGTATCATAGTTGTCATTGCCAAGATCAAACTTGTATGTCGGGTTGAATGTGATTCTTGACTCAGAGTAATATGGAAAAGTCAGACCGGCAACCATTTGCAGATTTAGCTAAATATGTTTGTTAGATCGTAATTGGATACACTCAGTGGAACATACCTGATCGTTCTCATACAAAAGCTCAAGATCTCCCATCTGTATGAGTTTCTTAACCTTATCCGCACCAAGACCGATGCGATAATTGAAATCCCCCAGCCAGATTACAGCATCTATAGTTGTTAGGGAATTGAGTCTCTCTTATCGAAGTAGCCTTACCGTGATCATCAATACCACGATTTCGCTGAAATCTTAAACCATGGTGAATAGTCGTATAATCTCTGTTCCTTTCCTCGTAATTCGCAAAACCTGCGGCCAAGTGTGCCGTAACAATGCAGATTGGTGTGTTTGCATAATCCATTCGAATGGCTACTGCCCCCTTATTGCCAGCCATACCAGACATTCCAGTTTTCTTGACGCTACCTTCAACATTTTTGATATGGCGAAGGACAGACGACTTGACAAAAATGCATAGAGCGGCTCCAACAAGCTGTCCGCTACGAAGGAGGACGTAGTGTTCACTCCCTGCTGCTCGAGCGTGTCTGTTGAGCGTTTTTCGCACTGCCTTCTCCCATAGTTGTTTCCGTGTCGGGTCACTATTCATAATCTGCTGCGGGCTTAATTCTACGATTTCTTGAAATCCCACTGCTACAATCTCCGGTTGCTGTTGCGAGGCTTCAATCTCAGGACAAAGCCATGATGATAGATCCTCTTCAATACCGGTAGTACGCCCATTCAAGTTGAAAGTTCCCGCATAACTTAGACAATATATTAGTATCACCTAGACACAGCTGATTGAATGGATATCATACATATTGATAGTCTTGGAAGATTGATATTCTGAACTGCGCTTGTTCAGTTCGGCTGTCACGAAATCATTAATTGGATCGAACAGATGTACTGGAGTCTGCCCAACCAGTCTACCCAGTAGGACATCAATAGTGTTCTGGCGGCCCTTATCTGCAAAGTTATTGATATATAATCGAGTAGCACTTTTTCTAGCATCTGCAATAGCACCTGCTAATGACATTTTTCCATGTCTCGTGAATGATGATTTCAAAGCTCCAGTCCCGGCATATATTCGTGAAAGAGCGTCTCCATTGTCTGCCCACAAGCTGGAATGCCTCATCCAAAAATCAGACGTTGCACGTTCTCCTCGATGGCTCAAAAATGATTCTATAGCCATTTGGGAGATAATAGTTTGTATGAGATTTGTTCTGTCCAAACAGTCAAGACAATTTGTCCGGAAAACCCCTTCTTGCTGTAAGACGACCACTGTCCTACGAGATGGCTTATCGTAATCATCAGACACATCTTCGATTTCCTCCGAGAGATAGTATGCAAAACCATCTGCAGAATGTTCTATCAATCTTCGAATCATGCTTGCAGCTTCGTAACCGTTAGGCCCTTTTGTTTCAGCATGGAAGTCGAATTCCGTCTCTCTCAAAAGTTCGTGGTCTCGAGAGTTCTCTGTATCTGGACGGTTTAAAGCAGAATGTTTGACGCCATATCGGTACAAATTGGTTAGCTCAGCCTCTCCTGGCTTTGTCTCACTAAGAAGATTGACAACATGCACCGCGCCATAGTTCTGTTCTAATTCTCCGAAATGCTTATCAAATGCTGGCTGAGACCCTTCTTTAGAACGAGTGATAGAGATCTTCTGCTGTCCTGGTATCAATCCCGGAGCTTGCTCCCAAAAAACTGGTACCGAGCCCCTAATCTGGGCATAGGAAAAGCATATCCCAGCAGGTTTCTCATTCACAGAGGATTCGCCCAGAGAGTTTCCAATAACGGTCGGGCACCAGTAGATAGTTTCTGACTCTACAAAATTTGCAACATTGCCGTCATCATCAATTCCACGGCTGTTGAACCTCGTTCCGGCCCTCCTGCATGACAACCGCGATATGAGGGTGAGAGTTGATGGCATGCCAGCCTTTCGTGAGCTGAGTGGAGCTGTCGAGGTGGGAATGGTGATCGTAAGGACAAACCCGCGAATGGCAGATGTGAGTATTCGTGACCTATCTAAAGCCTCCTTCTCTCGTGCAACAAGCCTTGATCGGAATTTGACGAGCGGGCTAATCATGTATGAATTCCATAGGAACGACTCATCCAAACTATCAATCTCCAGCAATTGGGCATCCGTGGGTCTAAATATATCAGCTTATGCGACAGAGAGTAGCTGCCTCTCCTCACCGATCTTGCAGTCTATTTGTTACATCAAAATCTGTACTGAAATAGAAACTGCCATTCCCCAACATCTTCTCTAGTTCCAGATACGGATGTTCCTGTGAAGGATCTCTGCGGTTGCTATTATGACCGTAGTTCTCCTGGCCTTCGACTGAATACGGGTCTAAGTTATCGCCAACAATATGGTCATATTCGCTGCTGTTTAGACAATAGAAGTCAACCTTTAATATTCGCTCTACCGTCTCTCCTGGCCTGACCGAGGCAACTTTTGTCGCATTTGCAACCACACACAGAAACACATCGTTGTTGATCGTAATCAGCCCGAGTGTTCCGTGGATCGGAAGAGGACTCAATGTTCGATAGTCGCTCAGATCAGCCTCGGATAGGTCTGCGAACTCGACCATACATTTTGGAACGGATGTGCTATCCAGGGAAGTACGAGATATGGAGGTAAGGGAGCCATTGGCTATAGCATCATTAGTCGATGGCGTGTGTCGGAAAATGAGGGCATGCGTTCGAGTTACAAGGGCAATCGATCTGTGTGGATGTTCGCGGAGGAGCACACGAATAGACATGGTATTGACAGAACTGGATGTATATGTGAGTTATGTAGCATCTTCAGATTTTGTTATTTGTAAGTGCGTTATCTCTCAATATATTCGAAATCTTGCCAGATACTGCTGCAGTTTGTTAATAAAGTCATTATGATCGAGGCTGAGTGAGGCGAACAAGGCTGAGAATAAGACATGGTCACGTGCTGCCGATAGTAGATAATAACAAAACTGCCTAGAATGATGTTTCCTGATTATGAATAAGATACCCAAAGCTTGGAGGAGCAAGCGGTAAATAATAATGAGTAATGGCTCCATGTTTAGAAGAAGAACAATACCAGATGTTAAGGTTGGCTCAAGTACGGCTCGCTTAAAACCCCCTTGCCCATGAAATATAACTCCTCACCACTTCTTGGACAATTTGCTAGGTATCTCATTTATCTAATTTCTAAGTTACCTGATATTCCAGTGCTGCCTCTAGCAAACTCACAATTCCTTCGTGCCTTTCACTTCTAGCCCGGGATAACGGAGTAGCTCCCATCGCATCTGTAGACCTCGCGGAAGCACCGTATTCCAAAAGTAGCTTGACAATACACTCATGTCCCTTCGCTGCGGCATAGTAAAGTGCAGTGTGACCAAGAGAATCTAGAGAGTCGCAAGTGGCGTTGTTCTGTAGCAATAACTGCACCACACTTTCATGGCCTTCCTCGGCCGCCTTAGAAAGTGGAGTTTGATCTCGATAATCTGGCGAGTTGATAGCAGCACCCTTATTCAACAACAATTTCACGATGCCCGTATGGCCATTCTCTGCTGCTAGCGTCAGGGGTGTTCTGCTTTGAGAATCCGAAAAGTCAATATCAGGTTTCATGTCGAGTAATAACTTGACAATTGACTCATGTCCGTTTGTGGTAGCTTGATTCAGAGGCGTCACACGGCTTGCGCCAATACATGCGACATTGGCTCCTCTATCGAGCAGCAGTTTGACCACAGCTTCATGACCTTCTTCGGCAGCTACTAAAAGTGCTGTATCACGACTTGAGTCCGTGGCTTCGATGTTGGCTTTTCGCTCCAGAAGGAGACTAACAGTGGTTTGATGACCACCCTCAGAAGCCCATATTAAAGGAGTGCGATTTCTTGAGTCTTTCGTATCTATAGCCGAGCCATTGTTTAGGAGAATCTCGATTGCTACATGGTGTCCTCTCTCCGCAGCAAACGACAATGGCGTTCTTTTTCCCTGGATGCTGACACTGTCTAGGCGAACACCTCCAGTTTTGAGCAGCAATTTAATAATATTCTCATGGCCATTCTCAGCCGCATAAGACAACGGGGTCCGTCCATTTTTGTCCACTATATCTGGGAAGGCACCGTAATTAAGCAAAGCCATGGCAGAGATGATGTTCCCATTTTGAGCGGAATAAGAGAGTGCCGTTCTTTTGTTCGAATGCTCAGAATCTGCAAATATACCGAGATCTAACAGAGCTATCAAAACCTCGCTCCAACCATTTTTAGCTGCTGAAGGAAGCACGCTAGGTAGTACCTCAAGTCGCAAGTCCTCGATGGTCATCAAGCATAACTGGTAAAGACTTTGAGTTTTGTTGCCTTTCTCTATCATTTCGAGTAATGTCCTTCCTACTTCCTCTGGGCTCGAACTTATTACCTGTTTTTTAGTACCTGCGTCTACGAATCGACTAGCTAGCGTTTGATAAGAGTATACTACCTCTTGAACACTTTGGACCGTACCATTAGATATCGACTTCTGGTTTGCGTACTTCTCAACCATAGAGCGCACACCGTTGTATCCAAAGGCTCGTCTCTTGGCGTTTTGACTATCTGCAAAGGAATAACGATACAGCTCGCCTAACGCTATCAGTGCAGGCACTAATTCCTGATCTTGTGCGTAAAGTGAACATTGCCACTTGAGTAATTGCTCAGCACGCTGCCAGTCGCCCTCTTTCCTAAATTTTGCAGCCTCTCTTATAGTCAAATATATCAACGTCTCGCCCTTTGGATACTCTACATAACCTCGCGATGCTTGTAATGCATATGCCAACCCTTCGGAGAAGGACCCTAGTCCACTTTCTGTGAAAGCTGTCGCTACGGCGGAAACCTTTTCATTTTTCCATCTGAGTTGTCCAGACATCTCTTCTCCTGTAACTTCGCCAAGATCCTTTTTCAGTTTCACCAGAGAAGTAACTACTGATATGTAAAGTCCTGCGCAGCATTTTTGAAGTCTCTTTTGTGTCTCTGACTGCTGAGAGAGACCAGAATATTTAGATGCACTGCCACCAAGCCACATTTCAAGCTCATCAGAGGTTAGCTCTGGGAGCAGATCCATTCCAATTCCAATTTCCTTCTCACCACTAGATTGATGTAAAGACCACAGCCATAAACCGAGCACACCTTCCAATCTTTCAGAATCGACGTGCCACTTAGTATTTAAAGCCAGGTCCTCTACGAAAGCGATGCTGCTACTTCCTTCTGGCTCCCCCGGTTGCGACTGGATAGATACTTCCACGACTACAGTATTTTTTGGCGGCCCAATAAGCACTTGTACAGCACCGCAAAGAGCATTCGCCAAAAGCCGGGACTTGGTACGGACCACGATCTGGCTATCCTGCCACTTTTGATAGCAAAGGCCCATACTTAGCGAGGTATGATGACCTGTCAGTTGGGCGAGTCGGATTCGGTATCGTAGTAGCTTTTCGTGATAGGACGATGCTCTATCCGCATCACAGTCGTGGCGTAAATAAGAGTTCCAGCGCTCACAAACATGCGCCTTAGACTTACCATTTAGCATGTAAGCCCGGTTGGAGAGTTTCTTTTGGTCTTGAGACTTGTCGTAGGCGTTACTGATGTCAAAGGCAAGCCAATCTAGTTCGTGACCCACGATTTCGTCTGGAATATTGGCAAGTCTATTGTCCTCTTTCCGAAGACGCTGCATGCGCAAGCATCCTCGAAGAAAGCTCATTATCATCGTTATGCCAAGTTGCGCAAGGGAAACATATGCATTCATGCCTCGCAAAGCAATGAATTGAACTACATAACCCCCAAGCGTGATTATAATCGCACCCAAGGTGAAGAGATGAGTTTTCCTAAGCTCCCCTTTCTTTAGCCCAATTTTTGTCGAGATCACATATTTGTCCAGCAAATCCCGAGGTTCGGAGTAAGCAAATGCGTCAAAGGTCTGGTCACCGACTATCTGGTTACCTGGTTGGATCCAGTAGAGTCTTGATCTAGTCTTCCAGTTCTTTTTTCTCCGGTAATGGTCTTCCTTTGTGCTCGAGCCAATAAGATATGCACACGCAAACATTCCAATACACAACGAAATTGTCCCTATCATAAACATGAACGGTGTAGGATCTCGTTCAATAGCTATACGAGCATTCTGGAATTCTACTGGTTCTCCACTTTGGCCTAGTTGCAATTTCCATGAGAGCACGCAGGCTATAACCACCACACCAACTTGTAACAAAAATCCTAAAAATGCAAGAACATAGAAGTAATAGCGTGGGAGCTTCACAATGCCAACATTTATTGAAAGATTGGGATTAGCAAGTAATTCCGTATAGTTTAGCGTGGGGAGAAACAGAGGATTGCTTTGCTTGGAGTAATTTTGGGAGAGAGTGTGTTCCAATGAATGCTCCTCGTCTTCTTCCTTTGATTTGCTAGATCGGTAGCCTAAGCGGCGTCTCAAGACACCCGGGAGACTCCTCGGCCCTGATTCCATAATCTGAGTTATCTCTGCCGACTTCTTCGTCTCTGGTCGCGACCCCTCTTGAATTTTCTCCCAGTCTTTACTAGAATCGGGTTTACTAGAGCCCTCAAGATAGTCCCGAAAGAGAAATATTTCCATGGTTGTGTCTTGGCCAGGTGCGCGTGGAAGAAGAATAATTTCCAAGATTTTTGGCCTTCCCAAAACACGCGTGATGCCACCCTTGTTGAAAAGCTCACAAACGTCTCTGCTGGTTGAAGTACAGAGCTCTGCCTCGATACACCCCTCGCCTTCCTGAGCCCTGCCAACAAATGCACGCAAAGATGTACTGCCACAAACACGAATTACAGAGACTATCGTAGTTATGATTCCGATAGGAGCCATTGCAAAGATGAAGAAGTCGACGAACGACATACTCTCACTCAAGTACTGCTTCGTTATATTATCGCCAAAAAGACTGAGAATTGGCCCTAAGTCCGTTGCCAAATTGTTCGAGAAGTCATCTAACTCTCCAGCATTAACAGGAGGTGTCATGAAAAATGCCAAAATTAGGCAAGGCAACGCTGTGCTGTAAAGAAATAAAGCGGCCATCTTGGGGCAGAGCTCAAAGATCGAGAGCGACGAGCTCAGGACTTTGATATTAAAGGAAGATCATAGGAAGGAAGCAGCCGCTGGCATCGATCTCAGTTGCTGAGAACTGAGAGAAGTTGGCGTTTATAATTGCCATGTTGTGAGGTAAGTAGTAGTATTTGGGGGCCAACGGCCAGGGTAGAAGAGCTTGACCTATTGGGTGACTTAAGCGAATCTTCCCCTGAATATTTGTGGATATCAAAACTCACCTTCCACATGCCAAGGCGACTACCTGTTGTCTTCTTCTCCTTCCCCTCTTTTCTCTTGTGTTGGATGTTTACAATGAATCTTAGTTGTTATGCTGCAGAGATGCCTCAAATATATGTGGCAAGGATGATGCTAGTTTTGTACAAATTATGTTCTCAATTGCCTGTTCCTTTTTTGGTATCGAAAACGCCCATAGCAATACATAAGCAGGTATACCGAATGTTATAACAGGTTCCCACCCCAAAAGATAGTCTCAGAACGCCCCTGATTTCTTTTAATCTAGTACAAATTCATATGCAAAAAGTGGAGAATCATCTTTAATCGAATGCCATGAAGAATTCCCCAAAACTCCATATCAGTTATTGCTTTCCAATATCTCACACCCTCATACAACTTCATCTCGCTCCCAACCAGATGGTTTGATATGTTCAATACCTTTGCCTGGATGTGGAGCTTTGGGGTCCTTGTAGCTCGATACGAACGGATTGGGATCCTCTTTCTGTTTCAAATTGCCAAGCGTGTGATTTACCTCCCGATGCTTTGCCTCGTCAGCGCGAATGTATAACAATAAATCTTTCATCGTCCGGTGGCCCTCTGGCATATTCCAATAATGCACCGCTAGGTCAGGAACCCGGAATTCTGGATCGCTCCATTTAGGGAGCTTTCCTTCCTCGATATCTTGAATGGCGAGTGTGTAAGTTAGGACAGCCTCCTCTTCGAGATAACCAACAAAACGGTGGCAGGTTCGTGGTGAAATGAGATATGATAAAAACATTCCGTTGAAGAATACGCCCTGGGCTCCCAATATCATGATCTTCATAAACCACCCCGGTTCGGCCATCTTCAGGAAAGTGAGAAGATGCATTCGCTCGTTGTAGGCTTCTTCCAGCAATGTTTCAATCCATCCATTGTCTCGCTTCAGTCGACGCAGTGAATGTAAGTGACGAAGCATTCCTGCAACCATCCCTGGAACTCCTGCGACGGACTCCAGGAAAACAAAGCGCACCAGCCATTTGCGCTCGCTCATGGCATATGGTTTAGTTTCTGCCACTGCATCTGCATCCCCAGTTTTCTTCGGGGATGAGACGTGATGCTTGTATCGTGTCGCCACATCGGTTCCCCATCGAAGCAGTCTAACCATTGTCAAAGCCACACGGTCGGAAATATCTCTTGGCTTGCGGTGTGCGAAGGCTATGTTCTTTGTTAGGGCTGTTCCGTCGTAGCTATGATATTGTTAGTCGATACCCTAAACAAAAATGGAGGCGAGTTTTATTTACAAAGGATGTTTCCAGGCTGCTTCGGTCTTGAAAACTTTGCCATCGTGCTCTGCTTCGGGAAAGTAATCACGGAGACTTGTCCTTGGTGTTGAGGAAAATTGCCGTAGCGAAGATGCTGGGCTGTTCAATTGGAGGTTGAAGGGTACCAGTACTCCACTCGATTGGGTCAATCCTATAACAGCCTTTGAAAGCTGTGAAGCTGTCTGTCCTGTAAGCGTTGGTCTAGATATTCGTGTAACCAACATCGAGGCTGTTGATGCAAGACTGAATGGTAGTCAGGTATATGTGTGATAGTGTTGTGTAAGTTTAGAGGCGATTGTTAGACAATATGGTTATTTTGGTCTGATGAGTAGGAAAATGGAAGGATTAGGTGGTGAGGGAAATAAGTCTTATATATCAATCAATGGTGTTTGTCACTCGCAAGCAGAGTGGAACCTGCTGTGTACTAAGGAAGAGCCTATAGAAGCAATCTTAATGACACAAGCGTACCGTATTCATTCCGAAGTGTTCCTCAGGAACACAAGGCTATATTTCCGCGGACTCTGGTTACTCTCACTTGGAGTGGTCATCATGGCTTTGCCATGCGTGCAGACCGGTATTACACGACATCTCAGCCTCACTATTAGTCATCACATGACCACCCGCCACGATATTACCCGGCGCATTCAGATAGGGGTTCCGGGACTTCCCTACCGAGCATACCAGTAAATCAATGCTCACCATCTGACACAAATATTTGCATTTATTCTTAGCGTTCCACCTATTCTGTATTTTAGTCGAGCAGACTTTGCTAGAGTAAGAAGTGCGAATGGAAGCATGATCTTGCGCACTCTTCTTTGTTCATATGTTCATCCTTCCTTTCCCAGCAGACTTGAACCATGCCAGAAAACCAAGAAGAATTGGATGGCACACCTGGTCCCAAGCTCGAATTCTGCAAGGCTCTAGTAGTGCATTGAAGTAAATCATACGATATTCCGCTGTTCAGCCCTCGATACTGCACTGCGAGCTGATTAGTAAATAATGATTTGAAGTTTTGTCCAAGAGGAATCTTTTTCTTCAGACGTCGAGTTGAATCTGCACTATGCACTATGCACTATGATTGCTAATCAGGTATCGTCGAAAGGAGTTCCATCTTCTTTTCCATCAAGTTTTCGGAATACAATTTCGATTTTGCAATCCTAGACTTTGTTTGACAACATCAATAAACTCCGCCAATCAACGTTCGCATATTTGTATATGACATGGAACGGAGTTTATGTATCCAGCCCCCAGTACCTGACATCCAAGAAATAGACGGTGATAGCCAAGAAATTTGTAACAACCGTGGCCTGGGCTGGTGCACTGATAGATCTAAAGGTAGAGACTAGTGATAGGTTTGAAAACAATTGTGTGAGACGCGTTGGTGACTCTCCTGCGGAAATGCTAGCATAGAGGAGTGTCTTCAACTTAGAGAGAAACAGCAGGAAAACTAGAGACAGCATTCCGAAAACGTTAAAGCTCATGGAGTCCACATTGAGATGGAGTGCCTCGCACGTATATGCATATTTTGCGGGATCAAACACGTATGCGACTACCTGGACATTATTAGGTGTGCGGAATGGACAAGCAAATTAGAATGAGGCGGAAGAATATGTTTAAGGTATATAAGCTAGATTTGGCGCAACGTTCAACAGAGCAAGATTCAGAAATCGTTGTATGAAAACATATTAATTAGAGAACATGGAATTCAAGATGCTGTATAGTTGAAGCGCGAACAAGTCTACCATATCTGTTTCGTATTCGAGGTTTTATGGTTGAAGCCGCAACCTCAGCCTATATTCTTCGATTGCTGGAATGACACGAACTTAAGACAACGTCTTTTGTCACTCCGGTGCAACTTTCTGTAGCTCAAAAGGAGGTGAAGTAATGTGAGATGGTCTGTAATTAGTCAGACGGCTCTCTGAAGGTAACTCAACATGAAGCGAGTAACGTATTCATAGGAGTGGGCGGAGACCCTGTGGTGAACTTAAACAATTTGATAATACAGAACACGAATAATGGGTATCAAAGATGCAAAAGAATCAGACAAGACCGGACAACTACGTTAGCAAATGGTAATTGCAAAATAAAATCGAGGAGTCATTCAAGTAGCTAGTATGGCTAATCATAGCCAAGTCTGACAATCCCGTTATGAACAAGTCGTGATATCAGTATGAAGAAAGATGTGCTTGATATTGTAAAATTCACAAGCAGTTACCTTTCTTGCACTTTGGGAAAGTCAGAGCAAAATGATACAATTTTGGCTGCGAAGTACAGTTTGAACTCTCCATAATTTCTCTACTATAATAAGAATTGACAGCAAGGCTCGTTCTTGATCAATCCGCTAAGCGCCAACTGCTCTAAATGCCCTGCCAGAAATAGGATACATCTCATAAGAGCTGCACTTTTAGGGCCAAAAAGAGGAAGACTTGTACTACACTCCCACTGAAAAGGTGTTGTACCGATTAAGATGTCTGTTCGACTGCGGAGAAACGTCCTCCACTTGTTAGCTGTTCTTGTTCCGAGGACGTTGCTTAACCTTGAAAGTAACCGTATTCGAGGTTGAGACCGCTTGCAGCCAGCGGAGAGCGCCCGTGTAGATTCTGGGCTGTTTATTACAGCGCGTTTCGTCTTTAATATGTATTTGCTGTCCAAGCAGTAGTCCCGAAGAGAGATTTTATAGGTAGCGATCTGTGCCACAACTTCATCGACTGGATCATGTACCAGGATGATTGCTGCTTCACACTACCTTCTCGAAAGTCTTTTGAATCGGCTTTGCAGCCTATCCCCTGAATTAGCGCATATTACTTATATAGTAATCTCATACTCACGTCTATGAACTTCTCTAAGTCCTTATCCAGGTTTGCCAAATCATCCTTCCGTTTCTTATTCTCTGCAATGAGACCCTGCCTCTTCTTCAATAAGGCCTGCCTCTGCTCTTCCAAAGCTACACGACCGGCATGCTCATGGTCAATACGCGCAATCATAAGTGCCTTTTCATCTGCGTCGGCATGTTCTGGATATTCCGCTAAGAATTGTTCGACCGGGATTAAGGGCAAATGCATATACAAATGACTATAGATAAAGTATCAGCAATTACCCGCACGCGCACAATTATCAGATACTTACTCGTATGACTCGCAAGCAGTGATTTCTCCTTGAAGGTGGCGCTGTTCGTAATAGAGATTTTGTAATTGTAGGTGCAGTTTGTCTACCTCCTGGCGCATCTCAGCAGTCTGAGCCTTCGTTTCACGAGCACCGACATGTGCATCACGATGAAGACCTCGGAGTTGGGCAAGATATGCGACAAGAAGCTTTTGTTGTTTAGAGATCTGAAGCTGGGTCGGGTCAGAGGTAGATACCAGATCGAGCAGCGCAATAGCTTGATCGCGGGTTGAGCTTGAGACATTTAATGCCTTCTTTAAGGCCGGCTCATTGACAATTTCATTGACGGCCATGATCTAGATTGTAGAAGCTGAGTGTTCGAAAGGGTGAGGTTGGTTTTGTGATTATTGGTAGGTACTGGAGGACAGGGATTAACTTTGAAGGAGCTTACCTTACCACCAAAAAGCGGCAGATCTTGGCATTTTTGGCATTGAAGGGACATATTCACATGCTACTATCTATATTGTATCTTCCTCAGAGTTCATTAAACATCTCACGACTTATAAAGTAGATTTTCTTTTGGAAATGTACAGCTACTTCTAATCAAAATGTCAAATGCTGCTTTTGTATATATCTGCTTGAAATCGAATATTGTATCTCGGCCACTTTTTGGGAGGTATGTAAGCTGCTGTACCTCGTCCTCTTTCCATACTTAAGCCTTAGCGCCTCGAGCTTAATATAGCCGCCCAAAGACAATATTATCTGAATGTAAGGGTGATAAGTCCTATACTGTAAGTATTCTGTTTAACTAAAAATCAGGAAAATGGACTAGGAAGCATAATCGGCGACGAAACTTGTTCCTAAACTCATATTTTCACATGTATGAAACTACTATAGAAAACAAATATTTAAAGCTTGTTTAGTTCTATCTCATATAAAATAAATCCACCAGGAGAAGATGTTGCGAGTATTGCTGATATCTTGGAGATAGATCAAGTGCTTAGTAGCGTCAAACCCGGACTTCGACTTTGTTTGAGTAATGCCTTCGCAGGATTCTCTAAACGAACATACACATTAGAATTTTGGGGCGAAAAATTGAGTTATTGTTGAAGTAAATGCATTGGCCCTTACCACATGCAAAACGGAGGGGGTTTAGAGAGCTCTTCGTTCGTGTCACACCGCTAATAAGCCATCAGCTTTGGTTCGATTTCAAGGTGATATCGAATTTTCGAAACCCCTTCTATAGATGTGCCAGGAATGCCGTTATTATAAGATCGTGACTAGGTCTTTGTATAGTCACTTCTTTGAGTGGGAATCCAGGCAAGGAACATATCCACATCCTTGGATATCTGTGAAGGGACTGCAAGGTTTTGAACCCAAGATGGCAACACACCTGCCGCGTCTGAAGCAGTAGCCATCAACCATTCGATATCACCACTGTTGGGTAAGACGCGAATTCTCTCTATCGAGACATAGTAGCCAACGACTAAGCTTTTGTCCCGGGAGAATTCTGCAAATGGCGATTTCTCGAAATCGTTTAGTGGGATGGAAACAATGAGGAATTCCTGACTACCCTCAACTTCCGCGATAATTTGCACCACGGGAAATGTTCGATTTTTCAGCGGTTTTGGGTTGATTTTGTGTATCGACTCCACGACAACGATTTGTATGTTGATCCAAGAGCTCCCATCAACACTTAGTTCCAGACCACTCGTATCCCATCTCATAGCTTCACGTGCACCAATAATCGACGCGGTGAAAGCATTTTCTGATTCGAGATGGTGCTCTTTGAAAGCTCTTCTGAATTCATCCCAGCTTGCAGTTCCAGTTTCATTACTGTTTTTATGACAGCTTCTTCTGCAAAACCTGAAAGCACGGGAATTAGCAGCGTCCTTCGCCTAGACACGAGATACAGTTAAGGCTTTCACGCGGTTTTGCGGAAACACAGCCTGTCAAATGATTATGGATGATAATTAGAAATCCGGCCTACCAAGTTTCATCCTTCCTATCCGCGCTGAATTGATCCATTCCCTCGATAGAATCGAGGTTCTTTCCAGCTACAATCCTTTCATACACAGAAACAGAGGCATCCGAATGTGGAAAACTCTTAGGGTCACCTTTCGCTCTCCAAGCTGATGTCGAATCTCCAGTCTTCTTAGGAGCGACTCCGTCAATGAATGGTGCAGCTTCGGAAAGCACATTAGTGACGAAAGTCTTAAGATTCGGTGCAGCAACAGCACCAGAACCATCATACGACTTTTCAGTAGAAGAGATTGGATTACTCGGCTCCACTCCTTTACCACCAAATGGAAGCCCTCCGCTGTTGATGGAGAATTAGCATGTTCTTTGTATGTCTAAAACTTGTCTTTGGGACAATTATAGAATTTTCGAAGCTTGCTGATTACAACTTACATTCCAATCCCCTCAAGTCGCACTAACGGACCAAGCCTTTCTGACATGTTGCTATGTCTGATTACTAGTAGTGAGAAATGACAACGGATGGAAAATAATCACAAGAAGTCAGATTGTTGGAAGAATGTTGACACATTTCTGTACGACGATAAGTGAGCACTGGCTACCGTAGATATATTTATTCTCCTTGAAACTGAAACAGCAACATTCGAGGAATCTGCCTGAGCGTCAATACCTGGTAGATGCATTCACGTCACACTCTTAGCAGTATATTATCTTCCAATCAAAGCAAAGGACCAAACTTTTCTAGCTCTGTCTACATTATTTAGCACTATTTCAACCGTCATGTGCTAACCCTTGCAACATCACCAATTACATAAGCCGTCTTAGCCCGCCCGCCAAAGACCCCTCATAGATAGTCCAGGAACTGAAGCTTGAGGCTTGTAATTCACATCAGTTCAGGTTTCACAACACAATATCTACCAAAACTCACAATGACAACTCTCAAAGGCCCCGGAGAAGCTCAGCAGCACGATGGTAGTAATCTCCGTATAGGAATCGTACACGCAAGGTGGAACACAAGTATGCTCCCCTCCCTCACGTACCTTCCACCCCACCATCTAACATCCCACCAGCAATCATTGAGCCACTTCTTGCTGGCACAAAAGCCAAACTCCTAGCATCCGGTGTTAAAGAAGCGAACATAGTTGTACAATCCGTACCTGGCAGCTGGGAGCTACCAATTGCTTGCCAAAAGTATACTTCCCTACCTTCACCAGCTCATACACCACTGACTCAGAAGCTAGACTCTTCGCAGCCTCCCAAATCCAATCCACAACATCTTCCTCCCTCGGTGCGGGCGACTTGCTCGGCTCCTCTACCAGCGATCTCACGGCTCTCAACCTTACACCTGCCGGGTCCTCTGCAGCATCAACACAGCCTTTCGATGCGGTGATTGCGATTGGCGTGCTCATTAAGGGCGAAACCATGCATTTCGAATACATTGCCGACTCTGTATCACAAGGCCTAATGCGTGTGCAGCTTGACACAGGTGTGCCGCTGATTTTCGGACTGTTGACGGTGTTGGACGAAGAGCAGGCGAAGGCAAGGGCGGGAGTTAGTTCAGGAAGCCATAACCACGGGGAGGATTGGGGTCTCGCAGCTGTGGAATTGGGGGTGAAGAGGAGAGAGTGGGCCGCTGGAAATATTTCATGAGAGAAAATTTGAACGTGCTGTTATCACGGAGTTTGGCAATGGATATGGGCACTAAAATTCAAAGTGACAAATAAATTCCTGAACGACATAGTTCAAGACTGAAAGAAGGTACATGCAAAGACTAAAACGTGACCAGGTGCTCAATTTGAATTGCTCTTATGATATTTGATATTCCAAATCAAAGGATACGTTGTATACCGATTTCCAGATAATGTACATCTCAATTCTCTCTCACAGCAGAGAGGATAGTACCCAGAAGCTAAAAACTATGAGAACATATCGACCAGTGTGTCGCCCATAAATCTTGCTATATTGTATTTCACATAATAGACATTGGTATAAGTGGAGTTATACATGCTTGTTCCTATTTACAATCATACAAACCATTATCAGCCAGAGTTGGATGCTTGTTATAGTAAGATCTCTTTCATGCAATCTAGTTTGGCACTGCCTTCCCTGGCCCCCAAGCAAGCTGAATTGCTTGAGCGAGTCAAAAGTGTTGCTAATCCCAGGTGGGAGACCACCTACTATTCCTAAGCCGAACGAACGAACTAGGCTCACTACGTTTCCCGAAGATGAAAGTCAAAGAGGAATAATGATGGTATATCTGAACATTATATTATTATACAGGCATGGCATTCTCACGTGAAAAAATGTATCCAAAACACGACTCCCATCCAAAATTGTTAAACGCCATATTGCCATGCATGCTTATTTCCATACTTGCTTGACATTATTGCCGTCTATGCCGCTTTCAAATATGTATCTTTAATGAATGACCTATTGAGCATAGCCCAAAAGATCCTTCAGGCCCTTATTATTTGAATCCTTTTTCGCCCTAGACTTCCACAGAGATTTCTTTTCTTGCCTCTTCTTCTTCATTTCTTCCCATCCCTCTTCGTCGTCATCCTCATCTGCGTCCCTCTTCACGGGCTTAATTGTGGGCTGTCCGTTGCGTGTCTCCCAGCCTCCAAGGGCTCCGGTCATAGTTGATGTTCTAGATCTAGAGTCGGAAGCTTGTGGCATGTGAGATACGGGCCTGTATCTCCCAGGCAGTCCGACATTACTTCGTTCAGAAGGTGCAATTGATGGCGTATAACCGCCTTGCCCATGCATCGAAGGTGCATATAAAGCTCCTTGTTTCATGTCCCCTTGGTGCATCCATGGTGCAGAGTTTGGATCTAACATACTCATCGACCGCTGATGTGAACTTGTAGGGCGAAGCATCTGAGACCCGCCTGGGATTCCATGAGCACTACTTGGTCGCTGGAAGTTCTGAGGAGGAATCATGGGTGGTTGCGAAACGCCGTTCATCTGTCCATTTTGAGGGCCACCGCCTTGGCTCATCATTTGCATGAATTGCATCTGGACTCTCATAAACTCCTGCATCTGTTGCATCTGAGCGGTCATGGGATCACCCGGATGCATCATTGGCATACCCATCTGTCCCATGCCATTCATCATATTCGCCGGCATACCCATACCATTGAAGCCGTTTGCAGGTGGCCCATATTCACCCTGAGCGTTTGGACTTCCTCTACGCATTGCCCGTGACCTCTCCTCCGTCGCTATGACCCCTATCAAACCCCCCGGCGTAGCGTTTCTAGCAGGACCGCCATATGCTGAACCAGCTCCACCTGAAAAAGCCATGGGCTCGCGGTACGTAGGGTTTACCAATCCTGCGCCTAAATACGGATCTTCCGGTAAGTGTCTCGCAAACACCGGAAGTGGCCCTGCAGAAGCTTGTGCTCTGAGATTCGGGTTCGATCCAGAAGTTCGCATTGGTGGCTTGCCCTTGTTAGGGAATCCATGAGCCTGAAGAATAGCTAAAGGCACCTCTTCGTCTTCTTCTTCGCCTTCTTCTGGCAATCCTAGGTTTGGCAGATTTGGGCTACTTTGAGAAGCATACATTGACGGGCGATTGGCTACAGATGAGGACTTTCCAGACAACATTGGAGATCCAGCAGTAGATCCCGTTTCTCCAGTTACTTTCATCATCTGCTGTCTGTAGACCGACATGTGAGCTTCCTGCTTTCTGCGTTGTTTGGCCAGCTGTTTGTTCTTCTCCGCCTCATCTTCTTCTTCCTCATATGTATCATCCTCATCGTCATCCTCATCGTCATCTTTTGACCGTCCTCCAACACTACGCAATCTTTCCTGATCTTGCCTGTAACGTTCGAATTGAGCCGGAGTCATAACCTTACTACCTGCACCTTGCTTTGGAGGCGAGATGGCTGTACTTGCCAATCTTTGTGCTAAATTCGCGGATTCTAGGATATGGTCATCAAACATGCTATCGTCTCTAGATAATGCATCGCGCTGGACTCTTGGTGTGCTCTCTTCAGTTGTGCTCGTCCAGCCTGAGAGTACTCTGTCCTCTGTCTTCGGCATGCCAGTCGATGGTGATACCCAACCGTTCCGGCCCTGGGGGCTATGTGATGCTGTGTTTAGTCTTCGACTAGCAATCACAGACTCTCTCAGAAGCTTTGCATCTTCATCCTCGCCATTATCCAGGATGGACTGGCGGCGTCCGGAATAAGCACTGTTGCGCTTGACTCCAGACTCAGCAAGTGGAGGTCTAGCATGCTGTCGTGCGGTGCCAGGTTGACTATTCATGGGCTTTCGTAGCGGTGTAGAGTGTGGAGGGACAGGAGGAAGGTTTTCGTTGTTTCCGGGAGCGAATGGTGGTGGACTAGAATTCGACATCAACCCGTCATGAGAATGTTGGGTACTCCAGGAATACGGCGCGGCCTCAATGTCTTTGTTTTTGTCGATGTTTAGTGGTGTAGGGATGTTTAGGCGGTTTGAAGACTGGATTCTGGTGGCAGGCCCAGAAGGTGGAATGTCCTGTTTAGAGATTAGTTTCAAGTCCCACAAATAATACCGATTGGGAGCCCTACAGGACTGTGGGACATGGCCCTATTCTTCTCTCCCTCTAAAATTTGACTTTTCCGTTTTCCGAAACCACTAAACATATCCGAGAAGTCTCCGCCGAGACTTAGTCCTAAATCCCTCTCATCAAGCTTTGGAGGTGTAGCGGTGCTTGCATAGCTCGAGGAAGTCACGGCCCTCTGTCTCGTTTGATATTCGTCTTCAGCTGGTGGTGTTGGGAGACCAGGTAAATCCTTGGTGATTGGCGGCGGAGGTGTAGGAGTTTTATTTTGTTTGGGCCGCCCCCAGGATAAAGACCTACCTGCAGATTTAAGAGAAAACCCAGATTGTGTTTTTGGGACGCGAGGCGCAGGAATATCATTCAAAGGTTTGTCGTGTGGGCTTTTCCATTCTTCGTTTCGTGAGGCTGTTGAAGATGGCGCTGTAGAAGCTGCGCTGAGACGAGACGAATTATCTGTCGTGGATGCTGTATTACTGTTCGACGCACCACTACCACTTCGTACAGTCAGCAGTCTACTCCCAGATTTAACAATGTGGGTTCCTGACCGATTCCCGTTCACTATGCCTTCAAACATGTTCCCTTCCCTGTGTGATGTCCTCGGTCTGGCAGCTGATGGTGGTGGAAGGTGGGTGTTGGCTGCTTTCGACAACTTTACTCCTCCATCAAATGATTTGCTGCTTCCATCTGGTCTCTCGAATACTTTGAATGTGGATTCGGATACAGGAAGAGCTTGAACATCTTCAAATGCATTTCCGGACGATTTTCGTCGCGAAAAGCCTTTGGGAAATATAGGCATGTAGATGGACTTGGCTGAGAGGAATGTGAAGTAATCTCGCCTTCTGGGCTACCCAGAAGCGTATATCCGCGCGAGACCACCTGTGGTTGTAGAAAGAGTGTTGTATATTATATGAAGGGAATTCGTAGACCGATGAGCTAAAAGAAGGCCAACTATAACATAATACACAGATTAGTATTTGCCAAAGAAAAGATGTGCAAGTTTCCGAATCAGCGGTCCTTGGTAGCGATGTCCAGAAGAGAATGCTTGTCCAACAACACCGGAGCTGCTAGAGAAAGCTATTCAATTGTGCAGATGTTGTGCAGATGTTGGTTCACAAATTGTAATCCGCGCTGGAGATTTCAGGAGAGGCACCCAGATTCCTGCTAGACTAGCGACAGGCGCTATTATTGCGTAGATTGACGTATATCAACCTCTGTAGTCAAGCCTTGTTGTTTGAATCTTTGTAGGTCGAGGGTTGAGGGAATTTCGATGATTTGTTGATGATCCAAATATAGAAGATCGAAGAAATTGGCCTGAAATTCGAAAAAAAAGGAAGATAACTCACCACGCAAATCCACAGGGCAAATTTTATGAGAGTCAAGCGAAAGAATACAGAGCCGTGCAATGCAAATAGGAAGCCTGACAAGGCGCAGTGTTAAAAAGATGGTAAAGAAGTTCCTCTGTGCAGGCTGGCAGTCAGTTCACCTAGCATTGACCCCGAAGTGATCTAGCCAAATCAGGAATCCAGTCCCTGTTCACCTAGTTTTCTGGCTCTATATTCCTGGCTCTATATTCCTGGCTCTGTATTATGACCACCTGGGCTGTAATAATCAAATCGAAATCACCTTTACACGCAATTCATGCCCTTTCAATTTCAACAGCAAGTTGTTTTTGTTTACACGATTATACTTTTCCCCACCATGACGGAGCGATCTTGTTCTCCTGAGATGATCCAACGGCTGTGAGAGGTGTGAGCCACAAGTTAGACTTTTCTGCCGAGATAAAGGCTTCTTCTTCTTCACTATGTTATTTCCAGCGCGTTCCTCCGGACTGGTAGCCATTGTTCTCAAATGCTGGCATTCACGGAGCACATTTCTACAACAAAAAAGGCACTCGTCGACGCTACCGTGGCAAATTATTTTGGCGGTATATTTCTAACACCGCCGTAACATGTTCGTATAGACATCTAGTGGTATTTGGTTCCCCGCCCCTAGACTACAGTAAGGAATAGACGCAGAAGGTCACCCATTTTACGGAGCCTCTAAGCTTCAAGCCTATCCACAGATAGTCCAAGTTTTGCCGTTTTATTTCAAAATAAACTTAGTTGAGACGGCGAGTGGGCCATTTTCAGACAGGTGTGGCGTGTAGGAAATTCGTATGAAAGTAGCATCTTCCGATACTTTTTGCATGCGGCTCATCCGTGCATTGCAAGGAGATGTCAGGGGGGCCAGAAGACGTAAGATTGAGTTCAAAGTCGAGGATTTCTGACTTGTTGACTTATACTATACGAGTAGGATACATCCTCTACCAGAGACTCGATCTCACTTATCAGATACCCGCTTCCGCTCCTTGCCTGCCCTTATGCGACGCGATGAAAACCGAACATTCGCAAAGTTAATTTGGTCTATGATCCATCAAGAGGCCGACTTTTGCTTTCTAATAAGCAATAGCTATTCAAAATTAATCGAGGTATGGATTATGGATACCCGTGTTGGACCGGCCCCCTTGACCCCGATACTGTGTGCCAACCCCTGAATTTCGATCCCAGAATTCGCTCTTCACCACTCTTTAATCCTGAGCTGACGAATTCACGTAACAAAACGCCCGCTTACCGCCCGAAACAGTAACATGCGCAGACCCCACGTATTGGGAGTCCCAGCAAACTCTGGGAAAAGACATATAGGAACAGTACCTGAAAGGCCGAAAGGGATAGAGCGGATGGAGAGTATATAATTTCGCCATCCAGAAATAACCCCCGGGCGATCCCTTTCCGTCATATCCTCCTAACCCGGGAACCAGAAACTTTATAATGGATCCACCACGAGCCCTATCGATTCGTTCACGTCTGCCTCCTCAGCACATGGAAGCTGAGCGGCGGGCGATCAATCAGGTACTTATTGGATCGCGTATTAGATATGCCGTAGGAGGCTAACTCCGGGTGGGCATTGACATGACAGAGGACAGACAGCCTACAAACATGATTGAGAGAAGATCAGGGGTACATACATACAAGACTCTATGGAGGACGTTGAATACAGGATTTAATGTACTCCGTAGGACGCTCCTTAGATTGCTGATCAGCACAAGTCGTTCTCCACTGCAGGCAGGCTTTTCAGAAAAAAGAAAGCAAGCCTAGGGATAGCCTGGCATGGCATGACAGCGAGAAGTGAAGTTAGCTCGCCAGCTACCTAGGTACCTAGATTACTAAGGTGATTACCGTACGGTACAGCACTACCTGGGTCGGGCAGTACTAATCCAGTTATGGTCTTAAAGCCCGAATACATGATATCCTCGGTGTCCCTGTTTTCATGTATTATATTTCGAACCGTGTAGGAGAAGGTATGATTTTGGGACACCACTACTATAACATTGAATGGACGAGATTTCTGGTTTCATAAAGAAGATGCATTTGTCAAATCCTCCATACATATATCTAATCTTACATGATAAGTACAAATGTGATAGTTACATGTACTTCAGTGTCTGAAGAAAAGGACGGCAAGCGCAAGACGACACTCCAAGAATATGAACACTTTCAAGGCTACAACTTAATCACCATGAATTACTGGTGCGAACCAAATCTTTACTCTCCTTGCTGCTGCATGTGTGTCGGCAAATTCCAGCCGGAGTAATCCTGATGTACAAAGGCACGATCTACTGTTGGAACACTTTCCAGCACATACTGCAGTGACTCGCCCAAATCATGGCTATCTCTCAATGAAATACTTTCATCGAGAACGATATCAACTTCGACGTTAAGCTTGTCGCCTGCGTGATAAGCCTGTAGGCCTTGGATCTGCTTGATGGTCTTTGCAAACCGCATCGTGAGATAAAGCAAGACATTCCTGCGCCAACGAATCAGTATGGTAAAAAATTACATTGCGTGAGTAAGATAGCGAAGCACGGGTCGACTGGGTAGCTTGCAAGTTTTCCCAAACTTATCAATACAGCGCTTCCAAGACAACTTTGGTCACTTTAGGGGCTCTTTGGGTGGGAAGTTCCATACCTTTCGTCAGCTGTCGCAGCAGCACCCGTAAGATTGCGAATATGTGAGGCGGATGTACCAGCCCAGTTGAAAATTACATAGAAAGATAGAAGAAGGCCTCCTAAGGCATCTAGCCACCAAGTTTTGGTATAGAAGCCCACTAGGAATCGTTAGCGAGTAGAATCGTGAGCTATGATGGACACATACCTAACGGAAATATGATACTGAAAATGTTGAATACAACATCAGTTTGAGCATCTTGAGCTAAAGCCTGGACACTCGAGTTCTTCACAAGTCGGCACCAAAACCAACAGAGACCTTTGATAAAGATTGTGGTAGACATGATAATGATGGCCGGTAGTCCCAAATCTATGACTGAATGGTCGCCTGAATTCAGCCGATTGAAACATTCAAGGGCGACCTGGAAGAATGAGGTTATCATTACCACAGCGAACACCAGAACTCCGATAGGTTCGAGACGTCTTCGACCCACGGGATAATTGTACATGTCTTGTCTCTCGATTAACATCGTTGTGGTCCATACAATGCCACTGGAAAGAAAGTCCAGAGCTGCATCGACAAGAGAAGCCAAGACGGATAGTGAACTTGTCAAGACCATGACCACTATCTTTCCTGCCAGCAAAATAGCATTGGCAACTAAATTAATATAAATCGCGATCTTCACGATACGATCACCACTTTCTACACTATCATCTTCCATTCCTGGGATAACAGGCTTAGGGCCATCATAATCATCATCGTCTTCAAAAAGAAGTGGAGATTCCTCGGTTGAGACCTTGTAAATATCTCTAGGGGTCCGTTTGACTTTCTTAGTCAGTCCATCTTTACCCTGTAGGTTTTGTGCAGAGTTCGATGTTGATATGGATGCTGGGGTTCCAGGCTCTTCTGTGATGGTTGGCGGTACTTCAAGTCCATTTGAAGCGGGAACGTATTCATTCAATAGAGCGTGAGGAAGCGAACTGTCAAGCAGGCGATCAATGTAGATGTCTAGAAAATAAGTTAGTCTCATCTTGCTTATCGAGCCTAAAAAGGTAAGAACATAAAATTTCCCAGATATATTTCATCCCATGTCAGTGTCAGTCGGTGGGTCATCTTCGCTGGTTAATATATTCAAAATATATGTAATAAGCAAATTCGCAAAGAGTCTTAGCAAGAGACAACTTCAAGAGGTACTTTTGGGACTTCACCACTCTTGAGTGTATCAAGCAGTCTCATACAATGAGTGCAAAACCAGGCCTCTATCTGGGAGTGTCTCGAGGGCATAATATTCTCCGATAGGGTTATACATACATTGTTGTATCAGTGAATTAGTTCGTTCATAGTACTGCTTCCTAAAAATTGTAAGTAGAGCTACATATAGCACCAACGTTATGTGGTACGACAGGATGCATACAGCGGTTTTTTCATTGGCTTTAGCTCCTCTTCTGTCTTCCAATACCTCTCCCATCGGCTTTTCCTAATTAGCTACCGCAACTCAGAAAAATGAACAAGAGACATACTATCGAGGATTGCTATTTCCAATAAGTCTTTGGCTTCTCATAAGTGGTCCATTTAGGATGCTTAGACGTCGTTCTTCATGCTGTGAATGGGTATCACTCTCACCCAGTGAGACGAGATTCTCTTCTACAGACAATTCTCTCGCTCGATGAGAGGTAACACGATGCAAACCGTGCAGAGAGGAGCTGGATTGTGATTTTATGAGCAGGTTAAGACGTCCTCCGCCGTTTACTGATAAGGCACTGCTCTCTTCATAGAGAGGAAGGAACCCACGAGGTCCAGTTTTGGGTGGTGTTCCATGGTGATCGTCAGGTGACGATGGCATGTTGATACTGGTGGTACTACGAGCATAAGACGTCTATCATGTTGTAGTCCCTAAACTTATAGACAACGGAGGTACTTGGGGCGAGGACTTTTTGGAGTCTCGGCACTTTAAGGATCCACTACGGGAACAATCGCGCCTGGGGAAAGCTTCGATATAGCACAACGTCCACCAGGCAGTAAATTAAGGTCATAATATTGCTCGATTGTATTAAGAGATAATTGTATATTTTATTGCTGCACATCGAATCTCAAGCATGGTACAGTTCCAATATCTTGGTCGATGCAACAGTGACATGATCGTCGTATTGAGGGAGAGGGTTGCCGTCTCAAGGCTATTGCATTCAATTACAGGGGTATCTCAAACATCACCAACGCCAAACCTAAATCTCAAATCCTAAACTCCATCAGAACAGATCAGTTGACGTAACATTCAACCTGCAAAGCTTCACCATCAGCATCCTCCTCGCCCAAAACGGTTTCTGAAATCATCATTGTTGGGTCAAGTTTGTCGCCTTCAAACTGTAAAGTAATCTCCTTGTTATCAGGTAAAGCGTGCGTCTTACGATACTGATCCACCATCCTTTGCACCAAAGATGATGGCGCACACTTCATTTTGAGAGGTACCTTATCCTTTATTCCTTTCAAAAGAATCTTATACTTGATGACAAGCTCTTCTGGTTGTGGTTCAGGCGTCGGCTCAGCCTGTTTTCTGAGATGTTCTTTGAGAAGGTCATGTGTCCAGATTTCTAGATGTAATCTTCCGTTCTCATCGAGAACTTGAGAAGAGACACTAGAGTCCGTGTTCGGAAGACAGAGATCTTCACATGTTGAGACATCGAAAAGCTGCTTCTGCCTCCAAGTTAAGATAATCGAGTTTTTCAAAGATGCTGGTAAAACACCAAGTTTGATGAATTTGTCAACCCAGACTTCCCGAACAACCTTCAGCGTCTGGTAGAGTTTTCTCCTAACTATGAGCGGTGTTGTATTTGGAATCGTAGAGGTGACCAGAATTTCTACCGTAGCTTCATCAGCGGATATCTTGGGCTCCTCAAATATATCATCATCCCCACTATTGGATCCTCTAGAGGTGTAATTCTGGCCTGAGAATGCATTTGCTTTTCGAAGCTCTAGTGCCTTCAATCTCTCCTGCCGCTCCCTTGCTTTCGCAACTAGGTGCGGCAGTTCCTCAACCTCCTGAATTTCTGGTTCATCTTCATCTGGAAATGCTCTGGTTCTTTGGCTCATGAATATATTGTCGTCATCATCGTCACTTATGCTTATAGGTTCTGCTGCATGCTTTGCTACTGTGGCATTTCGAGTGCTTCTTGTGGAGCGTTGCTCAGGCGCATCTTCAATCTTGCCTAAATCTTCGGTATAGCGGTCGGAAAGGGATATGAGCGGCCCGTGGCTTTCGTTTGCCCCTAAAATAGGTGGTGCAATACCACTTGTTGCTGAGTTGGCAAATGGTCTATAGCTGTGATTAGCAAAATTCAGTGTTTCAATCAATCTACTGACCTGTGGCTGCCTTCAGTATCAAATAAGCCATCATCCTCATCATGAGCTTCAGAAGATACACGTCTCCTCTTGTCCGGGATATCATGAGCTTTACTATCTGCACTGGCCGTAGGTCTTTTTTGTTGTAACTTCTCGATAATTTTCTGCCTCCTCTTCTCCTCCTCTGCTGCTCTGATTGGAAAAAGATCCTTGGCTCTGCTGAAGAATTCGACACCGTCCTCAACGGGGTTATCAGGCACATCGACTATCCTCCTCTTAAAGAGTGATCTTTTTTTGGGAGGTGGTGCTACTGGTGGGGTTACGTCCGTTTCACCCATTTTCAACTCGTTGTAGGTGCGATCGCAACTTGCAAGTAGATTGCTATATAGACTGTATACTCAAGTCGCATATTCTCGATTGATGGAGAATTTCGAAAGGAAGCGAAGCACGAATTCGCCTTTAATTGAGTGTTGGTGAGTAGTGAGTAGCCTTGTTGAAGTTCACCTGATCACGTTTTACCCCACGAAGCTCCACTATTTTCCAAATGCTACAGCCTCAAATCCATCATTGAGACCAGCGACCAACCGCATCTACTAACTGCAATGGAGAACGGTGCAAATCAAGGCGATGGCAGAGACCCATCTGGGTTTCTATCCGAGATTATCGGAAGTCAAGTAACAGTTAAGCTTAACAGCGGCGTGGTCTACAAAGGGGAGCTTCAATCCGTAGATGGATATATGAACATTGGTAAATAATGCCAGGCCTCTTGCTCCTTGCGACTCGTACTCACTCTTTCCAGCGCTCGAGAAGACTGAAGAGCATATCGATGGTGTAAAGAAGAGGAGCTATGGAGATGCCTTCGTGCGTGGAAACAATGGTGAGAAGATCAGGAAATTCTCTCATTTGTTTGTATGCTAACCCTACAGTCATGTATATTTCGGCCGATTGATGCAATGAATGTGCCATTCATGCCTTTAGATATATGAACGCCCACCAACTTATACGCATCAGGCCATATCACCTCAGTTATACAACCAATCGAGTGTTATGTAGGGGGAAGAGGTTCGCTACAATTGAGACTGTACAGCAGTAACATGAGCATATTCTTGGGGAGTTACGGCTTATGAAGCACATCCCAATATTCAGAGACATTAATAATCAAATCCGAGACGTCCAAG
>Ga0247810_10000174_pt1 | contig 103327 bp, 98 predicted proteins | sample UWRJL119311C1_FD_179918 | JGI IMG/M metagenome (GOLD analysis project Ga0247810, IMG submission 179918) | Plant litter microbial communities from Arlington Agricultural Research Station in Wisconsin, United States - UWRJ-L119-311C-1 | ecosystem: Environmental > Terrestrial > Plant litter >... | reverse complement strand
GCATACTTAGACCTCTCCCGTACGGAGAGCTTCCTTCCCTAGACTTTACCAAACCAAGAACCTTATTTCACGTTTTACGCACAGGAACCTCTCCTCCGCCTTCATCGTGAGTCTAGGTCCTTGACATTAACCTATCGCCTTTATTGTCAATTCTTACACTTGAGCAAGCGTTCGAAGCAATTCAACAAACTGAGATGCCTTCGGGCCGTGGGTGGAGTACCACTCTTCTACGAGTTTCCGAAGGGATCAAGATATTTGAACAGTTTCAAATACCAATTATTCTTCCTGCCCGGTTTTGTGTCGTCTTGTCAACTGCGACGCATGAGCCCCAAATCCTGATCGCCATATAGATCCCCTCATATGTCGATCAAAGAATTACCATCAGATAATTCATATCACCAGTCTTATAATGGTGGAGTTGTGTTGATGGAGTCTTGTGGGATCATCAACGATATCACGGACCAAATACCGTTAATGATTGGTGGAAATGAGCATGGAGGGAGATCATGGTTGCCAAGGGATCTACCATCTCAAACACTCGAACGTTCCAGAGAAAATTTTATCAGTCGAGCCAGTGCTACCCCCCTACGTCCTCTCTGTTATTTACAGCATATAGTACTTCCTGGACAAAATTGTTGCGATAAACGCTTTACAAAACCAAAGCCTGCGTGATTATTAGTCAAGCCAACTGACCAAAAGAGCATATTTATTAGCACCATTCACCTCCGTCTAGTGTATCCATCAGCAAAGTACTCTTGTAGATCTTCAATATTTCCGTGGGTCTAAGTGATATTAGATGGTTGAAGATTCGAATGCGATTGTCTGGTATCTGTAAGCGCTAAGCAATATATCATCCAGTTGGGCCATACGGAGCAACTGATGGAAGACCCGCGGCCTCGTCTACCCCTCCCATGTGGTATTGACAGGTCAAACGCTACTAGCGCTGCTAGGTTGTGTGAATCCACTACCAGGTATTGTTCCAGTCACTGGAAAACTAACATAAAGAACCAGGAAGGAAGATATGGGTCAGGAACCGAGGCCGTTCGACAAATGCTGTTCTCTTGGAGACCCATAGTTATAAGTTGGATAAATACTGTATCTCAAACCTGACTTGCTCCTCCCTGTATTCCTTTCCCTAATTCTCCATGGTTTCTCACGGGGGCAGTCGTTCATTATCAGATCCTTAATCCAAAATGCGGCTTTTGTCATTTTTGGCCGCCTGTTTGCTCTTTACTGTAACGCCAGCAACTGCGGATGTAGAAACTGTGCCAACGCCAGCTTGCGGTGTAGGTTATTACAATTTTGGGCTGGGGGGGCGAATACGCACGGAACTGACTTCTCACTTTTAGCTTCAGTGCATTGCAATTACTACCCTGACTTCATCATGTTCAGTGACAAATACCACCTGCATATGCACAAATGCAAAGCTACTAGAGGATATTACCAGATGTGTTAAATCCAACTGCACAATCATCGAGCAACTACGTACGTACTCTCAACAGTTGCTAAGTGTGAGCCCAACATCTGACTTAGGATTAGAAACGCAAAGATTTTCCGCCAACACTTGCGGCGTCGTGGCCAGAAACAGAAGCCACAGTGTCTGGCAACTGGGCATAGCTTTTATGGTTTTTGGAATGGTGGCGTATGCACTGAGATGTGTAGAAAGACTTCGCACGAGTATATGGGGATTAGATGACTGGGCCATCACTTTGGCAGTGATGAGTCTAATACCGCTGTGTCTCTTCACAATTCCTCGTGAGTTATATCACTAAATCGTTACCAAAGAAGTTTTCAAAGATAGGATCGAGGGCTGATGTTGATAGAATCTTCGCATGGATTAGGAAGAGACATGTGGAATCTTGCTCCTGATGATATATCAGGTGTGCTGTTTGTAAGTTTCAGTAGCCCCTTCTTTGAATGCAGCTGACAATGCTCTCTGTAGTACTTCTGGTGGGGAGAGATATTTTACGCCCTTTCCTTGCCATTGCTGAAAATTTCGGCGTTGTTGTTCTATCTTCGAGTCTTTCCCAAAAAGTACTTTAGGTATTCTTGCTACACTCTAATTGCGTTACATGTCGGCTATGCTATTGCCTTTACCTTCGCCATCGTTTTCCAGGTACACACCTTTTTGTCCAACAGCTCCTTTCTTATCTTGGAAACTGAAATCTCTTTAACTCGAATAATAGTGTTCTCCAATGAACGGCGCTTGGTTAGGATGGACAGGGGAATACAGCACCAAGTGCGCCAGCCTTGACGCTATCGGCTGGTCCGCCGCCGCTGTCAACATACTTCTAGATATAACAACCATTTTGCTACCTGTTCCACAACTATTACAGCTCAATATGTCATTGCAGAAGAAATTACTCCTTCTTCTCATGTTTTCTGTTGGTCTTTTGTAAGCACACTTATATCCTAAAGACAGGCTTAGGACTAATGGAAAATTTCCTTTTGTCAGCGTTACCATCGTCAGTATCATTCGCTTGTCATCTCTGATAGTGCTCGGCAGTACGATGAACCCCACTCGTAAGTACCAGTCTCCTAATTATATTTATCACCTTATTAATCTTCCTTCACAGAGGACTATGTTGAAGTCGCATACTGGTCCGTCATCGAGGTAGCTATCGGTGTAGTTTGCGTTTGTATGCCAGGCATCCGCGCACTAATAGCCTACGGATTTCCCACCATATTCAGAAAAGAGTCATCTACAACTACCTCTAGTTACGGATATCAATCCAACCGCAGCCATGGAATGTGTAGCCGGCCCAAATTCGTCAATATCTCATCCATCAAAACCAACCCTCGTAGTGGTAAGCAGCGGTGGGGTGGCGAGACTTCTGATAACCATAGCGATGTGCAACTAGTATCGGTGGAGAAGCCCAGGGTTGAACCCCCAGAAAACTCGCCTGCCACGGCGTCTTCAAACCATTTTAGCAGTGTGAGCGCACCGGGTAAGCCAACTAGTAGGGAGATATCATCAGAGTCACGGGGGTCTGAGCGATGGAGTGGTAGTAACCTACACAGCGCGATGAACCTGAGGAAACAGTCACTTAGTATCGTGGTATCTCAGGAGTGGAGCATTGAGACTGTCCAAATTGAGAAATGATCAAAGTGATAATATCAAAAATGTTTCTACACATCAAATAATGCAAAGCAAGTATGTGTGAGGTAAAACACGTCCTGCAGTTGAATTAATTTTAAAACAATTCAAAATGCGTAAATATTAGTAAACCCCTCCTGAGAGCAAGATAGATACTCCCGGTTTTAACAACTAAGCAGCTTACAATTGGTGAAATAATAATGCAGATCATAATTTCGCTTTCAATGAGCATAGAGTCCTTCAGACTAATCAGCTACCGCTGATACAAAAGTAGACTAATATAAGCGTTTCTTATACTGAAAAACATAAGTTCTCGTTCAAAAGTGTTGCTTTCAACCACGACCTTCAAATAGTAGCTAAAACTGTTCCTTTGAGTACGATTTTCATTTCCGTTGGCTGACTATGATTGCAAGAAATCAGCTATGGGGATCATTACTGAAGTGATATACATTCTGCTCATCAAGGTACTAGGGGGTAGGTCTATCTCAAATTTGCAATATGCAACGCCCGAGCATAATTATTACTGGGCTCACCATTGTGAGAGGCGATCAAATTTACATGAAGTAAGACTCCCTGTCTCCTCTCGGTCATATACACGAAAGTAAGAACAGCTTCGTGTGTTTTCATTGTCTCAAAAGTAATGTGCTAGAGAATTTTATTTCATAGAACTGCAACCAATCACAGTGCAACTATTAAAGCATTAATATGCTGTCATATAATTGGAACTGGATTGCGGCTTGCCATGTGAGATCGTAAGACTTGTTCAATACCTACAATGTTCCTAGAATTGAGCTTTATCAACCAGACAGGGAATAGCATGAAAAAGAGAACCTTTAAAAGCTTAAGCACCGAAGATTATCTAGTCCTCTATGATAAATATCTATAAATTGAATAATTTTATATCTTCTAGATGCCTCCTAAGCTTGACTTTTAGTTCTTAGATAAGGCTGTCAAGTTTTGTGTTCCATAAATCTGGATCGCTGATGCCAGACAAATCCTCCATCTACAATTTCAGCTCTTCTACCATACACTTTTGGAATGTTAGCAATCGTTCAGCTTGGAGAGTGTACTTTCTTTGGCTGTCATTAGGGACGTTACATACAACGCCATTTGATCGAAAGTCATCCTGAGAGAACCATTGCATCCAATTTGTGCTTCCATATAGCGCCAATTGTTGGCTCACAATATCCTTACAGTTTGATATGGGGGAGCGATGATATTGGTGGTAGGTTTTTATATATTTAGTCAGGCTAAAAAGGTTGATTAAAAGTTCTCAGTCATCGTCGACTGCACTTTCAGCCTTATTGCTCGTCAAGCTGACTCACAAAAGTGCTTCCATAGTTTGGCGGATCTTATCTTGTTCAATGCTTCAGGTAAAGGATTTATCCAGAGTGAAGAATTTGGACCAAAAGCAGAAAGTGTTCAGCTCTATATTCGTAAAAGTGAGCCTTGATGTAGAGCTTATTCTTGCCGATGTGCCTGCTTATGGCTCTCTTGCGCACGTCTTAAGCGCAGCTTTTAGAGCAGCGCCGTTTGGGACGCTTCCAATCATCATTACCAACTTTGTTCTGCGAGAAGAGAACGGATATGTCGTGAGGTGGGAATCATTAGAGTGCAGGATGAGGGGTTTTGAGCTCGCTGTCAAGACTAAGAGCTTCCTTGATACTCGAGAAGAAGTCGGGAGTGTAAAAGTGTCTGATCGGAGCTCTTTAGCGAATTTGATCTCGCTTCTGGGGCATTCTGTTGGAGCTCTTTTTTTTGACGGTCTCGTCTCAATCAGATGCTAGAATATCGCTTCGAACTGCAGAGAATGAGATGTAAAACCAGATCTCCTTTCCGTAGATCCTCAATGAACTAATCACAGTGAAGAGACTACTTTAGGTAGAAAAAAATCCGGACTTTGAATTCAGTCGAAAGAGGTTCGAAGCAGTGTAGCCCGATTGACCATGAGTAGCCACATGGGTCCCACACTGTCAAGGACCTGTACTCACGATACGGGCAAAAGGAGAGGTTCCTCAGCGTGTGAAACGTGTATAAAGGTTCTTGGTTGTGATAAGTCTAGGGAAGGAAGCTCTCCGTAGGGAGAGGTTCTAGGTATAGCTAACTACCAGAGATGTGAGTGCCTAAGGCCATAACAGACACAAATGGCTAAAACAGGTAGGAAGCTAAAACTTATCTTCTGGTCATAACCGGGTTGGCAGTGAAAACACAAATGAGAAAAAAATTATTTCTTTCCGTGAACACTTTGTGGATTGGAAACACTCCCCCCGCATTGCCTGGTAAGCGTTTGTAAATATAGAGAATTATTCCGTTAATTTATTGTGCTACATTAGATACAGGTCTTCCCCATTTCAAGTCAGTACAAGCCTTGAATAGTTATCTTAATGAGCAATGAGCAAAACCCTAATAATGTGAAGTTCTTCTAGCCATTAAGGATGCAAAAAGATGCCATGGTAACAAGCTCTATAAAGGTTGGATTTAAATACCGACCTTTTGTCAAGTTATAATGCTGCGGCATTGCTTCTTGCTGGCATCATGTCTTAGGTATTTTGCAGATCCAGTCTTTTCAAGCACATATTGTTACAAATTTAGATTCTCAAGTAAAAGATCTTACGTTAGAAATCTTAGGATAATATTGCACATGCTAATATTCACACTCTCCGGCTAACAAGAATGTGAATGTATCACATCGGCATTTCACTTGGAAGTTCTTGGCTAACCAGATCACTTGAAAGTAGAGTAGAATCTTATCATGATTTCGCGCTGTAAGTCAGGTTTGGTTCAATAAGTGAAACCATGTGTCCCGTGCTCAAGCGCATCTTGTAGCCCGTTTCCCCGCTACTGCCCAAAAAAAAACAATCTCAATATGTATTTCGTGCATCTAAACGCTCTGTTGTGCAACCAGACTATATTCAGTCAGCTCAGTCGATCATTGGAATCCGTAAGATACTTACTACGCCTCTGCAAGAGTAGATGCTCAAGGTAGGAGTACGTGCTCAAGGAGGGAGAGCGCAGCAGAAGGCTGAAGTTTACGTAGATACCCAGGCTTGCCTGAGGATGACTTTGCTATACTCAAGTTAGCAGCTGAGTAGCATTTGTTATACGTAGTTACTGACCTTTCTACGTATAAATTATCAATTTTAGACTCAATAATCGCTATCCTTGTCTGGCTTGTTTTTTTCTGAGCCAGAGTTTCCTTTATCCTTGTTGGCGATCATAACAGCTGAATTCTTGTAAATTTCATGCCAGTATTTTGCACGTTTCGTCTTCTCCTCCTCGCGGATACGGTTTGCCTTCTTCTCCTCGCGGTTGTAGGAACGTTTCGTCTTCTCCTCCTCGCGGTTGTAGGAACGTTTCGTCTTCTCCTCCTCGCGGACACGTTTTGTCTTCTCATCCTGGCAGACACGCTCTGTCTTCTCCTCCTCGCAGAAACGCTTCGTCATTCCATCCTCTTGTACGTAGATGCGAGTGCCTAACACGGCAATACCGCTTGTCAGGACGAGGGCAACGCATGCAGCATGACCAGATCTGGGATGCTTAGCTTCGTTCCAAAATCCGCTGACAATTTGAGAGATAAGTTTAATAGGTAAAGGAGAAGCCATGTTTCATATAGCTGTTAAGCAAAAAGAGAAAAGAAGCCCTTTACTTAATAAAGAAAGTATGAATATGCTGTGTGAAGGTCTCGAAAAAAATTGGGGGAGGGTGTTGCTAACGCGATAACCATACGCGAATATGGCATTACTTACTTTGGAATTCTCTTAGGTAATCGACTTGGAGTGAAATAGTTCGGGCTAAGACTTTTTGATGTTCGGCAAGGCATTGTAGGTATAGAATTTGGTGATGTTCGGAGTTTTGATGTTATTGTATGTGAAAAGTTATAACCGAGTATGAAGAAACAAAGTGTTCAAATTAAAATATAAGGCTTTGCTTTAACGTGCTCGGGCCATTTTAAGTGGATCATTTTACCCGAATCATGTGAAGCTAGCATATTCACTTAGATCTCAACTTTTTGAGTTCTCTTTGTTGAGAGAGTTTCAGTGGAGACTGATTTGCAGTACTAAATATTTCTTACAGCCTTGTATTTCACATGTACAAATTTGTGGTTGCACAGCCTTGGTAGACACTAAAATAGAAAGGTTTCCCTGGTATCCAGTTCTTTTCTGACAATCTTAAGCCCTGTGACCAGCACTATTATATTTATTCTGTGTATTCTATGCATAGTGTGAAGGTAGATGAGTGTATTGAAAATACAATGGATTTCTTTATTATTTTCCATTTTTCTCTGCATCATCTATAGACACAGCTAGTTAGTATGTACCTAGTAACTAGCAACCTAGAACTTTCCAACAAGAATTTGGTATATTCTGCACAAATCAGTAAGGGAGCGCGACTATTTGAGCATCCAAAGAAATATTAACATCACCAGATTGATAATTTATCATTCAGATATATGTAGCTACTTGAGTCAACTTCGGTGCCCTGTTATTTTTCATAATCTGACCATACTATACATTCACTTTGTCTACTAGTAGTATTTCGGTAGAGTTTTCCTAAATATGTATGATTTTAAATCAAATATCTTTCATAAACATAAATCAAAATCAAACGGAATATAGTAGACAACTGTGCATATCTCAAGGATTTAGTGGATCAAACTTAGCAATCAATGCCAGGTCGCAGTAAGTTACCATATAATCTTCTCGAATCAGACTGTATTCAAGAAAGTTGATGTAGAGACACTCTCTGATTATAGATCAAAAAAGGCAGATAAGCTTTTGGTTTGGAAAAATCCTATATGGGAAAATGACTGTATTGATCTATCTGTGGTATAATGCATGGTCTACTACTTGTTAAGGTAGATGCAACGAAGTTGCATCTATGATTCAATACTAGTTACCTTCCTTTCATCAAATAGTTGATAAAATAGTATTGCTTTTCAATTTCCATGTATGATTTTAAATTTGGTTTACTACTTTGAGACTAGATTTCTGTCTCATTTCTAAAGACGTTAGCTATTCTTGAAGAATCTCTCCAATCTCCTGCGATAGGCCCAGCTGCCATTTTAACTTTTATCTTTCTCTATATGGTACGAAACAGTATCACGTAGTCTCTTCAACCTGGCCGGACTTTTGCTGGTGGGAGAAAAATGTTGCATGAGTCACTCTGTCAAGGACCTGTACTCACGATGTAACGAAAAGGAGAGGTTCCTTAGAGAAAACGTGTGTTAAAGGTTCTTGTTTTGATAAGTCTAGAGAAGGAAGCTCTCCGTACGGGAGAGCTCTAGGTATACTAGCTAATGAGGGTTTGTGCCTGAGGCCACAACAGGAAATATGGATCCAAGGAACAATCTCTGTATCTAGGCTAGACCAATAAAAGCTGTAATGAACGTCGTCACCGCGAATGAGAGAGAGTTACGAGCATTGGCTCCTTGTATGGACCTTTCTCTCAGTCTCAGGATTTCCTCTTATCAATAACTTTATTCTAAGGATCTAAATTTAAACTTCATTCATAGGTATATAGATCACTCCGCTATCCTTTATGTCTTGATTTTTATATATAAACCCACCGCAGACGAGTTGAACGAGCATACTACTCCGTATCGGCCGGTTATCTCTTAGTTGCATTACTTGACGTTATTTACTTACGTCCCCGATTCTCCACTCCTCAATTCTAATAGCAGGGAGGTACTGACTAACCTATCTGTACCATACCACAGGTTTCATTCACAATGATGGATATTTCGGGCGAATTTTGGCCGCTGGTCATGCCTTCCCTACGTGGCCAACCTTTCCCCTTGGTGATTCCGAATGCATCAACAAGTCATGCACTGCATATTATCCTGTGGCCAACGCATCTCAAGAGAGTTTGCGATTTGAAATTCTCAATATTGACAGTCACTAGGCGGCCTACTTATCTTGCCATTTTCGGGTACTTATAATGAGAATGGTCCCATCCCCTTTCGGTATCTTCGCCTTCCACATTTTAGTATTTAAGGTATCCCATAGCTTTTTGTAAAACACAAGATATAAGAAGTCTTATTTGAGATTGCTTATCATGCTAAGACGTCCTTTCAAGCTAGTTCTTAGAGCTAAGAGATGCCAATAAATTGCTTAGCCTGTCAACAATCAAGAAAGTTGAAATAAGGTTTGAGATCGACGGTCAAAAAAGGGGCTCGCTTCATGGTTAGCGAGCGAGCCCCTTGTGCAGCACCTCTCTTTCGCCTGTCTCCCTTTTGCCCAAGCTTGAAGTGATGGAGATTGTATCCTAGAACACCCAGCAGCAGGAAATCCTACAGTTTAGTCTTTTCTCTTTCCAAGTTTCTCTGGTCGGGATATTTTCCATTCTCTAGAAAACGTTGCTAAGCCGTTACGCAAGAAGTGGGATGTGTTCTTGGCAACCCCTCTCCACTTTCCCCTCTCTAGAACCACAATCGTTGCGGAATAGGGGACGATCTAACGGCAGATAGTTCTAACCCTCTATACAAATTGGCGATTGGCTGTGCCGCAAAAGAGTCGAAGGGGAAATGCCAACACTAAAATGGCACTCCTGTATATCAATGCCTTGTATGCATGCTCACGCTGGCTTCACAACAGCCGGTGCTTTGGCAACAACTTGTCTAAATTATTTCACCAAGAAGGAGCTACATAGAACGCAAATGCTTGCATTAGGGGTTTGACACCTGACTCGAGACACTGGTTAGTACTAACCCATCCGTACGGGGTTTTCCTTTCTTACAGCCATATAAGAACTACATGCCCACGGTACAGAGGTTAAACACATGGGAGCTTTGAGACTGGAGACACATATATCTGGTACTAATCTCTATACATAGGGCAGGAAAGGGACCCAAAATACCTTTAACGTCTTCTTCCATCCCATTTTAAACTCTAAATAATAAATATAGAAATCCCTACTCTGCTTGCAGACGTAGCACAATTCGTTTCCCAGTACCTTGAATCCCAGTACCTTGAAAAATCTAGACTGCATCTTTAAACTTGTACTAGAAATCTTGCTCCGGCATTTCTTGCAGCCGAACATTCTTTTAATTGACTTATGTATCTCCATTTCCTCCCATGTGGTATTTCTTCAATTCACATCGAATTCAATCCATTTTTTGCATCTTTTTATCACTCCTCCTTTTCGTCCTTCCTCAGCCTAACAACCCCTTCAACTGACATCTTGCACCTCCATTTCCTTTATTCTGATATCTTCCCAGTTACATCAAAGCCTATTCATCTAACAAATATTTACACAATTCCACTTCCCTTCCTCCAACCCAGCATCCCTTCCACTGATACTAAAGCCCACCCGCTTCTGAAATATTTGGTTTATCCCCCTTCTACTCATTACCGCGGTACCGGGCTGCCTATAGCTGCACTGGCAAAAGTAACATTTAACAACAGAACTGAAGGATCGCGATAATACATGTGTGCTCTTGCCGTATGGGACAGTAATGTTCCTGCTGAGAATTAGTAGCTTCCCATCAGGATTATATGATGGAAGGGGTAGATAAGGTGTAGGGGCCTATTGCTTTATTCGATCATGATGTTACTGGTGGTGCTCGATAGCTGTTCCTGCTGTTGTCGTGGAATGGCTCCTACTTCCTTTCGTCATGACCAACAACCGCATTCCTACTTGTATCGTGCTAGAGGCACACTAGCAGTACCATTGGTACTTAAACAATGCTTCCCCCTTGGTTTTCTCTTTTCCTTTTCTTTTCTTTCACACCTTCTTCTTGCGCTTCTTGGCCCCCTCTTTACTGACATACAGCTGGGGGTCAAGGATCAGAGCGCGGTATGGAGCGTATGAATTCCCTCTGCACCTACGAAACAGCCCATTGCACTGCGAGCTGTGGACTAGGTACCGGATTTCCTGTCCGGAGCGTACAATTTTTGATTGAATCAACAGTTCTCTGCATTTTCACTGCCTGCAGATGAACTATCGGTCCCCTTTGGCAAGGGACCAACCTATCTTTTTTCTCATTGGGTTTCCATCTTCGTGTTGGAGCTTGAAGAAGAAAACCTTTGTTTATTTGAGTGAGGCGCTTAAATGCTGCGTTGTATTGTTATGTTAAGAATCGAAAGTGCTATAGTGTTGGAGGGTTGGAGGGTGATGTGGTGTTGTGTGCTGTGGTGTTGTGTGCTGTGGTGTTGTGTGCTGTGTTATGTGAAGACGGCAATATTGGCTGTAATACACACCCTCTCCTGATGGGTGGGGAAGGCTAAAAGGTAATATTACTATAATTAAACAATTAGCAGACCCTGAGACTTTAATATTAAAATCATTTTTCTGTAATTTGTGCATCTTCTCAAGAAAGTTGGTTGCTGGCGGACCATCGATCGCGTTCTTCCCATGTCTGGTCGACGGAAGTAGCACGGTTCCGCAGTTGTGTTTCCTTGCGAGATTTTGATCCTCCATCAGCTGTGATTGCTCTCTGTCATTTTCAATTGGGCTTCCCCGTCGTAAACTTTTATCGTTTCTCTAATTCCACAGCCACGGTGGTTTTGCTAAAGGAGGCAATGGTATTGATTGTTCGCGTCAATGCCATGCCAGGGCATTGCAGCACCACCAAGGTGGTGGGATTTTAGCATCTTCTTCGTATCTGGCAGCCGTATCAATAAATGACAATCTTAAGATGCAATCAATAAAGAGAATTCATCTTGCGCTGAGCTCTTTGCCTGACTGTGTCTCTAGGACGAGTTTATATCCCGCTGCTGCATTCGAATGTTTTCACAAAACGCCCATCCTTTATATCTCTGCTACAACCTATGAATGCAAATATATATATACGATGATCTGTGAAATCTCACAGATATAAACGACTCAGAGGGATTGCTCAACTCCGAAAGCATATACAGCCTTCAGATAGGATGCTCTCTCCCACTATAGAACTTATCCACTGACACCCGTAGAAATTAACACATATTCGAAACAAGCCGTGCAAGGTATTCACGTCGATGAGCTATCCTGTATTCAGATACGAATCTCGAAACCATACACTCCCGTCCTCTCACGAGCCAGAGAATGCGCTGGAATCTGATACTGGTTAGATTGTTTTATGGGATGCAAAAAAGACTCGGAACATTCAAACCTCTCCAGCCATAACTATTGTTGAAAAGTAGAAAATGGGAGTCACCCTCATGTGGTAAAGTTGGAGCTTTGGTGTAAAGCTAAGAATAGAGAATATTATTTTATGGTTTTAAATATGTTTAAATTTTTGACTGTGGGAATCGTGTTGGTACAAAGAGGGATAGGTTACGATAGACATATACTAGCTAATCTACTCCTTCGCGACATAAAATAGTAATACTTCTACAAAAATAGCATTAGCTATTTGATTATATTGTTATAAGCTCGTCTTTTAAAGAAGGTCGTCATTAAAGCTATAATAATAAATTGACGCAAATTGTATCACATGTTTTTTAGTTAAAAGTAGGGTCATAAAATTGTTTTCTTAGTAGGGGTTTCATTTGTAATAGGAACAGAGAGGGACAGGGAAAAGCAGCAATATTTATCTTATGTATATTATGATCAAGTCTAGAGAAGAAGAGGATGTTATTTCCTGATGCGAAGATATCTATTAAGTACAGTGGTAGTGGTGGTGGTGTTAGTGCCTGAGGCCACATCCCGTCACCCCTAAAAGTCTACATCAGTGTCCGCTTCTCCTCGGCCCACATTTGATAGGTAAACCTTCCACGGTCCGTTGATGTTACAGTACACCTTGGCGAGCGTCTATCACTACATGATGAATCGATATCTTTGGCTGCATGCAAGCCCTCCACGCAATGCCGCAAAAGTGGTGTGCTTGGTACATGAAAGTCGCGATAAGCCGACGCCATTGCCGTTCGATGGCAGGTTACAGAGTGTAGGTGCTGTGTAAGTATATAAGGTTGCCTTATGATCCACTCTCGTGGTATTCCTCTTCGAGACTGTCCAGCTTTCTCCTTCTAGTCGATCAGTCGTTGTAATGGCATCCAACGAGATGAAAAACAGCGAGAATGGTGGACAGCCAATATCACCGATTGATTCTCTGCAGATCGGGGACACTGAGCAGGCGCATTACACGGAAAAGGGTGCCGCCACCAACGATGTAGACGAGGCACTGAAGTTTCTTGGGACGGGAGAGCGAGTGGTATTCACGGATGAACAAAACAAAAAACTACTGAGAAAGATAGGTGTGTTTCAAAGATGGATACCTCACCATGATTCAGAACCTAACATCCACTAGACTTACATTTGTTACCATGTCTTTGCATCCTTTATAGCGTCCAGTTTTTAGACAAAACGAGTATTTCTTATGCTAGGTATGGACACTCTGCAGCGGCATGGTGGCTGCTAACCTTTATAGTGTTATGAACATCATCCCTGACACCAATCTTGTGGGAACACAATACAATTGGTTAGGCTCCGCATTTTATATTGGATATTTAGCAGCAGAGTACCCAGTGAACCGTACGTACCTAACCTACGCCTTCAGAATAATGGTTAACCATCTGGTCTAGTTGCACTCCAACGATTTCCTATTTCCAAGTTCCTTTCTACCCAGATTTTGTGCTGGGGAGGCACCCGTAAGTGTTGCAGTTTCATATATTATAATCGTCAACTGTCAAGGAAGCTTCAAAGTCATGGAGCGGTACCGAAGCTGGAAATAGCATATCCTTCCCCCAATACGCTCCCGAAGCACTTTTTCGGACTGGGTATCTGCTTGCTTTCATCATTTCTGTTTCTAACCTTATGAGAGTCATGATACATGCTGCTTGCAGTAATTTTGCAGGACTCATGACCGTGCGCATCATCCTTGGAATTTTCGAGTCCAGCGTCACCCCCTGCTTCATCCTCATTGTCAGTCAATGGTGGCGCAAGGAAGAACATGGCCTACGCACTGGGATCTGGTTTTGCTTTAACGGCATGGGTCAAATTGTCGGGGCTGTGGTAGCTTACGCTATTGCTGTCGGAATTAGGAAGAATGGTTATACTGCTCTAGCTGGCTGGCAGCTAATCTTCCTGTTTACTGGTGGACTCACAGTACTGGTCGCAATTGCATTTTTCTTCCTCATCCCGGACTCGCCAGCCAGTAAGTATCAGCATCTTGCTAGGTGAAAAGGTGAAAGCCTTGCTAACCACTGCACTTAGCTGCATGGTTCCTTTCTCATGACGAAAAAGTTCAAGCCCTTGAAAGAATCCGCTCCAACCAACAGGGAGTCGGTAACAAGCATTTCAAGAAATATCAGATCATCGCTGCGCTAAAGGATCCATTCGTACGTATTCTTCTTCGTTTTGGACATGAACTAACATGCACCAGACATGGCTCTGCTTCATCTTCTCCCTCGCTCTTCAGATCCCCAATGGCGCACTAACAAACTTCAAAAACATTATCCTCCAAGGTTTCGGTCTCACTAAGGAGGAGTCGCTCTTATATGGTGCACCATCCGGCGCGGTTCAGATCGTATCGACAATCACCATCAACTATATGGCTGACCGTACCAAGAACCGTTTGTATTGGGCTATCGTTTCATTAGCCATTGGTATCCTAGGCTTCATCCTCATGATCACACTCCCAGAAGAGAACTTGTCTGGGAACTTGGCGGCTTTCTACATAACCAGTGCTTCAAGCGCATCGTTCACCCTGATTCTAAGCATGATCTCAAGTAATGTAAGCTTTTTGTAGTCGCGTGTAGAATATCGAGGTACTAACAATAGATAGGTATCGGGCACCACGAAAAAGTCATTCGTTTCCGCGCTCAACCGTAAGTTTTCAGCACACCAGATGGTCGAGATCGAAAATCAGCTTGCTAATATTTCATAGTAATCGGCTATTGCGTCGGCAATCTGATCGGTCCCCAAATTATCAGCTTGGAAGACGCACCTCGCTACTTGACCGCAAAAATCATCGCAAGTGCTCCCTTCCACCTCTCTCGTCTTCTATCCTCGTCTCCTATCTTCTAACATCTTCCTACTAGATTTGTGTACTCTATGGTTTCAGCATCCTGATTCTCATCGCCATGCGATTCGTTGCCGTAGGACGAAACAAGCGAAAGATCAAGAAGATCGAGGCTCTGGGAGTCGCTTATGTGCCACTCGCAAATCAGGAATTTATGGATCTGACGGATAATGAGTGAGCACGACCCTACTTACTTATTGCTTTAAAATCTAGAGATAACTAACCTTTCATAGAAATCTGGAATTTAGATATGTGTTGTGATACGAAGCTGACCGACCACGAATTTTGTCAAAAGAAGAGAGAGAGTGTGTGTGATATTCTCATACTCACTCACTCACACCCCTTTTGCATGAGAGTAGGGTTTTGAGTATATATTTAGTTCAAAGTAATACTCGTATATGATTGATTGATTAAGGAATCCCTCTGAGATTCTTGTCCTGACAAAGTGAATTGAGCAGCAGCAAGTCGCCTGGCTGGTAAAATAATAATAATCACATGACAAGGTGGGACTGAGTGACCCACTGAACTACTATGGAGACATTCATTCAAAGAATACACCCTTCGTCACCTGTAGATTTTTACAGGTAGTTATGAACAAACCCCACAAGACTGCACAACTTTAAAAATAAAAATATATAAAATTTTATATTCACTGAGAAGAAGGGGATTCGAACCCCTGCGGACAAAGTCCATGAGAATTCACTCTGATTTCTTAAATCAGGAAGTCACGAGATCGGAACTTGAGTCACACGCCTTAACCACTCGGCCATCTTCCCGAATTGTGAGACTCGGTTTTCCATACACGCTTCAATAATCGACTTGCCAGCAAAAAGTAAAAAAATTCATCAAAAATTTTGATTCTGAGAAGAAGGGGATTCGAACCCCTGCGGACAAAGTCCATGAGAATTCGCTCTGATTTTGGAAACCAGGAAGTTACAAAGATTGTAGCTTGAGTCACACGCCTTAACCACTCGGCCATCTTCCCGAATGGTGAGAGACGCATTTCTTAGGTTAAATATATATGGCGAGATAAAACTGAGCGGGAAAATTTTGACTTTGCCCCGCTTCTATCGCCTGCTTTAGCCTATCTGGGTATAGCTCCGCCGTATTATGCCTACATCGATAGTTATACGTTCTTTACGTTCTACCATTTTTTATATCTTTTCAGTTCGCGGATTTTGTTTTGCCCTTTAAATAGCGTCCGTTACTCCTCAACAATTATGAATAAGCATTCTGAAGTCAAAATTCCACACATCTTCTAGTCTTTCTAAATAGAGCTACGCATGCCTAGAGTTCGCTTTGTCCGGCACAATCTGTACCATACTTTGACAAGACATAGAAAAGACACGGTCTGCATGCGCAAGCTTTCAGAAATTGCTTCAAGTTAGTAAAGTTACTATGTACAAGAATATTGATGGGCGGGTTCCTATTTCAGCATGGACTATAGACACGCACGAGACGCAATTCACCCAACGTGACCCAAGCTCTCCTGAGCAGTATGGACTTTCATACAATTGGTAGTCTCTAAAGATTACATACCTGTTCTGTATGACGATTGAAGGTGTAGTGTAATGTTGAAGCATGCGGTTTCAGAGCTGTGGCTTAAAAGATTGCAACCTGCTGCACTGTCACACGAGCCTGAATCTTTGACCGCATATGCTTGGCGGGGAAGTTTATTGTGCAAAAGCAAAGAGAGAACAGCGAAATGGATATTTACAGTCCTATTCAATCTATTGATGCTGTTGTACAACGGTAGCATATTGGTGGGGTTGGTTCGAGACGCTCAATCTCTATGCATGGCTGAGTGTTGAGCGTCAATCAATAATTACGAGGATTAAACCAGATATCTAAAGCAAGTGAGACGGGTTATCATAGACTATTGGTGTAGTCCTCCTGGTTGAGATAAAAGTAATTGGGGGCTTGATTCCACATGAATTGTCTAACCTCACCACATCCAGAAATATTGCAATTATACCAGAACATGGTGCAAAGTTATCTACTATTTCGCCTCACAAACATCTTCATTTCTAATGTTTTATATTCGAAAAGGGTATGTTAGAGCAGATCTAGTTATGCTCATTGGCATGTGACGCGCTTCTTAGAGGGTCGACGTAGATAAGCACACGGCTAAATTGTCCTGCATGAGCTCAAGCACCACAGCATTGCTTTTCAGCATCGCATTAGACTTGAAACCTCAATAAATTGTAATATGGTCACCGATACCATGCGCCTTAACCCGAGCGATCTGGTTAAGCCTCTGTGTCGATCTCACATCCTTGATGTCGTCTAGAGGGGATTACGCCGCTGTCTGTAGCGGTAATTGGATATTGCTTTTTAGCATGCGTAGAGTCTTGCTTCCAGTGTATAAGAGGACTCTACGTACATTCAGCGCAACAGCAAGCCCTCCCGGTACAGATTTGAGCTACCTGATCTTATATTCACCTTTCAGCAATGGCGGCGATAAAGAAGGTTAACGAGAATGACGATCGACTCAGACCTGGAGAGAGTGAGGCGGAGTTTTCTTCTCTTAGCGATCTGCGATCTGTGAAATCGACACAAAGGCTTAATCAGATCGCTCGGGTTAGGGCGAATGGTATCGGTGACCATATTTCATTGCCACAGCTGGTGGTTTGTGGTGACCAATCCGCTGGCAAGAGTTCAGTACTTGAAGGAATAACGAACATTCCATTTCCTCGGCAAGATGGTGTTTGTACAAAATTTGCTACTGAAATCATCCTTCAGCATGATCCGACAGAGAATAGCATCCATGCTACCGTGATACCCCACTCGTCTCGCACGAAGAGGGAGAGTGATCGCCTTAGAGCATATCACCGAGACCTTGCCGATTTCTCTGAGTTGCCTAGTGTAATCAACGATGCGAGTTCATTGATGCAACTCAGAGGTTCGATGGCTGATGAAGGTCTTGCCTTTTCCGAGGACGTGCTCCGAATTGAGGTGAAAGGAGACACAGGACTTCATCTCACGATTGTGGACCTTCCGGGGTTGATTGCTGTTGCAAATGAAGAACAGACGGAAGAAGATGTGGAACTGGTTGGAAGACTAGTTGACAGCTACCTCAAAAGCTCGCGAACGATTATCCTTGCTGTTGTTCAAGCCAATAATGACATCGCCAACCAAGGAATCATTCAAAGATCCCGCAAGTTTGACAAGGCCGGTCAGAGAACAGTGGGAATCATCACGAAACCAGATCTCATCAACAAAGGGACTGAGGGACGTATCGCTCTCCTAGCCAAAAACCAGGATACTACAAAGCTGAAGCTTGGGTACTTTCTCCTCAAAAACCCAAATCGGAACAACTTCAGCAAGGTATTGGCTTGGCTGAGCGCAAGCAACAAGAACTTGAGTTTTTTCAATCGAGCCCGTGGAGAGAGCATCTGCTTGATCCATCCCGTCTTGGGGTCAGTGCATTGAGGGAATACTTGCAGAACTTGCTCGACCGTCATGTCGAGAGGGAACTTCCGAAAGTCCGAAACGAGATCAAGGCTCTCCTTGTCAAGACGGAAAACGACATTGCCAACCTCGGTGATGAGCGTCCAACTCCGGCACATATGCGTATGTTTCTAACTCGTCGGAGTATGGAGTACTGCGAGTTAGCCCAGGCTGCTCTTATTGGAAATTACCATGATAGGAACTCTAACTTCTTTGAGGGCAAGCAAGGGCTATCTTCAAGGTTGCGGGCAGAGGTTCATCGCCTCAATGGAGAGTTTGCAACTGATATGCGTCTGTATGGATCGAAGAGAAAACTTGTGGCCTCTAGCCCTCCAGATGGCACTCTTCAATTAGAGGGCAAATCTTCCTCTGAAAATGGATCTGCTTCAGAGGATTACTCCGATTCCGAGGACGGTCAGCTCCTGGTGACCAAGAAGGAGCTTCAATCTTGGGTGAAAGAGGTATGGTGCCAGTCCCCTGAATCAGTCATATCTGATATTTCCAGACCTACTTCAGAACGCGGGGCCGCGAACTTCCGGGCAACTACAACAACGTTCTTCTCACAGAGCTTTTTCATGAGCAGTCTAGTCGGTGGTCTGATTTCGCTGATGAACATATCTCACATTTGTTTCGAGTCACGACAAGTTTTGTTGAGAGAGCTCTGACTTGGGTCGTTCTGGAAGAGGATAGTCGACAAAAGATCCTACTCATTGCCACGAGTAGGCTGGAGGAAGCAAGGAAATTGGCACAAGATGAGCTTCAGAAGATTCTCTCAGATGAGAAGAAGCAGCCAATAACCTACAACCATTACTATACTGACAACATTCAGAATGCTCGTGAGGACTCGCTCAAAAATTCAATTCAGAGGGCCGTGCGAGAAGCAGTGACGGAAGATTTCAATGGAAAATTCCACGTTAGTAACACCCCCATCGACGGAGAGAAGCTTCTGGGTTCTCTACAGAAAAGAGTGGTTGTGAACATGGACGCGCAAGCCTGCACAGAAGCCTTGGATGGACTCAATGCATACTATAAAGTGAGTAAGGATTCTCTTGGAGATTGAGTCTTCGATTAACGAATTTCAGGTTGCAATGAAAACCTTTGTCGACAATATCTGTCGTCAAGTCGTTGAGCGACACCTGCTTTCAAGCCTTCCGGAGATTTTCGCACCGACCACAGTAATGCAGTTCTCGGATGAGGATCTGGAACGTATTGCTGCCGAGCCATTGGAACAAAAGAATAGGAGAGCAAACCTCGTCACACTGGCCCACGGTCTCAAAGTCAGTCTAGACGATTTGCGAAACTAGGTATTTTCGGCTGGATGCTTAAGTTTTTGTTTCTTGCAGATGGTTTCATACATGTACACCTATTGACAACTTAATCTGGCATTTTCAATTTCAACATGCTCCGTGTCTGGTCTTTCCCTCATGGAGTTTTTCCCATGGCACCTTCTTCGCGAATGCGGGAGCTTGTTACCTACAGTTTACTCTAGATTGAAATTACATTCCTCTGTTTTTGCCTTAATAGTTATGTGTGACATCTCACGCCCTTGAGACTAATGGTCTAAAAACGGACCTTTGGAAATGAGCATAAACAACAATTGAGAGATTAAAAGCAAACATCCTTATTCATCCGAATTTACCCAAAGTTTACTCAGACGAATTCATTAATTAGCTTCGAATGGACTAGCGACATATAAGTCTGGTTGTGATAACAATTCTAAAGATACAAGATCCACATAATCTTGGCAACGTTGGAACGTCATCCAGCACAACCCCGCCTATTATATGTATAATCTCAGAAACAACCACCTTTAGAATTGAATTTGCAAGCAGCCTGTGGTGAAACTTTGAGATTAGCATTGCGGCGTGTCCAGGAAAGCGTCAAATCTATTTAAAAGATGGCGGCTCGCTCGCTGAATCTCGACCATATCATCATCCTTGTGCCCTACGAAGAACTTTCCCATCCTCCTCAATGGCTCACCCAGAACTTCACTATTACTCCGGGCGGCCGGCATGCTGATGGCAAGACCGAGAACCGACTGATATGTCTCCGGGACGGAAGCTATATAGAACTAATTGCATTTATCAACAACGATCCGAAGCTGCGTGCGGGGCATCACTGGGACAAGCCATATGGCATCGTCGACTACGCATTTACCACAGCTGACGGGGCACAAAAGAACTTTGCAGATCTACAAGAGAGGCTGGAGGCCAACGAAGATAGTGCCGTCCGATATGAGGAGCCAAGAAAAGGTAGCAGGAAACGCGATGACGGAGTGGAGATACAATGGGAGGTTACATTGCCCCGAACTACAAATGGATACCAGCGAGGGGAGCTACCGTTTTTCTGCCATGATATAACTTCACGGTCGATGCGGGTGCCGCTTTCGGCAGATTCTACAAATCACCCGAGTCTCACGTATGGTATCAAGGAGTTGACGGTGTTCGTCGCCGAGTCGAAGATCAATGCCTTGATAGAAGCATATTCTGCTATTTTCGATGCTCCAAACGCTACAGATGAAGACAACTTTGGAATGTTTGCAGTAGAACGAATGAATTCGGTCAACGCTGCAGCTCCATTAGTCGGTATCAATATACAAGTACCAGAAGAAGATTGGCAAGTCGCAGCCATGGAAGAGCGAGGTGGGGTAATGATAGGTGATTTAGTAGTAGGTGGAATACCCGATTCTGGAACGCCAGACCAGGTAGACAGAATTGATACCGAGAATCTTCCTTATGGAATAGGCAGGGTCTTTCGGGACTTAGAAATACCTCCTAACTGGGCTGTTGCCGGAGAAGAAGACGAGGAAGAGGATGCCGCCTCCAAGGATAACCAACAGGGTTCGGCTCCACCTAACGAAAGTCCACATCCAAACTTCATGGCCCGTCTTGTTGATTCTAAGGGAGGGCTAAAGCCCAACAAAGGAGGCCCGGTATATTTACCGCCATCAGGGAATTTGACTGGAAAAGCTCGGGAATGAGAGAGAGGTTCCGAAAAACTACTCACTGGTAAAGAACTCGATTTCTAAGCTAGTTTCGTAAGTGTCGACTACCGGCAAGGTTAGTATAAACGTTTACACATGAATACGAGACCTTTCAGTTCCGTACTAAACACAAACAGTGAATGAACAGTAAAGTATTTATCAGTAAATAGTCAAAATCTACGGAAAGAGTTTAATGTCACGCGACAATATGAGCAAGAGCCACTGAGAGCTCAACGTTCACGATAATCTCTACTCTTTTTCCTATCCTCTTGAGAGCGAATAACATAGCCTCAAATTGGATTTTCAGTACTTCCTGCTGTGCTTGTGCAACAATCAAGATGCTGCTCTTGGTGGTCAGATCACGTTTTATGAAGAGCTTCCTACGCCTTTCCCCCTTGTCTATGTCTGTACATATATCAAAGCATCATTTGTATTCTTACCATGCTTTTCTCATGTCCAAGAGGCTGTTATTTAATGCGGAAAATAGTTTGGTGGCAAATTCATGCTTTGAATTGTTCAGTTAATCTAGTCACAATAATTGACAGTGGCTCCTGTTGTGAGGAGGTAGTAGCTAGCATGACTTTGAATACCTTCTTTTGGATACATTCAACCCCAAAGACCGTAAATGCTCAATACCTTCAAATACTAGATTTCTCAAACGCCTTATACACCTTGAACGCCAATATCTATTTCCCCCAATTGAACCCCCAAACTTGTCCCATACAGCAAAGCTAAATCAGACTACCAAACACAATCAAATGTCATAAATCTCACCTTCTTCTAGGCTTGTCTTATGGAACTCTGTGTGCCTTTATGCTTTGAGCCCATTATGCATCCAGGATAGCATCCCAAGATTTATCCGGAAACTTGGCTCCGAGAAGGGGAACACCACAACTCCATCTCTTCACTCTATCTTCCGCAGTAGGTCTGTTGTCTTTGATGGTGTATCTACATACCCAAGGGCCTTTGTGACAGTTGAGCGCACCAGCGAGCCCCTTTGCGCACGTCTGGGCTGTATCATATGCCTTGGCAAGGGTAGAGACTTTGTAAGGTGTGTTATCGCCCACGTTCTTGACCTGGAGAATCGGAGTCGTGAGCCCCTCTCCCTCCCATGGCGAGTTATCCGCGCTGTCTTTCTTCGTCCATGTGATCGAAAATTCTCCGAGTCGGGGATCGGTGACATAATTTCGGCCGCCTACATAGCAGGCGTTGTTGACATTATACTCAACTTTCCCGCCGTTGGCGCACTCGACAGTGCATTGGCAATTGCCTCCATTTGAGGTACTGAACCACACATCACACATATCTTTGTTGTTTTCGAATTCCTGAGGAGAACAGGTTAGAGGTTATTCAAATTTGGAGATTGGATACAGGCATTTACCCATGCTTTGCTATGCTGGTCTTCGGTGAACACCCCAATCGCCTTTAGGATCTCCTTGAAGACACCTAAGTAATCCACCGCAGTGGCGGCGAGTCGTGGTTCCAAACTTGTGGACTCAGCAACAACGACATGTGGTGCTGCTTTCACAAGTGCAGCTTGTACCGCTATGTTTGACAAACAAAGCGTTGCTAGACCAAAGTGAGCGAGGTGGGAATTGAAATACATTGTTTTCAATCCGATAGGTATTGTTTTCCGATTGTGAGATGCTATGTTATAAGTCGTCAAATAGAGCTATATGGTATAGGAATGTAAAAGGATTCTGATGATAAGTAGATGCTATCGAAGGGTATATGCTGGTGAGAAGACATCCGCGCGCTGAGCGACATCTTTATAGTCACGAAGAGTACACTTGAACCGTATCTCCTGTTTTGCTATCATTGACACACTCGATGTTGCCTATTTGACAATTCACTTCCATCTTTTCAAGCCTCGAATCCTGAAATGATTCCTCATTTCTCAATGCGAAACAAGTAGGCATTGTCATGGCTAGGGAGTGCAGCTGAATTTCTTGTTCTGGAAGTATGCTATGCTAAAAATGTAAATAGAAGAAAGCGCAGAAGCGCTTAACATCTCTCTGACGAGGGGAAAACCCCCAACAAGTTTACGTACTTAGCTGTCCTTCATCCTTTTCTGACAAAGGAACCTTCTTGGGTGCTTGTAAAACAGATCCAGGAGCGTAGACCAAACTTCATGCACATTTGATAGTTTGTACACTTTGGTCTTTGAAGTGTATTTTTAGTATCAATCTAGGGTTTCATGCTGCGTTGTATTCATTGACATTCTACCTCAAGTGCAACAGCCGTGATCTTATTTGGCAAATTTTCCGACGATATGATCATGCCTCTTCAGCCAAGATATAGATTAAAGCTTATTACCTAGATAGATGCGGGGGGAGCCCCACTTGAGGGAGAGCCTCAAGTCAAAGTTGATATAATGGCTGAGTGGGAGCTACAAGCCACTTGTTTACGTTGAATAAAATCAGGGCACCCACGTCCAGCCAGCACGAAAGGCTTTCATACAAGTAAAGAGCCTCCAAGTTGAGCTTTATAACTCCAATATCTCACGTCAACTATTCTAGTGGGATGCAGTTATGCTGATAATACGATACTCATGAGCATTTTGTCATCAAATCCTTTGTCTAAATGAACATCGAAATTTGGGATTCCGTTCTCAACGACACCACTTGGTAGACTATTACGCCGCCGCCAGCCCACTGCAAAGAATCCCTCGCTTTCAACAAAGTGTGTGTTGGTTTTGTTTTCGCATGCAAAACTCTCCTTACACGCTCAGGTCTACCTGAGATAAGATCAACGTCCAGAACCTTCATACCTAAATCCCACTTAGCTTGGGAGCGTATCTCACAGAACACATCTAAGGCTGATGTATCCGACCAGTTGGGTAATCCGTGAGTATGATTTCTGAAATACATCCTTCTGACACACACCGGTCTCGATCGACATAGCACCTCCCACCACTACTATTCCACTCAATTACACCACTTTAGCTTTGGAATTTACTGAGGCAATCCCATATAACCTCTTGAGAGCAAACGAATAATTGCCTTCGCGAAAGAAAAATCACTTGTTAAACCCAGCCTCTAGTCAATGGTTTCCAGTCGAAAGCATTACACCAGAATTTATCTCGGTCAAGAGTTAGATATTTGGGACGCTGCAAAACAACCATACACGCCAAATTATTGTGCAATGTAGTCGCTATGTACTATTCCTCCGGTCCCGAGAAGCAGCCTTCCAAACTGTCCCCAGCATGGACGGCAGCTATTTGTCACCAATGCATTGGAATATGAATCTGCCATATGTATATTCCAAAATTACGGAGGAGAATAAGAGTTTTGGTGGTACACTCAATTTAGAATTGAGATTAAAACAATTATGACACCAGGAAAGTCATCCAATTTCAAAAGCCGGGTAGAGAAAACTAACTACATAGGAGCTATAGTGCGGAACGCAACTTCATTATCATCTACGATAAGCAAAGTACTCACGTCAAGAGTAGAAGCAATCTCGTCTATAGTCGAAACAAACGGACTCTTTTCCTCAAATTAGTCTTGCATCGAGAAAACATCACATCACTGAACAGGCTCTTGTGCATCTCCAACAATACGTTTAGATGGCCTAGAGAGATACAATGTTGAAACATTAGACTAGACGTGTGATATATATTTCGGGATGTTTAAAAAAAATCATAGGGCTATCTATTATAATAGAAAATATTATGCTATTTAGGGTGGGTTATCCTATTACAAAATCCCAGCATCTATCTACAAAGATCTCCTCGATCGGATCAAGATCCAAGAGTATGGCGGCAAGTAGTCAAGCCGGCCATTGTTACACGACCGCGTGACCCTTTATGTATGAAAGAATGCATAAGCCATGACTTCGAGGAATATGTATATTTTCTTTTTCTGAATACAAATGCATCCGAGGCGCAATTATCCAGAAAGCGCCAAAGAGGGACAAGAGGAGTGAGAGGTGTAGGCAAAAGTGAGATGGCGTTCTGCTGAAACGCAAGTTGATACACGTTATAAATATCCATCATCTAGGCGATTTTCTACTGCTGCAGCTAGCGTGTTGAAGAGTTTCAACAAATCCAAAAGTCATCTATCGAATTATGCCTAGTTGAAGGTGTTGTCAACACGTGCTTTCCTCGCAAACGCTTCGGGTGTAGGTATGCTGAGGCGTTACACTTGTCGTATCTCGTTGCCTGCTCCAAAACACTTGGAGCTCTACAATCGTTGCCAGCAGATTAAAAATTTGTCATTGACTGCGGAAATTCTGTCTAATGCCAGATATCATTCATGGGTGACAACCCACCGGTCAACCTAATTCTCCTTGCGGTTAATCAATGTTTTGTCTCAGAAATTGAGAATCCCAGGCAGTTCGTCAACCCCTCAGCAGAAACTCCAGATCATAGTCTCCTTGCACATATCTAAAAATAGTCTGCCCCGCGAATGCGATACATGCAATATAACAGAGACAGCTGCAGAGGGTCAACTATGCCAGTTTGTTTCGTGTTTGGGTGAGGAGGAATAGGAGGCGTTGGCACAGCTTTGAGGCTTATTTCTTGCCTGGATATTCACGTGGGCGACATCGAATTGGTTTCATCACGCAAGGAAGTCTTGGTGCTGCCTTTTTTGCTACTATGTCTCACTCATTGGGGCGGATTATGAATGTCTTATCAGTGGAGCTGTAAAAATATTTCTGCTGTAAAAACAATGCATTTGGTAATACTGGATCAGAAGACGCTAGCTAAAGGAGGGAGGAGGAAATAAGTTTGGTATCAACAATATACTGGAGGTACAAGACCCGGCCGAGGAGCACCAACAATTGGAAAGGCTCCTTTAAGATTAATGCTCCGTGCTAAGAAACACATGAAAGCTCTCGTCTCCGAAGAAAATGCTAACAAGTACCGTAATCGCTGGGATGGTAGAAACTTTCTTTATGTAAGCAGGAAACGTGGGAGATCAAGCAATTTCCGGCACTTCTCTCTGCATAAGAGGTTGACTATTTTCCTGCCACTTTTAAATTAAACACCTATAATTCCAAAATTATGAGATTCTCTATATGATATATGATCGCCTGATAAAATAACAGCCGTCTTTTCATAGAAAACATATTGTGTTAGCTTGGTAGAAATTACTTGGGATATGCCAATGTTTGGTTTGATGTGGAGAACCATGAAACCTTCTCTAACAACAACATCCCGATTTCAAAAATAGAAAGTTAGTTTCGTTTCCACAGGTTGTCAATTTACGGATAAAACAATTGTCGTTTACAATAAGAATACATTAACATCCTTATCATACATATAAACAAATACACACACGCATATTATACACGATGAAAAAAGAGGGGTACACGATGCATCAGCAAAGCACATGCTTCATGCCACCTTCACTGCAACATTGCACCCAACTCCAAATGCCTTGCACCATGTCGTGAACCCTGTATTAAAAAAGCCCGCCCCTCTACTGTACTGTAAGTCCTATACAAACCTCGTAATACCATGCAATACGACGCTAGCCATCTCTTACCACAATTTACCCCTCTCGGACCCTCAGATCTCTTGCGCGCGCACCAGGGGGCCTGGTGATTCCTGACAGGGTTTTCGGCACGATCTTAAGCGGGCATTTGGAGAATTTATGCAAGGGGAGGGAGGGCCTTGAGTGGAGATGCCAAATACCATACCACCTTGTTGTTGCTGTACAGTGCTTTATTGAGCAGCTGCTGTGCCATCCGGCAATGCTCGATGCAACGAAACGTTCGGATATTGCCATGCTGGGGGTTTGTCCCTCTCTCCCTCTCCCACACCCCCAGGGTTCCAAAACCTTCGCCGTTGTGTGAATTGCCGAAGAATGTTTCTGTGGTTGTTGGAACAAGAAACACCCAGCCGATCGGTTTTGGGGTTTTGCTTTTTTTTGCTTTTTGGCCATATCTTCAACATGATTGACAGAACTTACTGTCGGATCTGAGTCCAATTATTTAAGCTTAAAGCACAGATTACAGATACTGGAGCCCTTTGTTGCTAGCTTTTCGTTAGTTGACACTCGGTCGTTTGAATAATGGATGATTAATTGTGCAAAAGCTTGATTTGCACGCTTGGCTTGCTTTTATTCTGTCCATCTGGTGCAGGTGGCTGCATAATTTATACATAAGACGGCCAAGTGAAATCGACGATGGGATCTGAAGATGGTAGTGGTCTGCCGTCGCCAGTTGGTATTGTATTCCCAACAACATCACCGTGCAGCTCTTCGCTTACCAATTGCCACTGTTACGCTGCGTCTTCGGCGAAATTGCAATTGGAGGCCGTATCTATGGATTCCTGTCGCGGTGTTTGGTGTGACTCAAAATATCATAATGTGAACGAACTTGCATGGCATCAATCTCCAGATGAAAATGAAGGTGAAATGCTGCGTATAAAGCAGCTATGAATTGTAGATGTCATACGTGACCCATGCCTTAATTTTACTACATGAAAAACGCGAAGAAAAAGGGTATTTTGCTGATGTCACCACTGATATACAAAGAAGAGGCTTCAAACTCGATCCTCAACGCTCCTCGGCGGGTTTATCTCGTCCGACTTCACATATACACTCGTAGTCTTCATGATCCCCCCTGGCTTATCGTCATATGCAAGTCCTTGGAGGGGCAAAATGCTTTCCTCGGATACATTGTCCATTCCCAACTTATTCCTCTCCCTATCTGCATTCCCAGTGCTGACGCCCGCGCTGTTCTTCGTGTTGTGCATCTCAAACACCGCACCATGTGAGGCACGATTTCTTGATTTCGAATTGGTATCGTTGCGCCCGCTGGATTGATGTGCGTAACCGCCCCAGCTCTTGTGAGGGTATTGTTGGGAGTGGGAACCATAGGTGGAGCCGAGAATGGCTTTGAAGAGGGGTTTGAGAGCAGGCACCGAGGCGGCCGTGATGGCCACATTGACCTCGGTCACAGACCAGATGGTGAGCTCAGTGCTGTCCCAGAGGAAGTCGCCGAATTTTCCATAGCTGGAGAGGTAGTGTAGCTTAACGAGAGATGCGCTCGCGGCACTGGAGATAGGAATTAGTAGAGCTCTCGATATTTCAAAAAAAATTGTACTTACAAGACACCGAGTGAGAGGATACAAAAGAGTGAAACCTTGACTCGTTTGTTGATTTGTAGCTGCCAAAGCAAAGGGACTGGGAGAAAGGCGAAGATCAAGTCCGTAGCAATTCCACACGCTGCATATACATATTAGCACCATATCACATATATATACGGTATCATGCAAAGCCTTACAGGAGTTAAAGAATGCCAGTGATCGAAGAACTTGTGGTTCATAACATGACGCGCCTGGTATCGTTCTGTCGAAATTCGCAGCGAAAGGTCGGCACGATGCCAGTAGGGCTGATGATCCTCCTATGGTGTAAAGTCCCAAAAAGACCAACAGACTCCAAACAATGATTTTGTATGCTTTTGTCCCCACTAAGCGCAGGAGGAACAGTCCAATACTGACTTTGGCAGCAGCGAGAGCGAAGACATATGAGAACTGAGTGATGAAGTTGAGTTTGAGCCCTATTATTATACCCGCTGGTCCCACTCTGGGATCCTGAAGGAGATGGTATGCATGGCGTCCAGCACCATATCTGACTTCTGGGATTATTATTGCGAATCCTACTAAAGACAGGAACTATTTTCGAATGTTAGTTTAGGTAGTTCTAACAGGTGCACCGTAAAGTTGACACATACTGTTGCAGCTACAATCCACCAGTCATCCCCTCCAATCGATCTGACGATTTGCGATCGAACATAAATTCTCATGCAGACAATGATCAGAGCCACGCCAGTAGTGACTGCTGTGCTAACTAGAATATCGACGTTGTGGTTGTCGTCAGGCAGTCCAAAGCCAGGTGGTGGAGGTTGTGGGGGAGCAGACATCTCTCTCGTAGTATCGTGTTGCAAATCCTGACCAGATACAATTTCTGAGATCTCACATCGATCCACCGGGGAGATCGTCGTGTATTTGGAGGTTTGGCATGATACCCTGGGCCACGACTGTCTCAAGTACCGTAGCCGTCTTTGAAAGCTAGGAGGACTCTCTTGGGAAGACTTGGTAGCATCAGGGACACGGCTTGATGCCTCGGAAGACACACGAACAACACTAAAACTTGACTGTGCGGCCGAGCCTGGGCCAATAATGTGATTTTGGGTACATTACCATACGTGAAGTGATCAGATGAAGCTAGAGAGCCACGTGAACGGGACGACTAGCAAATGAGATGTTTCCGTTACAGTCGCTCGCACGGACTGTGTCCCTGTAGTGTTACGAAATCCAGCGGGGATAAATTACACAGTTTTGAGCCATCTTTGGTGGGACGACGATCGTCTCTAGTGAGATAAAACGCCATAGTGTAGTCCACTAGGTTTGCTGGGCATGTGGTGGGTATTTTGGGTATTTTGGATATTTACACTTCCTGGCATTTACGGTATCTATCCAGCCCGTGTATATCCTAGCCATAGCCATGGATTTCCGTTGTAAAACTTGTTTCACAGAGGTATAGTCCTCCAATAACAATAACTAATAGCGTGGAAATAGAGCACTAGAATATCGAGGCTCGCTTAGCCGTTGAGCCAATAGGGATGGCTGCCGACCGCTAGGCTGCTTGGGTTTGGGTCTCCCGCTCGAGCAAAGCTTGGGTTCTTCCTGATGGGTAAAAGTGTCTACTAGCTTACTCACTGGATCGGATAATAGAGGTTACGCGGTGGCGGCGGCCCCGCAGTGGATAATCCGGCTGCTCTAGTACTAGCGTCTGCTTCAATAAAGAAATGAACCCGAACAATCGAGGGGAAGGGAAAAATGCAGAGTTACCACGTCCAACTTTCTTTCTTGATGCGTAATAGTGTCGTCTGCTCCCCACGCTCACCTTTTGCAATCAGCTTCCTATTTGTGATCCACTTGTTTCCAAACCGGCGGACGGCACTGAATGCCCTTATAAATAGATTTGATGATGATTTGATTGATTGAATACAGGCGTTCCGGTGGGACAGTTGTTGGACAGAGGAATGTAAGACAAAGGACCCTGAGTTTGAGCTTCGGTTTGAGGCTTGGATAATACCCCATGGGTAAACACACACACACACACACACATACATACACACACATATACACACACACACGCACATGTCAATTCAGGTGGTATTTGCCGTGCGTGTGCTTGGCGATATACAGTAGGGCCAGGTGTGGCGTGTCAATCTCTCTGAAAGCTTCGTATCCGGGGAACTTTACCATGCTGGATTGTACTGGATAATAGCAGCGCACGGTATATGTATCTTAGCGTAGATCGTTCGCTTCTCCTCTCTGTGCGCTCTCTTCCGCTCTTCACTCCACCCAAGCAGAACCGCGTACAAGCGCTCCTCTCAAGACCAACAAGCCTCGGGCGGCTCCTCTCAAAATCACCCGACAAGCCTCGGGAGGGTGGGTATTCACAAGTGTATTCAGTACTGCCCATGGAGGACTTGGTTGCGCAAGAGGGAGCTCCTCTAACACATCACGTTACGTGCACCGCCCCGGCCGAGTCCACTCCATATTCAAAGGTTTGTTTTAACTGCCCCAAAACCCCACGGCTTATCACATCGTAGGTTTGAAGGGGCAAAGAGTTGTGATATAAGATTGCATCCCGACAAACATTAAACAAGTAGGGACTGGCTGTATGTAGGTGTGAGGCGTAGCCCCGGCTGCGACGTTGCACGCCGTCCTGGCTCTCGTTGGTTCGCTCGGCACTGATCTTCCTGTCTCCCCTTCTCTCCGCGAATGGTTCGATTGGTGAGAGAAAGTGTGTTCCATTGACAAAAGAGAGAGAGAGAACAATCTGCCCGGTTAAAGCAGTTTCGGCTCCGGGCCAAGGGTCGGGGGACCATCGGGGGACATTTCCTGTATTTGGTAGAGAGCGCCACCTGCCGTAACATCCAGCCAAGCGAGCCGGCTCCAACGACACGGTTCGGTGTCAGGGACATCTACCATCTCCTCTTTCAGTCTGTCGGGATATCAATACGACGCTGTGGTGTTGGACCAGGCCTGACTACCAGTGGCAAGACATCGTGAAACTATTGATCGCGGGTAGCCGGCAGAGCCCTAAGTAAGCGCCTTTATCGCTAAAAAGCGCCGTTATGGTGAAGTATTGCATGCAATAAAGTATTATTAGGTGGATTTCGCGGCTAGAAGGGCTGTTCTCTTCCGTAGCTCCTATTTTCAGCCTCTTGCTATACCGAATACCCTCTTATAGTTCATTTCCTAACCAATATATTGGGTATATGCGATGTTGGAAGATATTTTGGCTGTCAAATCAAAAGCCTGGTAGTCAGTCGGTGTAAGAGAAACCCCTGCATGCAAACATGCTGCATTGCATTAAAGCCAATAAATACCAGCCTGGGATTCTTCCAACAGAGTTAGCGTATGGTATAGGACAAGGAAATCAGGTAGCTTGTGCCATGTCACCCACGTTCCAACCCTAGCTAACCCCTAGTGTTGGTACATCTGAATGTTGCATGCTTCCAGATCGCGTTATGCAAACAGAGATTGAATTTTTGCCAGCTGCGGTCCCATCTTTCTAAATTGGTCCTTGGGCGAACGCCTCTTTTCATTCTTATATGTAGTTATCCCCGTCCGAGAAAGAAAGGTCAGAGTTCAAGTCTTGCTCAAGCCTGCCCTCCCACGTTTTTAAGTAACATCCTCAAGATGAAACCTTCCACCGCTTTGTCATTGGTGCTTTCTCTCCTTCCTCTGGCCACCGCTGTCCCTGCGCCTGCAGCAGCTACTGGACCGAGTCTTGCAGAGTCCGAGAGCCAATTTGAATCCCTCGTCCAGCAAGCAAACGAAGCCACACTCGACGCTCTGGATGACGGTGGTGCTGTGGTAAACAGACGCGCAGCGGCCAAGTGCACGAGCAAGAATATCTCCATCCGACGGGAATTGTATGTTTGCCATCCTCTTTCTTAATGCGTAATGTCCATGGTACTGATCATCTTGCAGCGGCTCGCTCTCCAAGGCCGAGCGCAAGGCATACACTGATGCAGTTCTGTGTCTGCAAAAGTTGCCCGCGAAGACACCCGCAAGCATTGCTGCTGGCGCAAAGTCTCGAGTAAGCAGCCTCTCTTCTCGCTTTGATCGCTTTTTACTGACTACTGTGAAAGTTCGATGATTTTGTAGTCACCCACATTCAGCAAACAACCACTATCCATTACACGGGTACCTTCCTCGCATGGCACAGATATTACATCTACATCTACGAGCAAGCATTGAAGACAGAATGTGGATACAAGGGAGCTCTTCCTTACTGGTAAGAAAGAACGGCACCAACGTTTTGGTGGCTCCAAAAACTCCGCACTCCTCGATTGGCATTTACTGATATTTCAAACAGGGAATGGTCTAAATGGGCTGACGCGCCACAAAACTCTCCTCTTTTCAATGGCGACGCTTACTCCATGTCCGGGAACGGCGAGTTCGTCCCCGGCCACCAAGGCCCTCTCCTCCAACCCGCATTTGACGGCCTTGGATCGACTCCCATCCAACTTGCTGCCGGGCTCGGCGGTGGTTGTGTGACATCTGGCCCGTTCAAAAACTACACGGTCAACCTTGGGCCGATCGGTGTACAAGACGTCCCAGTTGGTCCTGACGGAGGTTTAGGCCACAACCCTCGATGCATGAAGAGAGATATCGGCCCAGGAGTTGCTACCACGTTCTGTAACTGGAACTCTGTCTTGCGTAAGTTTTTATTCGGCTCAGCAACATTCCACGATTACTAATCACCTCGCAGACGTTATGAAACAAAAGACTCTAGAGGACTTCCAGTTTGAGCTTCAAGGCCGACCAGGAAGCGGAAGCATTGGTCCCCACGGAGGTGGACACTACACCATTGGGTTCGTATTCTCTTCTTCTGTGACTTAGTCCTCTACTAACAAAATCTAGTGGTGACCCAGGTGGAGATCTCTTCACCTCTCCTTCCGACCCAGCATTCTACCTTCACCACGGACAAATTGATCGCGTGTGGACCGTCTGGTAAGTTCTGTAACTCTCTACCCGTAGTAATATCGCTGACGAAGTGATCAGGCAAGCACTCAACCCCACGTACAAGTATGCTCTGTCCGGAACCAACACTTTCCTCAACAGCCCTCCCTCTGCAAACACAACTCTCACAGATCCCGTCAGCTTTGGCTTTGCCGGAGGAGCCACCTTACAAATGAAGGATCTTCTTAGCACCACTGCTGGACCCTTCTGCTACATGTATTTGTAGACATTTGTGGACGAGAATTCGGGTTGATAGACTAGACTTAGGAGTGTTATCTTAATGCAGAATGTATATGAGTTCTAATGTCCGTGAGAATGCCCCAAAGATATATAAGTGAACATAGCCAATAAGCAGGTGTGATGTGATATATCTGAGATGTTATTGTTGATAAATTTATTTTCACAGGCTTTGTGCTACTTGCAAGTCTCGATAATATAATTGCACATCAAGGGTCATAAAATTCCGTGAAGCCTATATTGTATGGTAGTATATATGACCTAGCTACTCGGTGTTTCTCTCTGAAAAGCTCAAAACGTAGCTATTCGTATTCCTTCAGCAGGAATCAACAAATCCTAGATATGTGTTATCGTCGATTAGTATTACAGCCCAACCATGCAGCGCTACTGTCACATTCTCAAACATGCTTGTGGTCCATACAAGGACAAGATGCACATCAATACCATTTTCATTTCTAGACGCTTTTATTTCACGCAGATAAATGGTCATGAATCCAGTTTATGTTCGATTCTGGCATTGCTCAATAGTTGATCAACCAAAAATCCTCTCATTTCATTTACGATTGGACTTAGGACAAAGGGTTATATTTTAATGTAATCTTGGATTGATCTTGAGAACCTGAAAGAATTTCATTGGTTGGTTAATACAGCCACAAGACATAAACCAATAGCTGAAATTGCTATAGCTCATCTACAATTGATCTGGCAAATGTTGGATTATGTTTGTTGAGCTCTGATGTTGATGTTTTCGAAGACTCCTCTCGCTAAAATAGGAGGTAGGTGGGGAAACTGAGCTTGTACAGCTAGCACGAACCTGGAGATTCTGCCTAGCGGTGGAGGGGCAACACAACTAGAGATAAGTGATGACCTAAGTGCTCTACTGGTCAAGATCCTATTTAGAATTATGTTTGTATTTATAAAGTAGACGTAAAGACCTTTCCTTATCTATTGGTGATTTTTCAAAGATGATGATAACTGCTGTTCTTGTGAAAGAAAAATCTTTCCCACAAGAATTTTACTCGGTCACGTCTTACAAGGATCTGATGTAAAGATAAAAAAATCGGCTGCATGCTCCGATAACGCTAAGATTGTGCTCAGTGTGACGCATTTCACCTGTATTTATTGAACACTTTCTCTGACACATTCCTACCCATTGACGTCTCGGAGTTTACTTAATATATATCATAATGGCTCTCCGAATATCTGCGAAGAGGGCGGCCGCGACTCTGAAAGCTGGCAATGTGTCTGCTTCTTTCAATTGCGCTATCAAGAGGAATGCATCTCAAGCAACTGCAGCGGCCTCCAATCTGCCCGAAGCTATGAAAGAAAGTATACATGTAAGTATGGGACAAATTTGAGAAGGAGCCTGACTAATAGACGATCAACAGAAAGAAGCACAACTTCCCAACCCAGATCCTCCCTCGGATTCTGCCACAGCAGCTCTGATAAATGACCAGGCCCCATTTATGGTGAAGACCTACACGCGACCACCGCCGATGTTCACAAGGGGAGAAGGACTGTATCTATGGGATGTAGAGAACAGGAAGTATCTGGATTTCACAGCAGGAATTGCGGTCAACGCATTGGGTCATTGTGATCCTGAGATTGCCAAGTTGATTGCCCATCAAGTACGCATTCCAGACTCCCCATTTGACACAACTCATGTGCCAGTTCTCAAATGTATTCCTGGAGAAGACCTGCTAATGAATTGTTGAACAGTCTAAGCAATTAATGCACACGTCAAATCTCTACCATAATCCGTGGACCGGTTCCCTCTCCAAACTCCTTATCGAAAAAACTATACAATCGGGGGCTATGCACAATGCCGAATCGGTATTTATCTGTAATTCTGGCTCGGAGGCCAACGAAGCTGCTATTAAATTTGCTCGAAAGTCTGGCAAGGTGGTTGATCCTTCTGGTGCCAAACATGAGGTCGTGTCTTTCTACAACTCGTTCCATGGACGGACCATGGGCAGTTTGTCTGCCACACCAAACCCAAAATACCAAAAACCATTCAGCCCAATGTTACCAGGATTTAAATACGGAACATACAACGATATTGCTGCTATAAATGAATTAGTGACAGATAACACATGCGGTGTGATAGTGGAGCCAGTACAAGGAGAAGGAGGAGTCATAGTAGCTACCCCAGAATTCCTTGCAGCCCTTGCGAAGCGGTGTAGGGAAGTTGGCGCCGTCCTCATCTACGACGAGATACAATGCGGACTCGGCCGTACCGGAACATTCTGGGCACACAGCAGCTTGCCAGAATCAGCACACCCAGATATAATAACCACGGCTAAAGCTTTGGGTAATGGTTTCCCAATTGGAGCAACCATAGTTTCGGGTCCAGTATCCAAGAACATCGTGGTTGGAGACCATGGTACTACCTTTGGTGGAAACCCGCTCGGAAGTCGCCTTGCCCACTATATCGTGTCCCGACTTTCGGATCCGGAATTGCAAGCCGACGTCATTGTGAAAGGAGATATCTTCAGAAAGCACTTCCAGGATATGCAGGCCAAGTACCCTGAGCTGATCACCGAGGTTAGAGGGAAGGGTTTGATCTTGGGACTGCAGTTGACCCAAGACCCAACACCGATAGTTACGGCAGCTCGTGAGAGAGGGCTGCTCATTATCACAGCCGGTCAGAACACTCTACGTTTCGTGCCATCATTGACGATATCCAAAGAGGAGATCGCACAGGGCATTTCGATACTAGAGGAGGCCATTGATTTTGTTGCTGCAGGAAAAGAGCCTGCCGGAAAGCAGGTGACAGGAGAGGTTGACTCTCCAAACTAGGAAGAGCTGGGATATGTCATATATTCTCAAGTTGCCACACAGCTGCATATAATGATCACTAGGATGGCGTCTGGAGTCCAGTGCCTCAAATTATATCATAACTTTAATATCATTTTCCATCCATCTTCTTTTTCTTGATTTTTCATTTTCTTGCCTCCACTTAAATACCACATAGCTGAGGAACCTTTCACCGTGTCTTTCACACATCATACTTCCTGTGCTCCTTCTTCCTCTTCCTCTTGCTTATGCTTGAACCTTACACCATACCTCATACCTAACCAACCCCTCCCTATAGCAGAATCTCCATAAATATCACCGCCGTGATATACCCCGCCATTTCTACCCCGCCATTGCTCCATCAGCTCCACTCTGTCAGCTCACTTGCTCAGAATTCTACACAAAATATAATCAGGTCGTCCGTCAACAGCCATTCAAGATATATTTAGATCTACAGATCTTAACAGCCCATTAGTAAATGAATCATTCCATCGAATATCTCCTTTCTCGATTGCGTTGCTTTACAGTCAATTTAAAGTGAGGTTGATGCTACTTTTTCAGAGAATTGCTGTATGATAGATGCAGTCACTTGAAAATATTTGCTTTTTTCGTTTGCTAATATGTGTATATTTTTTTTAAAAAAAAAAAAGTAATTGCTTATTTGCTTATGTGCAGTCCCACCATACCAGATATCTCAACATGTCAAAAGAAGATACATATGTCCAAATCTTGCGCTCAAATTCAAACTGACAACGCCTTATGAAATCACCCACTCAACACCTTACTAATTGGTCCTCCGGTGACTTCGAGTCGCTATGGAATGAAAAACAATGGTCATGCTGTGGCTCTCGCATTCACTTCGTCTTCAAGCCAAGATATCGCCTCAGACTTAACATCCTCGGTTCACCCAACGAGTCCAAAGCTTTACACATGCTCCTTCCACCCAATGCACGCATGTCAGCGAAGCTTTCGTCGCTCCCTTGATTGATGGGCTTGCTCTTCTGTCTCATATCTCGCCTGTCACCAGCAAATTCTCTGGACTTTAGACCAACCATCCAGTTGCAGCACCAACTAAGGAAGCTGCAGCAGTCTCTCGCGGTCAGCTTGAAAAATGATTTCAATTTTCTGATCGCCCTCTAAGCTTTGTCTAAATCTTGCGGACCACGGAGCCGTGGTCTTTTGGGAGCAGGCTCATCTGGAGTTTGTTGAGGTGTATCTAAACCAGTTGCCTCAGATAACCGTGCTGATCAAGTAGTTAGTAATAAATAACAAGCTGGGATTTGAAGAAAAGAAGGTCTCTATACCTTTAAGATCCTGTAATGCGGACATGTTTCGTCTCACGCGTTCAAGGTCTGGATGTCCATCATCAAACACCTCTTTATACCCTTTCAATGCCCGCTGGTACATTTCCTCAGCCTCTGCCAGCTTTCCTTGCTCATTATAAAGAACTCCTACGTTATTAATTATATCAAGAGTTGCAGGATGGTCTAGTCCAAAAGCCTTCTCACGACCAGCTAATGCCTGCTGGTACATTTTCTCAGCCTCTGTCAGCTTTCCTTGCTTATTATAAAGAACTCCTAAGTTATTAATTATATCAAGAGTTGCAGGATGGTCTAGTCCAAAAGCCTTCTCACGACCAGCTAATGCCTGCTGGTACATTTTCTCAGCCTCTGTCAGCTTTTTCTGATCTTTATAAAGAACTCCTAAGTTATTAATTATATTAAGAGTTGCAGGATGGTCTAGTCCAAAAGCCTTCTCACAACCAGCTAATGCCCGCTGGTACATTCCCTCGGCCTCTGCCAGCTTCCCTTGCTTATTATAAAAAACTCCTAAGTTATTAATTATATTAAGAGTTGCAGGATGGTCTAGCCCAAAAGCCTTCTCAAGACCGGCTAATGCCCGCTGGTACATTTTCTCAGCCTCTGGCAGATTTCCCTGACTAAAATAAAGAACTCCTAAATTATTAATTATATCAAGAGTTGCAGGATGGTCTAGTCCAAAAGCCTTCTTACGACCAGCTAATACCCGCTGGTACATTTTCTCAGCCTCTGGCAGATTTCCCTGACTAAAATAAAGAACTCCTAAGTTATTAATTATATCAAGAGTTGCAGGATGGTCTAGCCCAAAAGCCTTCTTACAACCGGCTAATGCCCGCTGATATATTTCCTCAGCCTTTGCCAGCTTTCCCTGATTTTTATAAAGAATTCCTAAGTTATTAATTATATCAAAGGTCACTTCATTGTCTGACTTGAAATCTTCACTGCCTGACAACGCTCGTAGGAGTATCTCCTGGGCCTGGACTAGCTTCTGTTGACGAGAGTATAACAATCCAATCCCATTCAGACCAGCTAAATACGCTTTTAGGTCTACGGTTTCTGAAGACTTATCAACTTGACTAAAGTATTTTGACCATCGAGTAACATGTGGTAGCAGCCGACGCTCTATTGTCACAAAGTGTCTTGTGACACGATTGGGAGCTGCAAGACCAAGAGTAGTTGTCGCAGTTTCTAGCAATTCTTTATTATTTGCTTTGTTAATAGACTCTCGAATCCAATCATGCACCACTGCATGCATTGAGTATGAATTGATTTTGGAATTTTGTTCAATCATTGAATACTCCAAAAGTACATCGATAGTGTTCATGAATGAAATTTCGGTTCTTTTAATCGTTTGAAGCCAGCTTGGAATCGCTTTCTGAAAATGATTCCAACACAACAGCTCATACCAAAGATCGTGGTTATCAAAATAACCCCACAACTGGAGCAACTTCGCTGCCCCTGTATTTCGCCGAGCTATTTCGTCAAACGAGATTTGCCAAGTTGTTATGATGGTTCGCTCGGTATAGTCGTGGACATTCATTGTCTCATGGAGCTCCTCCCACGACTTCTCATATAAGTTAAAATATTTTACAAGGCTAAGTTTTCGAAGATAAGAGCCAGCGAATGCCAAGGCTAGGGGGAGATTACCCAGCCTTTTAACAAGTTTTATCGCGTCTGTAAAGGGCCGTGATTAGAAAACATAGACTACATGTTATCCATTCGTTTAAAAACTGATGGCGAAGTATATCAGAAAACTAACCTGGATCCCAGTCATCACTATGAAACTCTTTAGCTGGCTTTCCATAACCACTCGTTGATCGGAGACTCCTTCCTGAATGCTTCTCTAGAAGTATTAGACTGTGGAGCATATCAAGTCTACTTAAATAAATTTCTTTCCCGAGGTGTCTTAGTCTCTGAAGACGTGTGGTGATAATGATCGACCCTTCATTGCCTTTTGGAAAGTATCGTGTAATATCGTAAGTGGAAATGGTGTCATCATTCTTGTCAAGTCTCTGTTCCCCATAAGAGGTCCTGTCGATATTATCATAGACCAAAAGCCATTTCGTGTTACCTTTAAGAGCGAACCACTTTAAGACCTCTTGTGCTCGTTTCCTGGATTCTTCTAGTCCTCCAATTTCCTGCATATTAGCAGTTGATATATGACCTTCAGGGAGCCGAGACACTAGTTGCATGAGGCTCTGGATCAAAGACTCCTCTGTCTTTCCATCTAGCCAGAAGTAAGATGTATAGTGATTCTTATGCAAGATAGCGTACTCGATTGCTAACTGAGTCTTGCCCATGCCTCCTAATCCATGGATGATACAGGTCTTGCGGCGATCGAGGTTTTCTCCAGGCATCAGTTGGTCTTTCATCATGTTCAGCTCTGACTCGCGGCCTGTGAAGTGATTTGTTTGCGGAATACCTCTGAGATCAAATGCGACCTCAAAATCATCCTTCTTCGGGGCTTTCAAATTAATTAGTGGACTCCCCTTTAGAGAAAGTATTGCTGACTAACCTGTCCGAATAGCAGCACGGTGATACTCGTGTACTCGATTCAAAGCTAGGCACACTTCACGACTTATCATATTCTCCAATGTCTCATCTGAAAAGACGCCTGTTTCTAAGCTAAGACTTGTAACACAGCTCTGGTAGCATTGCTTAAACGCATCAATCTCTCGATTACTGTCGACAAAAATTTGACTTAGGAGCTTGAAAAAGAACTCGTGTCGGATTTGCAGTTCGGGAATCGCAGGATTGGAACCACTTTTGGGTGCAGGCCAGACTGGAACTTCTTTTTGGAAGAATGGAAGGTAAGAGATACCATCTCCGTTGAGCAATACTGGGATCATTCCGTGATTTCTCTTCTCCTTGATAGAACGAATCTGCAAGAAGGAAATTTCGGTGAGCACGTGGTGAAAACCTTCCATACCGTCGTGTTTCTTTACAATTTTTGCTAGCTCTTCCTTGAATTCCTCGATCTCAGCACCAGTCTTGAGATTTTTTTCGGTTTTAAGATAGAAGTCTACAATAGCTTTAGTGTAACCTTCCATTCTCTTGTCTTCACAGTAAGTTTGAAGAACTTCTGAGCAGCATATTATGACTTTGTCAACACTATTGACGTCGTAAACACTTTTTTGTGTGCCGAGTTTGGGTAGCAGGCAGAACTGGTTCCGTAATATATCGAATCCAGCAGCACCATTCTCACGATCGTACCAAGGCTGGAACTGAGATCGATCGGCAAATACTTTTAAACTAGTGGTTTTCAACCACTCAATGAGTTGCTGAGCCCGCGAAGCATCAGCATTTCCCGATGTCGGAGAATCGTGCGCATAAACCAGAAAACAGGTTGGGGATGTTTCTTTAGAGAAGATGTCTATCTGGGTAAACTCTTTGAGAATGCGTTCAAAAATTCTGGAAATTCCTAAAGCTTCTGTCAGAAAAAGTTTCTATGCAATTTTGAGACCTGTGAGTCTTGAAGTAGCTTTATTATAGGAGAGAGAGAATGCTGCATACCCTTTTCAAATTGCTCGGTCATGTGCCGGTAAGTAGATCGCTCCATGGTCACAAGTAGGCTAGGAAAGGTAGAGCTGTCAGAGGCGAGAACGTAAAGACACTACACGGACGATAGTGTGTCGTCGGCCATATGAGATTGTCAAATAGATCACTGTTCAATAAACCTGCGAATATTTCACATTTTAACGAGGCTGCGATGCACAGCCAACTATTAATCGCGTTTCTGAGGCTTCCTTTGTACAACCACACCTCGTCTAAGTCAGCCAAGACATCATACTCTTGTATAGTGTTGCTAGACTCAGCCACGAACTAGTGCAGCGGAACATGTAGACGTATTATTCTACCAACTACCTATCAATAGCAATTCAAAGTACATGATTTCAAAATCTTAATGGTATTGATATGGCTTATCAATCGTAAACCTAATTTCTGGAAATGGAGAAGTGGGATTTTACTCTTACTGAGGTCATAGCAAAGACTCGTCTTGCTGTCGAGGCTGTCGGCGTTGTCTCGCGTTCCCCTCGCCCACTCAGCCCCAAAACCGGCAGCGCATAAACTGTCAGCCATTGCCATGTCACTCGTAACACTCAAGTCTTTGGGGTTCATTTTAAAACCGTACCCTCTTTGCCACTTGTAAAAGCAAAGATCGCTTTCATGTGAACATTTTTGTATGTCTAGCGAATATTCGCTAATGTCATACAATTTCCTGTTCTGCTTCTCTGATCAACGGCTGCCAAAATACACTATGCCAGACGATGTAGTTGGGAGTCTTCGAAGCCAGTGGGGTAATCCTAGTGACATCCTAAGTCTTCTACTGCTGATTGGCGGCGACATTGTGCAAAAAGCGATTGCTCAGCTCGTTGGATATACCATTCGTCCATTCGGGAAGAACAGTCCACGCATTGGCATTACACCCGTTGCATTTTCATTTGGATGGGTTGCTTATGCATTCACTAATCTCTTGTCCGCTACGGGTGACAAGAAACTAATGCCACTATCAGACTGCCCTGCGATTGTGGTGAACTGTGCAAATGGCTCTCCCAGAGTCAACCAGTCTTGGGTACTTGGTCGACTTTTACGAGACTATGAAACACACCATGAAGTTGATGCGACTATTCTTCCCAACGGTCACTTCCCGAGTAGCTCGCCAACGGGTCGAGCAGAATCGATCAGAATTGATATATTTGAGCTAGGCGTGCCTTCAAAACCAAGTCTGGATTTTGTATGGTGGCTCGGATGGGTGACCATTATTGCGCAGTTGGCAATCTCTTTGATCCCTTTGATCCTAAACAATAATTGGGGGGTTACAATGGTTGTACTTTGTGGAAACTCACTAGCCTTGATCACATGTGCTTTACCACAATGGAGAGAGGAGAAATGGGCAGGCCGGACGCTGAACTCGGAGAACGTTACTTGTATAACACGCGGTAATGGTCATCTTCATATTATGGTGATTATAGGTCGCATAGGGTCCTGGAATGTCGAAACTCTCGCCACTGCCAATCCAGCTCCGCGTCCAGAGACCCCAATTATATCGTTGATACTAGCAGTTTTATGGACAGCTTTACTCATCAGCGTATCAGGCCTCAAGGAGCACGCTTGGTATCTGGTGTGCATAGGAGGCACTGGGATGTTACAGAATGTCTTTGCCGCTGGAAAAGCACGAGAGCCTAGCGCGTCGAACTTTTATCTCACAAGATTTCCTCGTATGCCAACTATAATCGGGAAACGCCAAAATCACATCGATGATAGTGAATCACACGTAGATATTGACGAAACTCAAGCCGAAATCTCAGAACTGTCTGAATGGCTGCTGAGCTTCCGTCAACCACTCAGCGATAAAAGAACTCATATGCCAAAGTGGCTAGATTCAATGGATAGAAGAGATGGAGCGCCCACGTGGCTAGAACCACTAAGAGCTAACAAACTCAACGAAATCGCGAATACCCAAGGTGCCTTGCAGGAGTTGGAAAAGTGGGTGCCTACCGCTGGGCTAGCGATGATGCAGATATTCTTCCCTTCCAGCCTCCGGTACGAGGAAGATCATATCAGGTATAACGTTCAAAAGAAGTTTTGGAAAAGAGCTTATTACACTAAGGATCAGAGACGAGAGGCGGAAGATAAAAGGAGAGAGGTTGAAAGAGCTCGTATGAAAGGGGATTTATGTCAAAGTAGCACATTCTCGAGTCAGCCTGAGGTTTGACACCTCATTCAACACCTAGGAGCAGGTTGATTGTACTTTCATATCATATTTGCTTTGCTTCAAGGTACGAAAATTATGAAATCATAGATTTCAATATAAGATCAGAAACCGTGCCCATGTATAGACTTCTGTCAATACCCCTGACCACCATCTCCAGACCATATTTGACAGCCTAATACCTTGAGACATGACTCCTAACGTAGATCACAGCACAAAATCATGAACACCCGGTAAAGCATTGAAAGATTTGAAATATATGTTTCTATTGCTATGAAACAAGCAGCTCTGTACAGACAAAAGCCCAGGGGAAATCCAAAGCACCAGTAACGCCCCATCTATGCCACCGTGAATATCTCATGAGAAGTCCTCGCCCTGCTCCTGAATTGCATTCTTGATACGCAGACATAAAGTTGTCTTCCATCGATCTAATTTGGATGTTTGGTCGTAGAGGAATAGTTTTTCTGTAACAGAGAATCAGCAGTGTAAAAGGTTTTTGGGTCAAGCGAAAGCTTGCGAATTGTAAATCCTCGAATAGGTTTGGAAAGCGTACCTGCAAACACGTCCTGATCACCGGCCTCCACCTGGTCTGCAAGATCAACAAGTAGCTGGTACTCGCGTGTGCTGGGAAACGTTGGGTCCATATCGGCATATTTTTCAAGTGCTCGTCTGGTGGCAACCATATCACCAGCTAGATAAATTAGCAGTGATTCTAAGATTTCTCCCAGAACGGTTCATTGCTGCATTCCCGAGAGCCATGACAGCATCTCGTAGTGTACTGGCATCAGGTTGAATCCCTAACTCTTTCTTTTCCACACGGGAAATACTAAAGACGGATTTGAGACTTACTAGCAAGCAGACAAAGCCCAGATTTCAAGAAGTAACTGTACAGTGTTAGTAATGGCCCTCTATACAGCCTTGCGCAAGCTTAAATCCTGCAAGAATATTCCAAAAGGGAAAATTTGTCGGTATGAAGGACTTCACTTACTCTTTCACAGACCACTTCATCAAATTGTTCGCCACAGACACAGTAGCTACACGTTCAAATAGCTCGACACTTTTATAGTAGTCACCTATCCAGTGTTAACACACGCATATACTGTCAGGCGGCAATAATTAGGAGTAGTACCTTCGGTGGCGGCAAGATCCGCAACTTTTAGAAGGAGCTTATTACCGAGACTATGCTCATGTCAGTTTCTGACCAGCACGCGTTATAAATTCCTACTCACGCTTCTGCGCCATCATTCTCGTACCTAGAGGTATGGTTAGTAAGAGTTTTCAAACACAACTTCGCCATTCAATAGAGCACAAGTACAAACATACCACGATGCAGCAAGCTCATAGCTTTCGATAGCCTTTTTTGGGTCTCCTATTTCTGTTTCGTAGACCTCGGCCAATTTCTCCTTGTGAGAGGCTGCACGACGGAAAGCACTAATCATATATGTAAGTAAATGGCTTTTGTCGGAAGTAATAATGGTGCCAGAAAGCTTGCGATCACAGCCCAAAGCAGTCGTTGGGCATGACAGGAGCTCCAAGCTTTCGATTCCCTCTAAGAAAAAGTCATAGTATAGTATGAGAACAAAACGAACCCTTTGGAAGTATCTAGGTATCGATATTAATAAACAAAATCGGTATGTGGGGCCCTTAGGAGAAGCTTACAGTGGTTAATCTAAACACAGATTTCATCAGCATAAGTTATGGGGAGTGAACATTGTGAATACCTACCGCACTTTCAAGCACACGCGCAGCATCCACTGGCTGTTCTTTTCGGTACACCTTAAAAGCCTCCGTTAACGTATTTGCTGCGTCTGCGCACTGTCAGTTTCCACTCCGGCATAGTTCAATCAGTGTCCATGTGTAGCTCCTCCCCAGATGTACCATATCCTGCCAATGGCCACCCGCACACATAGAAGGGTGCAACACACCATCTGGATTATTAAGCTTCGTCTGTTGTATCTGAGCAGCTTTCTCAAACTATACCCTTATATCAGCAGTGGTCCAAACATAACAGATCAGGACTGCCTACAGCTTGCCCTGCGTCTTTGCTGTTCTTCTCCATACGAAAAGCGTTGGCAGCGTTGATGTATAGTTCACTGGCATTCTCCCACTTCTCTTCCCTTCCTCCAAAAAATGAGAATCCTCCGCCTGCTCCCGCTTCCGCCTTATTTGCCTAGAGAAAGTCATCAGTAAGCTATTGATATTGGAAGTAATGGAGGGGTAAGCTCTCTACCTTCTGCAAAAGTGCCCTTGGATCTTGCGCCATTATTGCTGTTAAGTGTAAAACGCAAGTAGATTTTGGAAGAGGGTATGTATGGTATGTGGTAGGAAAGTAGACAGGTTTGCCGCTATATTACCTTTCAAGGTTGACGTGTCGTCGGACTAGGTGGGCTGTCGCCCCGCCCCGCCCCGCTAGGGCGGATCGTCGGAATAGCTTCATGCATCACGTACAGTTTGTGCCGTCGACTTCTACGACTGAATAAACTTCTTAATTACAAGAACTCTTGATTGTCACAACTCCTTAGGTTCAGAAGAACTGAATAGAAGCCCCAATATGTCGGGAATAATATGCAGAAGCTGCCGAAGTTATTTAAAAAGACAAGCCAGCAAAGCACGATGCAACAACATATCTCAGTACTCTACTTCAGCCCCCTCTAAACCTCTCGATATAGCTGCCCTTCTCTCCAAACCCACCTGGTCTGTTCGTTCTCTTCTACCGGACCCCTCCAAACCTCCTCATGAAGAAATCACTCCGACACAACTCTCGCATCTACTCCGCCTCTCCGCCCTCCCACAACCTAAGTCTCCGGAACAAGAAGCCAAGATGCTGTCAACTCTGCACTCTCAGCTGCATTTCGTGCGCGACATCCAGAGCGTAGATACTAAGGGTGTGGAACCACTACAAAGTATTAGAGATGAGACACCGGAGGGTTTAGAGGAGATTACGATTGGATTGGGGGATTTGAAGGAGGCGTTTGAGATGGAGGAGATCGTAGGACGTATGGGACGGCCAAGGAGGAGAAAAGAAAAATTGGACGTGCAGGAGGTGGAGATTTGGGATGTGCTGAGGGAGGCGAAGGATACGGTTAAGACACCGAGTGGGGAGTTCTTTGTGGTTAGGGGTGGGAATTCATGATACCGGTGTTTTAGATGGGGACATGGGACTGCATCGGTCTATATGCAACATTAGAGAATTCGCTATCTGGAGTTTTGAGTGGCCGATTTCTTGTATAAGATGGGAGAATTTCATGGCAAGGCGTGGGAAGAAAATGATACCAGGTTGTTTTTAAGTCGAGATAACGGGATAATACTATTCCATATTTGTGTATATGATACTTAATCCTACATGTTTGGAAACAGGGCTTTATACTGCTTATCTGTATCAGTTGATATGTAAAAGTTTACCGGCCTTCTGCATCATTGTTTGGTTTGTCTTCTCCTGCACATCTTGCTCCATCTTGATCACTTCCTTCTCAGGGTCTATATCCTCCGCGCCTCTCTTTTCTTCTTCTTTCTTGTCCTCTTTCTCTAGTAGAGCAAGCGTCTCCTCTTCCCTCGCCACCTCTTTCACATCAATATCTTCAAACCCAATCTTCTCCAAAATTGATCCAACCAAATACTGATATCGAAGATGTCCAGATACCATTTCGGAAACATTAACATTCTCAATTCCCTTTACATCTTGTGCTTTTTGCAGCCCAGCAACGCCATATTGGATACTGCTGGTTCTGTACAGGAAAGCCAGTATATAGTCATTCTCGGAATAGACATTGATTAGTCTCCCGGCGACAACACTTCTCATTGCACGCCATACGGCTGCATCAGATGGCGCAGGTGCACCAATTAGCACAGCCGATTCGATTAGACCAAATGCCCTCCGCTCTGCCAGGCTCATCAAACATGAATAAATGAGTCTAGCACCGAGGCTGTACCCAATCAAAGTTACAGGTCTCTCTCCTTGCGCTCTGTTGATTAGAGCGTCAGCTAGCACCTGACCTGCTTTATCTGCCCTATTCTTGCACACGCTGAAGGGGTTGTCAACAATTTTGGAGACTTTCAACAAGGCAATAGGCCATAGAGCTTCCATCAGACTTGCGAATATTGTTCGAGCAATGATCTGCTTTTTGGCTACCGTCCACGCGGCTGACTTGACCACACTTTCCATTGAAGTTCCAAGCTTTGTGAGGGCCTCAAGTTCCCATCTCAAAGCAAAAACTTCGTTCTGGCGACCGAGAGCTCTCCATGGAGTGATTACGTCTTCCTTCTGAGTAAGCCAACCACTAACTCCAATCGTAATTTTCAGACGACGGTCCTTCGGCAATGGCTCATGATTTTTCGAACCCTTCAGAGGAAGGAAAGCGAAATCTTGCACCTCCTTTGCATAAGCATCCATCATCTGTCCTGTCATTCTACCACCATAAGCACCAAACAAACTACCCACTATAACACCACTCTCAGCAAGAGCACCAAGCAGTCCTGCTGCAGTAGTTGCTCCTAAGCCAAGGCCACCCATTATGGAGCCGATAGCTCCAGCTACAAGCGGTGCAGCTAGGCCACCAGTCACTCCAATCACGGCTGCCCCAGCCACGCCAGCGAGTCCGACCTTCCATCTCCGGGCAACTTTATTTTCTTCGCCTCGTTTCTGAGTTTCTTCATTGCCACTCATCTGCTTTGCTGCTTCAAGTAAGCCCTGAGCAACATCCATTTCGTCTTCCGCTAGCACATGAAGTGGTAAGTGAAGGGAAGATGCAAGATGAAGTAGAAGGACCCGTGAATATGATGTATAATGCTCGAGAGATAACGAAAGCAACAGCATAGCGTGGAGAAGTAATAACCGTTTGTCTTTGGGAAGCGAATATAATGATGTGGAAGTAGGTGGGTATAATTCCACCAATGCGGCATCTGCTTCCTCTATATTCGTATCAGAACCTGTGAATCATCGTCAGAAACATCAAAAATAACGCCTATAGTAGCTGACTCGTGGTCATTTGAAAACCCCATCATCTTGGCAAATATAACCCGGTCACTACGACCCTGATTGACTGCCATTTCCTCACAGTTCTCTTTCTATCCTACTCCAAAGCTTGGATAGATCCACTGCCCAACACACGAAGTGAAAATTTGCTCTGGATCCGAGGACTTACTAATAACCTTTGCCTCATCTGTAGGCGCAGTATCTGTCTTAGCAACAGATGCGTTCGCTTTCTGTTCCTCCACAACCTCCGCTGAATTATTTACGGCGGTTCCTACCCTCCCCAATATCGACTCTCTCCACTTATCGAAAAAATCCAAAGAATCTCTCTTCAGCTCCAACATCTTTGGGGCTGACAACTCCTTCTCCCTCTGCTCCCTCAACTTTTTAGCTTGCGCTTCTTCTTCTGAAACCTCATCTGACGTCTTTTCTTGAACATTAGGGTTCTTGGGAGTGGGCTGATCCCTGGGATCTGGATTATGGGGAAGAAGGGATGCATCAAAAATATCCAGTTGTTTCTTTCTCATGACTTCGGAGATATTTGCTACTAGGAGGGTGAGTTCAACTCGCTCATCTGAAGTTAATATTGAGCTGAGGTCATTTTCATGATTGGTGGTGGACTTTTCCTTTGCCTGTGAAGAAGCCATGATATGATATTTAGTCGTTTCCGAACCCAAGGTTGTTGAAAAGAATTTATTCTGCTGTTGTAACGATTATCTTCAGTAGTTCATATGCCATGCCATGACGTCGTGTTTCCAAGGCCATCTGGTCACGTGTAAAATAATAAAATCGAGTGTGAAATAGTGACCACAATACGTAAGAAATAGTAGAAAGTAGGGAACGTATATCATGTCAAGCGTCTCAAATCCCTTGAATTATCAAGGACTTTCTCGGACTTTAGGCTGTAGAGATAGATGAGGAGCTCCTGATATTAGTCAAGAAACTCTCAGAGTTCCCTACTCGCACCAACGACAAAAACAATACACACCGTGAGTTATCTGGCTTCATTGGACAAAATAATGTATTACAATGACTATACTCTAACTGTGAATGGTCAGATATTTTTTAGCTATCAGTAACCCTCAAGTAAATAGGTCAGGATTGTACTTACTATGACTTTAAGATACACATGTGAGCATATGTTCACATAATAGAGGTATATCCCAAATGCCCAAGACAAATGGTGGTTACCTATGGTAGTTCTACCCCCATTATCACCAAGTACTTAGCCAGCAGTCTTCATCCCTCGGGGTCCAGCTAGCCAAATTTATGCCATCGATTGCGAAACTATCGATTAGACCTTCCACCATATTGTCTCTTGACAAGGACTTGTCTCAGGTCTAATTCCGTTTCGCCACATCATTTCTAGCTTCACGTGTTTCGCTGCTTTCTACCAACAGCTCTTTACCATTGCCATGTGGTAGACTTTCCTGAAGTGCCGGATTTACGGGAGCTGACCACAAATTCATTTTTGACCACCAAGAGTTTGGAATGTGCTCTGTTCTCAATGCTTTTTCTGTTGACCCAGCACGACTTGCAGCAGCTTCTGCACTCCTTAATGAATCCACACCTTCCTCTTCAATGAGGCGTGCGATCTCTTGGGTCTTTCTATTACAGTGTGAGTCTTTGGTCTTCGGTCAATCACTATCAATCATACCGCTCTTGTTCTTCTCTTTCTTGCTGCTGCTCCTTGAATGATGGTCCAAAAATTGCTATTCCTAAATATGTGTAAGTTTACGCCCAAGTAATTATAGAATTGACTACTAACCGTTTGCAATTCCAAATCCTGTTGCTAATAGCAAAGGAACTACCCCGCGAGCCCTAGACATTATGATTGTGCTAAAAGCCCAGACTGTGAAGCTAGGATTTAGTAATGATTGAGGTCAGGAAAGGCCAAGATCTCAGATGTCAAGGGTAAACCTCGGGCCACTACCCTTGTCCTTCCGTGGTCCGAGCGCAAACTCATCGCGTCTTCAACTTTGTGAACATTCGCGTGAATTCTCGGCCTACTTCAGCACCCTTACAACTGTTCCAAAAGCGCGTTTCCACCATCAAAGTTGTTTTCGCATACAATGCAGGGGATAACTGGAATAAATGGCTACTTGGAAGGAACGAGGAGTAGTTCCAGACTCAGATGATGAGGATACAATACACAGTGGAGATGAGATCTCCTATTATGGACGAAATAATGATGAACTAGATGAAAATGACATTAACGACATTTGCGATCCTGGGAAATATGGGAGAAATAACAAAGAAATCACAGAAACAACTGTTAAGATCGGGGAGACGCTCAACTTCTTTAGACCAGAGGAAGATGGACTCCTTCCACAAGAATCTCCAGCATCCATTCCTTCTCCGAGGGTCACTGAGCATGCTCCAGCCTTTACATTGTCAGACTTACCAGACACAAACGCTGTAAATGTTTGCCTCCCCGAAACTTCAAGGGAAACGTCGAACCCATTGGATGCGAGGAGAGATGAGACAGGTCAAATTACCAATGCCATCTCCACGAAGATACCCAAAAGCGCTGAAGGCCCATCTTTGATAGATGATATTTCGAAGAGCTATGTACTTGTTGGTTCATCGATGTCAAGCAGCTTATCCTCCCTTCCGAATACTCAATCTACCATTTCTGAAGATATAGAGACCCCAAATTCCCGTCTAGGGCCTTTACCTCAGGCCTTCCCGGAACAGACGAATGAATATCGAAGAGCTCTCCGGCAAAGGAATCCAAATCAACTGAAACCATATACAGTAGAGCAAGTGAAATATCGCGCTGTGATGAAGGCTCGTGGCATGGCACCGACCAGGATTGAGCTGACTCCCAACGAGACGGGTGATAGGGGAGGAGCTATGCACTTGTCCGAAAGCGAATCCCAGGAGTTCTACTCGCAAGGAATGGACCCCGAGACCCAGGATAGCCAGCAAGAGAATGATCCCACCAGTTCTCTGCCAGCCTCTCCTAAACAAAGATTCTATAAAAAACATCAGAAGAATACTTCAGATCCTTTCGGCAGTGATGATGATCTACCAGATATAGACGAATTACTCCTACACCGAGATTTTCTTCCAAAGTCAATAAAATCTACGCGGCCGAAGCAGACATATTCTGGCAAACCTCGATTTATAAAACACCGTGGTATTAACGTGAAGCCTCAACAGCAAGAACGCAGATATAACAAAGATAAATCGGACTTTTGGGACGTTCCTGCTTCACCGCCTATAACAAGCCCTTTACTGGGAGGTATAGATGAGACTTTACCTAAATCACGAACTCGCACGTCCTCATTCTCGTCGCAAGAACTGGCAACCAGCTCACTACACGTTGATGAGCTTGGATTCAATTTCCCTACGCCAGCAACAAGTGCTGCTAAACAAGCACCGATTCCCATGCATATAGATTCCGATACCGATAGTGATGACCCATTCGCATCACAACTTGGCTCCGATGTATCACCTAAATCCTCTTCAGATGAATCCATACAAATACGAAGGGTAGGGAAAAAGATCAGAGGTGTCCTTCCCGCCTCTCATCTCCGCTTAAATCAAATATCCAATAGAGTTAATATACCCGCTCGCAATGAACGAGTAAGAATTTCTGCATCACCTGATAAGCAATCGTTTCGCCGGGGAGTTGCAATTCCCCAAATTCTCAAAGCAAGAGATCAATCTCCAACATCAGCAGACACCAGAAGTCCTGTCTTCTCGGATGATTCAGATGAAAGTGAAGCTGAGCCACAATACGATGGAGTTCTTGGCGACGATAGTTATGCCGGACCAGACCCCAATTTGGAGCCGCCACGTACCGGGCTAGCAGAGGAAGAAGACAGAGTCGATGCTATGCTGCCAGCTCACAAAAGACAATGGGCTGGTCATACCACTGGGCCCCGGAAGAAAAAGCGTTTAGAATCGAGCCGCACTGGATCCACGCGCCAAGCCAATATCACTGATCATCTCATAAGATCTAGGAAATCTTCTTTATTAAAGCCGGGTGGTAATCATGGACGTAACAAATTGAAATCTCGACGGCCATCTGGAAACATAATAAGATTGGCGAACCCGGCACCGCCCAAACTTAGTATTCTCGATGTCAACGACAGTGCAAATCAAAGCAATCAAAGCATTCCTCTATTCATAAAAGTGGCCGCTCGAACAGCTAGAACTAGAAGGGACCGAGGACGGCAAAGCCCTTCGCGAAAGTTTATCAAATTAGCTACTAGGGAAGATACAGTCGACGCTCAGTCCCTGTTGCAGGATTGGAAAGATGGCAAGATCAAACCCAAATCTCTCGACTCCCAAAGTCACGGCGCTCTAGAGATGGAAAGGAGCAGGCAGTCAAGACTCAGCTCTCCAAAACATAAAGCAAGATCTCAAGCTCCGCTCTCTGGAACAGGACGGTCAGCTGCACCACGCAGACTGTTAATATCTAAAGATCGCCAACAGTCGATAAATGAGTTCATCGCACTTAAAGACTCCAACCATGAAGCGCCGAGAATACTACCACAGACGTTGTCTAGATGGGATACTGTCATTAAAAAGAAGGATACAGGACTAAGCGTAGCCCCCCCGTCGCGACCAGCTCAACTCGAAACCTCAGAATTTACTTGCTCTAACCGGTATCCAACAACTGCTTTCAAACGTACTAAGAAGACATTGGATTCTTTCTATAAAGCTACTCAAAAACAACGTAGTAACGTCCAGATAAATCGCTTTCTTGCCGCCGAGGACTCGATCAAGCCATGTTCTGAGGTAGCCATTACCTCGCAGCCTGTCAAAGAGCCTCTTTCTAATTGTACAACCGTCCCTCGTGGGCGAAAACGTATTCCACTGAGGCTTGATGTAGGAGCATCGGTATTTCGCCAATCTAGCGAGCCCTTGCTTTTGGACTACATTGTACCGGTCGGACAAGACACTACTGGGCAGTGTGGAAAGCTCACAGGGTTAGGGAAGTTTGGTACTGTGTACCCAATCCACTTTGACATCCTGCCTCTGCAGTCTGGCGTTCATTTCCACCGAGCCACATTCATCGGAAGTGGTCATCTTCGTATGTCTGCTCCAGACGTAGATGTCATTAAGCCTCCGTTGTGTTTCCATCTGGGCGAGAGAGAATTTCGATGGGGTATGTGGAATGAAAATGTATCTTCTGACGTTGGGGTATGCTTTGACTGGATCTTCGATCAGTTGAATCAGAGGTCAACAGATCTCGGAATGACCTCTCAAGACAACCCAGCGAGTGTCGTGACCTGCATCATTGACTATGTGCAGAACCATATGAGTGTAACATCGCCTCAGAGCCATGTCGACTTCCTTTCCAGAATGGTCGAAATCATGGGTGATTTCGCATCACGTCTAGAAGCAAGAACAGATAATATTGAGGAGCTGCAGCCTTATTTCAAGTGCTCAGTTACCTCGAGATGCACGGTACTTGCGTTGCAAATCCTTCGCATTTCCCAGAAAGAAACAGCTCAAGGAGCAATATCTTCGAAATTGGAAACTATTCTCGTGAAATTTGCTCAAATTTGCATCAATTTATTATTGCATCAAGGCTTAGATGAACTCAGAGCGCTTTACGAGAAACTCCAGTATCTATCTTTCCGAGAAAGCGGCATCTTCGACACATACTTCCTGGCTGAAGCGTGGGTGGTGATAATAAGGACGCTAGGTGCAGCAAAGATCCCCAGGTACTCATTCTGGGACGTGACGAACAAGCTTGTTTTGAATAGCGAGATTCTCGATTTGAGTGATGCGCGCGACATGGAAAAATTATGGTATTCCGTATTCTCCCTCTTACCTTTGTGTGAATTTGATGACACTGGTGCTGTTATACAAGGAGCAAGGCATAGTGCCTGCTTCGATAATTGGGCACTACCTCAACGAATGTTGAAGAGTGTGTTTGCTCTATACTCTTCAAATGCTAGGCAATCTCCAGGCTTTAATGACTACTGCAAGACAATTGTTAGCCGTTGTCATGTTCTAATGCTTGACTGGGGATGGTGGAAGGCAGGAATAATAATCGGGACTTTGTTTGATTTTTTTGCCTCACAAAATCTCGCCCATCTACGCAACGAAGAGGTACATAGCTCGCCTCGCTTCCTGGACGAGCTAAACATGGAGCCCTCGCTTAATGTTGAGCCAGAGGACCGTTGCTTTCATGTCTTCCTCAAGTTGATTGCGCTTGAAATCCAGCATCTTCGAAAAAATGATGAGGAAAAAGGCATCCGAAATCTTGTGACGCGTCTGTTACCAAACCATAACCGACAGTACCCCAAAGAAGAAACAATCCTTGAACGCGAACTTGCAGCTCTGCGAAATCACCACGATCTTCTTGCAACCCTATATTGGGCAGCTCCTGCTAATCAGCGACCTTCTCCGATTCACATCCAGAACCTAGTCGAGCCAGATCGCTCACACAACGCAGCCTGCTTAATCAATCTCAGAGCTTGGAAACAACTTGCGGTGTTCCTATTGGCATCACCGACGCCGAGCAACGCATTCGATCCGTTCATTTCCTGGCAGAATACCTTCTTCGATAAACTTCTCGAACAGTACATACAAGAGGAGGTAAACACGCGCAAACAGGCCGAAGGCCCCGCCGGAGATTCTATTCCGGAGACGTTCCTTCAGCAACAAATAACTTCAAATAGAGCCAGCACGATGAGAATGCTTTACCAGATTATGGCAAATATGATGGACGCAGTGTCGGCAGCGCGTAACATCTCGGGTCTCGAAGCGGCCTTGAACAAAGATGTTTTAGGTCAGCTGTTCAACAATGATATTGTTTTGCAAGATGAAGGCATAATTGTGGGTATCACTAAAGTCGTCCACTGCTATATTGATAAGATCAATATTCTCCATCCATACGAGATCTCAGCTGCCTACAATGCAGAGGATGAAAGTCAAGATAGCATCGGTAACGACCTCCGCAATTGGGAACGCAATCGCCTTGCATCAGTAAGTTGGTATCTTCAGTTATCGTCAGCCTCGTTTGCTAATTGGAATAGTACCTTCTTGACAACTCGGCATCTGGATTGTGTTACTTGGTACGAATGGTGCTTGATTGCGCCGAACGAATCAAGGGCATCTCTGTAGTGAATAATTTGATCTCATGCTGGGCTTCCTATGTTTGCATTGGCAGCGAGGAGCATTCGGTTAGTTGCAAAATCCTGAAGCATACTGTTCCTCTAACTTCTGATAGAAATTGAGCCTCTTCCTTCCTGGTGGTCCATTCTTCGTATTCAACAATCGCGACTACCATGCGAAATCGGATTACTATTGGTCGCTATTCCTCTGCGAATTGTTGGCGCGGAAACCGTTCGCTGATCTTGAGGTTTGTGGTCCAGTTTTGGATACAGCATCTTACTAATTTTATAGGCTGTCGGCTTCGACATTGGCTTAGAATGGTTGCGAATTCTGGTGCTCCCTTCTTCGTTCTCTCAATCTACACTAGCGTTGTCTCAGAGAATGGCCAAAGCACATCATCCTTTCGTTTCCCTAGAGCATGGTACAACATTACGCAATTTTTATGAGAGGCAGTCTGGACTCGAATACACAGACTGGCCATCCATTTTGATCAAAGGTAAATTGACGACCAAGCTTACGATAATTCAAGACTAACGGCGATAGATGGTATTAGCCGAATGGTTGCGAGCCTTCAAGAGCTAGAGGCTGGTACAGAGGCATTTCGGAATCAGAAAGAACAATACTCGTCACATCTAAAGCTGATTATGAGCACCATGGAGCACCAATTAAGAAAATTGGTACCTAGCTCTTCTCAGTATAAGGTATACATGAGCTTCGTGCAACAAGTCGCTACGCACATCTGCTCTCATGCTGATCATATTCAGCCTCTGACCTTATTCCTTCGTGGTGAAACCGATCGAAATTACATTCCTCGGGGCCTGTACCTAGCCGACCTTAGCAAATACGTTCGCCGTCTGAGCCAGCAGCCTGAGAGGACATCGTCAGAGCTCTTCTACTTCTTGTTTGAGTCATTCAAGCGAGATACTGCGGATGGGCATTTGAAAGACCACATCCGTAACTTCAAACAAGCATTAGAAAATTGGGAGTTCACTAAATACGTCCTGCAAACTTACATTCCGACTGTCGTCACCAGCAGCTGGGAGACAAGAGGAGGCTGGATGCTTGCCGGAACTTATCTCCCGCCGCTTGCCAGCCACATTGCCACCTTGCTGTCAATGCGCAATGCTATATCAGTCGCCGCCTACAGCCATACCGTAGCCCTTCTAAAGTTGATGGCCAACAATATTTCAAATGCACGTGTGGAGGAGGGTGATGACCGCATTTTGACTGTCCACCCACAAAATAGAGGCATAGTAGCAATCACATACGAGTTTTGGTTGTCGGTATATCCAGCCTTCAAGTCCTACTGCGAAGACTTCCCCATCAACTTCCAGGTTCCCGCCCGAGACCCTTTCTTGCAACTCAAGTTCTCATTCGAAAAATTTGAAGAAGCAGTCATTGACCTATTCAAAGCCAGGATTACATTTGGCTTCAGATGGGACGTCGTCCAACCAAAGTTACGTTTACAGCGTTGGGATCTAGACGTCACATTCAACAACAGTGTTCGAACTTTCGCTACGTTCTTAACACAGGACATCAACGGCTGGGAGAACGTCAACAATATGCCACCAGCGATGCTCTTCCGCAATGGCTGGATCTGTAACAAGGCTAAAATTCGAGGTGGAAGTACCACCAAGCTAGCACTTCGTGATTTCTGGGGTTCTACGCTACGTGATCTTTTATTCAAGAGCTCTAGTATCTACAATCCCGTCGAGCCCCGCTTAGACCCATCTCTTCCCACGCATAAGGTTGTAAATGAAGTAAAGGATATGACGGTCAAGGCAGTAGAGTGGTGGCAGGCCTTCAATCATCTTGAGACTGAGTGGATGAGAAAGATACGTGATCCGAAGGACATCAAATACCAGGATAAAGATTAAGGCCAAATGGTTGCGTGTCTCGGAAAGGGCATATTGGCGTTTAGAGGAATAGACAGGCAGATATGTACAGATGCTTCTATCAGATCCAAAGATGAATCTGATAATTCATCGTCTTACTATAAGTAATTGCGTGTTATTGCTTAATCAATAACGATCACAATACTACAGAATTAAACTCCTCAAATTATCTGGTCTAGTATAAGGGAAATCATTGACTAATCTCTACTGAAACAACTGTGCAAAGCTTTCAATACTTCAAATATCAAAACCCCAACTTGTTGGATGTCTCTTTTGAATTTTATTTGCATGTATGTCGTTCACATTAACTTAAGCATAACAACCCGCGGTTGTGCTTTCTTTTTCGTAGAGAGATGAAAGAGCCTCGTCACTGGCAAATTTCTCGTGTCAGTTATTCTGTAACAGAGGCTAACCTCAATGTCAATATGTGCTTTGTCGTGCTCCCGACCTCTGCCAAGGCTGAGTAGGCGAGCCCCTTTATCTTCTTCTGAAGCCCTCCACCCTTGTCTTCTCACTGAACTGTCGCTTAACGAACAAGAAATTCCATGAGCGGTTTTTAAATTATCTTGAATTGATATCTATAGCAGCGACTCTAAGACACACTAATTATCTTCTTCGTAACCGCGCCATCAAATCTATCTTAACCCACCCACACGCTTACAGCATACTCTTAAACTCGCTCATCTCCATACTCTTCAACGCCTGTCTCACACCCAAGTCACCCAAGACTTCTTCCGCACCACCAAGAATAGCATCAAACTTATACGTTCGCTGGAACATCTCGATCGTTCTTCCCATCCCCGTACTCGTCAGCGCTCTCCCGCCAAAGATCTGTACTGCATCATCTGCAATATCGTGTGCCGCGCGCGTGGCGTACATCTTGAGCAGGCCGATGGGGCCAGCAAGATGCACAGACTGTTGAGCATATGGCATAAGTGTCATCTGATAAGTGATATTCTCGAGCCAGGCCTGGTTGGCTTCGGTAGCAGCTATCATTTTGGCGAGTCTGGAAGATTTGGTCAGTAGGTGAGAGTGAAGTTAGGGTGTGGGATATGGCAACTTACTTTTGACGGATTACGGGTTGACCTGTGAGCTTCTTACCGAACACAAGACGTTGGTTGGCCCATTTGAGGCACTCTTCTGTCACGAGTCTGCTCATGCGTACGGATCCGCCTGGTATGGTCAGCATAAACCATAAAGAGTTTGAATATAAAGTAACTTACAAACCATGGTCCACCGCTCATGATTGAAGTTGGACAGGATGACATTGATTCCTCTGTTCTCTTTACCAAGAAGGTTTTCTACGGGCACCTTGACATTGTCAAAGGTGATGTATGATGTTCCGGCTGTTGGGGAGTAAGATGTTTTAATAGCACTCGTCTCAACACCTTCTTGTCTTTCAATCAAAATCACGGAAAGTCCCTTGTCTATATTTGGTTAGCTAACAAGCTAGGAATTGGGAGGATGAAACATACCTGTCTTTACTCCAGTAACGAAGTAGTCACAGAATACACCCTAATAAGTTAGTCCATGAGTTTGCTGCATAGCTGGAAGATTCCAAGAGCTTCGTTGTCATATTATATTAATGAAAGGAGAGCGACATACGTTTGTGATCCACTTTTTAGTACCGTTTACAATATAATGCTTTCCATCGGGAGTCTTGACAGCGGTTGTTCGTAGGCCAGCTACATCTGAACCAGCAAATGCTTCCGTGATAGCCTAGATAAGTCCGGTTAGCATTCTCGCGCTGGAATTGAGATATTCCTAGACAGATCCACCCAGGATATAATAGTTAGAACATACCAAACAGATCTTCTTCTTTCCCGAAAATACCTCCTCGGAAATCTTCTTCTTCCAAGCCTCGTCATTGGCAAAGTTTAACACGGCAGTCAATCCAATCGTCATTCTACCAGCACCATATCATTAGCATTCTATTCGTTTCCACAGAATAGACATTAAACTTACCCCGCCATGTTTCCGTCCGCGAAACCTCTGGCATTTGCTCTGGTCAATTCTTGACTGACGATCAGATCATGGAAGTAATCGAATTCCTCTCCCTTGACACCACCAATCAACTCCTTTCCGTGTAAATGCTTCCCCGGTCCAATTCTCATTCTCAAAACTCCATTCGCAGCCATTTTATCAATCAGCTGTTGTGGAATATGTGCGCCCGTCTTCTCACATTCTTGTGCCACGGGATAAACTTCCTCGTCGACGAAGGTGCGGAGAGCGGCCTGGAGAGAACGGTGGGAGGCATTGTAGTAAGGGGATTTGAAGGCTGGCGTGAGCCAGGTGGGTTCACCATAGGGGGTTTGTGAGAGGGAGCCGGGTGTTGGGACGAGGACTTTAGAGGTCTCGTTCGCAATAGTACCGATGCAGAGCGACGAGTACTTCTGGAGGACTTCTTGTCTAAATCGCGTATTAGTCCGAGTTCATTATATCGAATCTTGCCTCCAAGACCTTATTCTATCGAGAGCGGGCATACCTGTGTAAGTTGTAGAAAGCCTCCGTGGCATCTCGTCCGGCTTCCTGACGCAGCACAAACTCTCCACCTGGATGCGCATCCACGAACTCGGTCAGATCATAAACCTTCGAGTCAATGATGATCCACAGCGAGTCCTCCGAGTTATGCTTCGCAACCTCTTCGCGTGTAATTTGTGCCATTTTCGAGGTGGTGGATAGGGCCGGTTACTGTTTAAGGATCTGGTACAATGTTCCAAGTAAACTCTGCAACAACTATTTGAGCAAAAGTGTGGGTATATGTAAAAGATCAAGAGGATCGAATCGTGAAGAGTACAAGAAAAAGAAGGGAAGAGAACAGAAATACAAAGCAGAGGAGACGTTGGGAGGAGAGCTCAATTCCCTTCCCCGGATTCTATTGTATGGGGCCTCGGCTTCTTTTTATGACAGTCCAATAGATGGGCGAGCATTAGAGGTCATGACCCACAGCCAAAGCAGTTGTGTTCGGGTAAGGCTTCTTGACCAAGAAACCCTGTTAAATCACATGTGGGGAAAATGAAACGAGATGAGAAATTGAGAAGATCTGGGAATAGGAATTGTTCTACATTCTATAGTTGGGTTGCTGAGAATCTCAGTGACACCCAGCTCAAGAGCGCGCGAGAAATGAATCCTGATAGAACAACAGTTTGGAGACAGTCTATTCTATATACTTCAAGACCACCCACTGCCATACATGCATCACTAGACTAAAACCACAATGTCAAGAGGCTAATTGGGTTTGATTTCATATTCTTGGTTACTTCAGCAAGCCTCTAGCTACTAATCTATTACATGGCTGCTCTCTAATCTGCAGTAGGAAGAAGAACGCCACCCTTGTTGTTACCATGAATCTGAACGTCCGAATCGAAAATATATTGAAAGTATCGAGAATAGTATCGGGTTGAGAAACAAGAAAGTCCATCGCTATGCAAACGCCATAATATCCCATGCGAACCCATCCTCCCAAAATATTTTCACCATGCACACGCCCATGCAGATTGTAGACTCTTAGCATGGAGATTTTTTAAAAGGAAAATGTCCTGTCCAGCACAAGAGGTCTAACCGCCTCACGACCTCAAGCCGCACTCCCTTATTAAGTTATCCTTTTGATGTCTGACGCTGCCTCGATCTGTACATTGAGGTTTTGTAGCGAAACTAGACAAATGCAAGGGGTGTAACATTGCAACCATATACTGCCAATGGCTTGGTGACATCCTTATATCAATTTTCATATCCAGGAACTCGATATTGTTGTAACTCGAGACTAATCAAGTCCCACTATTGGCCGTCACCGGTAAATTATTCTTCATACGCCCGTCGCACAATGCCTTATAGTCCAAAAGCGATACCATAATAGCTTTGGCCAAATACATAACAAACATCGACAATCTTCTACCTCTGTTCGTTTCATTGATTCAATCTCACACTGTCGAGTTATGCACATCAAAGACAGTGTAAGGTCGTGGTCAATTGATTGGACATTGGAGGATTCCCTATTTTGAAAGAAATTCAGAGGTGCACGTGCATTTGACAGCGCTATATGGGACCGTGGGCCATCAAACTCCTTTCCCGATGTGAAAAACGAGGAGTCCCCGTCCCATTCGTAGTCGTATGCATATCCAACGAATATTCTAGCGCGTATGGACTATCAACTCCATCGTCAACAAACATGATAGTAAATCTGATGGTGTTTAGGCATTCTTGTGTTCGTTTAGGACGGCCACCAACTCTTCGGCCTCCTGTGGAGTTTTGACCGTAATGGACCAAGTGGAGAACTTTCCATCTGCCTCAACCAAGACCATCGCTAGTGATGATTTCGTGGATGTGTATTTGGTATTGGGGATAGAGTAGTTCATAACAACAGCTCCTGAAGGTTCTCGGCGATGCAAGATCCGGGTAGCGCCAGTTTCTTTGTGCTTAAGAACTCGAACAATTCCAACATATTTCAACCATTCTTTACCCTTCAATCTAGAAGCTCTAGCTTTACTCTCGAACAAGACATCCTCATCTTCTTCACCAGCCCCACGTGTGAAGTCAGCTTGAGTATGCTTCACCCCGTCTGGATCTGCCTCTGCGTCATCCGACGTAGCACCTGGAGTGGTAGCACGAGACGTAGAGTTCGATACAGCTGTTGATGGCAAAAGGGAAGATGTGCCACTAGCTGGGGCCCCAAAGTTGAAACCAGCACTGGGTGAAGCTCCAAAATTGAATAAAGTACTAGGGGCTGTTGCAGAACCGAAGAGGCTAGCACCTGGAGTTGAAGCCTTAGAGTTGCCAAAGAGACCTCCCGAGGCTGGTTTGGTAGGGGTAGCACTTGTAACGTTAACGGATGGGGGAACAGAGCTAGCAAAGTTAATCCCCTTTGTCTGGTTCCAGGTCTTATCCGCTGGTTCGCCAGAAGCTGAGCCAAACGATCCACCGAATGATTGAGTAGAGTTGCCGAAAATACTCTTGGTTTCTGCGGGCTTGGTATTCTCCTTCTCATCGGACGAGGTGGCCATAGGATGTCCACGAGGGAAACTAACCCGATCAAAGAGGGATCCAGCAGATTTCCCGGCAGTTGGCGAATTATCAGTCTTCTCAGCTTGGTCAAAAGCACCGCTTCCATTTGCGAATGAAAACAGACCACCTTTCTTGTTGGATGCTACAATGCCGACTCCAGTTTCTTCCACAGGTGTACCGGGGCCACTAGCCTCTTGTCCAGGTTGATAATTTGGATCTTTGTTTTCTGAGTCTGCATCAACTTCGACCTCATCGTCTGCTTCACCGTCACTCTCAACTTCCCTGCTCTTTTCATCCTCCTGAGCCTCTTCACTGTCAGAGTCATCCTGATCAGTACTTTGCGCAAATTTGCTAAATGGATTATCAAAATCTGCAACTGGTGGCGTGCCGGTCTCGAAAATGCTACGAGCAGGTGAAGATGTTCCAGACGCACTATTCCTATCGAGGAAATTACTGCTACCAATGGTAGGTGGCTTGTCGCTAGCGGCCGGAGCAGAGTCAAAGGTGAATCCCTTACCAGGATCATACTTTGGCTTGGAAACCTTCGCAATCTTTTCGATTTCTTCCAGTTCAGCTTTGCGCTTCAATTTGTATTTGGCTCTCCAAGACTGAAGATCTTCCTCATCAGAATCATAGTCAGCGGCCTCTGCTTCCTCCATCAACTTCTTCTCGTGAGCTTCCTTATCCTTGGCTGCTTTTTGACCAAATTGCGCCAGAAAGTTGACCGGAGCACCAAATTTAGGAGCCTGAGCAGTACTAGGTGCAGCTGGTTGGAACGGATTTCCAGTTGTCGTAGACTTAGCACCAAATGTTGGGGCCTGGTTTGTACTTGCAGCTGGTTGGAATGGGTTTGCGGCTCCCGTAGACTTAGCACCAAATAAGTTGTTAGATGAAGCCGCAGGTACAGTAGACGGCGCAGCTGCTTGTTTTGGTGCAAACAAGTTTGGTGTGGATGGAGTAGTCTTCGGGGCAAATAACTCATTGGCAGGCAGCGAAGCCACATGTGTTGCGGCAGGGGCTGGTGCCTTAGGCTTTGTGGGTGAGGTAGGAATAGCTGCGAACGGATTTGGACGTTTGACTTCATCACTAGAATTGATGGCAGATGGCAAACTCTTGATTTTCTTCTCGGGTCCAGACTTTGCTGGGCTTTCAGCAATGCTTTGAAAGAGGGCAGAGGTATTTGATCTGCCAGATGCTGCCTCGGTACTGGGTGTTGAAGCCTTGGATATTTCACGTTGTTTAGCCTCAAAGATATCCTTGGTAAGCTCATCGTCAGCCTTTCTTTTGCTCTTGGCCGGAGAGGAGACACCAGACTGATTGGCGGATTGAAAGGGATTGAAGCCTGTGGAATTCGAGCTGGAGTTTCCACCGAACAACTGAGGGTTTGTAGGAGCAGGTAGAGATGGTGTCTGAGTGGGAGTTGCTGAACAAAAATCGGTTTGGTAGTATACACCGTAAACGGACGGCTGGGTCTCAGATTGCTGTGCAGAAGATTTGAGAGGGCTTGCGCTGCTTTCAGTTTGTGTGGGCCCAAAATCTATATCAGCCTTGCTTCGCTTGCTTGAATTTTCGGCTCCATTCTCTGGATTCTCCACGCCGTTCACCTGTCTCTTGGACCCGCTCACAGCGGCACGACCTAGTATAGCCTGTCGCATCTCAGTAAAGTATGCAATTGCGTTGGCAGGGTCGACATGAGAAGGGAGAGAGGCAAAGAAGTTCTGCATTGCTTTATTCAGCGATCGCAATCGATATGCTTTGTAGAATTGCTTTCGTTGCTTTGCGGTAAACTCAGGAGGAACGAGGTCATGCATAGCCGCATCTGTGATCTCGCCAACAGCAGCCATCTCCGATTTAGCTAGACTGTGATCTGTTATTTTAGCAACATTGCCATTGGTTAGGCCTGAAGATGCAGGTGTCGCAGGTGAGCTGAAGTTTTGGGGTTGTTGTGCACCGTCAGCACTGAAGCCGAATTTAAGACTCGGATCAACTGGCTTATTCAAATTGCTAAAAAGAGATGGAGTGGAATTGCCCAGGGCGCTAGGAGTAAAGTTACTCTGAATGGTAGCTTGGGTCTGTTGTGGACCAGGTGTAGAAGGTTTAGATTGGAAAGGTGATGATGCTTGGAACAATGTAGCGTTGTCTTTTACTGGAGAGGTAGGAGTAGTTGTAGGCTGTGCACCGAAGAGCGATGTAGATGTAGATTTCGGTTGAACTCCGAATAGCGAATTTACTGGTGCTGCTGGCTCGGCACCTCCATTAGCTCCACCGACACGTCCAAACAAGTTATCGGAACTGGCAGGTGCAGTTGCTGAAGTCGATGCGCTTGGTTGAGCCCATGAAATGGTAGGAGCTTTCACCTCTGGCTTAGGTGCGGCATCCCAGATCCCAGGACCAGCTGAAGGCACGCTGGCTGATGGTGTATTGGGGGCTTGGGCAGCTGGGAAGGTCATTCGAGAGCCCAAATCACTATCTGACTTGGGGAACAGGTCAGGTTTTGGTTGTGAAGTGTCGAAGAGGGACTTGGCAGGGCTTTGAGCCTGTGCAGCTGGGCTGTTGCCAAACAATCCGCCATTTGGTAAACCTCCGCTACCGAACATATTATTTGCTGGTTTAGGTTGTTGTAAATGTGAGAAAATACTTGTTGATGGAGTGGCGGAAAAAGATGCTCCGGTAGTTGCTGCCACAGCAAAGTTAGTATATGTGGTACGCATAGAAGAAGTAATTGAGCTAGAGCTTCATTGTTGGAACTGAGAGCAAGGAGGGTATAGCTACCTGGTGGTTGTGTGGATGCCACAGGATTGGAGAATTGGAAAGGTTGGCTCGACGTAGATGTAGATCCTCCACCAAAAAGCAAGTTTGGCGTAGAGGATGGAGCCTGAGTAGATTCCGCCCGTTGTGCGTTGTTCATATCTACAGGTTTAGCTTGTGGGAACCCAAATCCAGTGTTGATACTTGAGGTAGAAGGGGCTGGCTGTTGCGACGCGCCAAAGGAAAACGGGTTAGATCCCGACTGCGCGTTACCAGGAGTCGAACCGAATGTGGTAGGTGGCGCTGCTGGTTGCGCACCGAAGGAGAATGGGTTTGGTGTTGACTGTATATTGCCGAAAATGTTGCTAGTTGTCGAATTTCCAAAGGAAGTCTGCGCAACCTTCTGGGGTGTTGCTTCTGAGCGAAACTCTTTGTTCCTCCGCTTTGCCTCCTCTCCAGTTGGATCTGCCCGGTGCCCGTGTGCGTTATTTGCCGACTCCTCACTCTCAGAGTGCTCCGGCGACGATTGATTGCCAAAGTTGATACTTGGGGTCGGGAAGGAGATCGATGGTGCGGCAGGCGCAGCAAAGTTGAAGGTATTGCTTTGTGGCAGACTGTTTCCAAAGAGCGAAGCTCCACCACCAAAGGACATAGACTGTTGCTGTGGTGCTGCTGAGTTGGAGACGATGGGTTGCCGACGTGGTGTTTTCGCGTTCTTGATGGACCGTCTTGCCATCTGTGCTGCCGTTGCTCGTTCCATCTTGACGGCGAAATCGACAATACGATGTCTACGGTGGGGGGCGCTAAAAGCGGCCGCTTCCTTAAGCCGGTGTGATAATCAGAGCGCTCTGGTGAATACCTAGTTGGGGGTGCGGATGAAGGTATTCGCGAATCGAGACCTGTCAGACAATTTGTCTTACAACTTATCAACAAGCACACCAAAGACTATAAAGAAAAAGCAGATCTGTTCAGGTTATATGGTATGCCTCATTCTCGAGATACCAGGAATCTGCGAGTGGGTTCGTGATGTTTTGATGCCGTTCCTTTTGTGTAGACACGAAATCGAGTAGGAAAAGTGAAGCGATTCGATGGTGTCTAACCTCTTGCAGATGGTCTATAACTGGTACGTCAACAATTGATTCTGATGGATACCAATCATGTCAACCACAATCAACGTTACTATAATGATAGAAATAGTAACCGGATGGCTGGCAGGCGACTTCTTTCAAATTTTCCTTAGGTTTAATTACACCATTTCCTATTAGATAATATTGTATTTTGATAAAACAGTTCATGGCCAGCCAAGGCTGCTTTATGTAAGCGGTGATGGGCGCTTTGACTGGTTCATGGAGTTGCAGGGGTAAAGTCCACCTATAGACTGGCCTAATAAACAAAGCAGCAAATCTTATTCCCACGTTTTATATAATACAGAATTTTTCCTATTGATGATGGGCCTACAGTAACTAAGTCGACTGATATAAAGACCTTAATTCCTGTGCCGGATCCAGTCAGTGCCAGACTCAGCACTATCCCCCTAACATACCAATACCTACATTGTAGATCAAACATAGACCTTTGTCCTACTATACATCGTACTCGTAGGTAGATATAGCATGTCAATTTATCAGTTCAAAACGCAAGCAATGCAAACACTTCACAAAGTGCCAGCTCCCTTGAGTTCTATCGCAATGCAAACTTCAACACTACAACGATTCCCTTGCCTTTCATGATACTCAGAGAAAGGCAATTCTAACCCACCTCTCTCTCTATCAGTGCCTCATCATCTTGCAACTTGACTATGAATGTAAATAAAGAACCACTTTCCTCACTATTAAACTCAGCTTTATGGAAGCAAAAACTCACGCGAGTCTGCTTTCACATAGCACTTATGCGTTCATGCAACCCCATTGCATCAGAATCTACAGCTTCAGACAAGAGATGACATTATGCCATACCACTTTCATCACACAGCTCTTTTGGAAAACTGGACTTCCACCACAATTACCACATAGTTTTGATGGGTAGCTATTGGCATAGCAAACAGTTCAAGCAGATGAGCTATGATGAATCTTCGGTCAAGTGATACGGCATTCTTGCTGGAGAGGCTTTGCAGGTTGAGGTGCAGAATGGTACGATCACTCCTCATGGATCACTTTATAAGACAGCGGATTGATGGGGGCATTCAAGTTATTCCTAATGTACAATTTACTGCTTGAAACTAGGAGTAATTTGATGGATTTTGATTTACATAGTTACACATCAATTTTAGCGTATGAAGTTCGACAAAAGGTATATAATAGCTCGCATCTCTCTCTTCCGCAAACGCACCGAATTATACAAAATCCCCAACCGTACTCTGTCGGGTAATCTACAACTTGGCCTTAACAGCCTGCGCCTTCTTCAAGATGGGATCTAGCTTTGTGGCCTTCATCACATCACCCTTGACCTTCAGCTTGCCACCCATGAACAACCGTTGTGCGTTTGCCTTTCCTGAAACCAGCTTTCCGAAGTCGTCGTCTGAGAGGGTGAGGGTCACTTCAATGAAATGTCAGCATATCCATCATTACGCCACATCATTCACCTAAACAACAGGTTGGAGCTGTCGGCATATTTGCAAATGTTGTACCAGGAGCCACATCTCAAGGTTATAGGGGTTCTAGGAGAGGACACATACCAGTAGGCTTATCCCCCAAGCCCTTTGAAACCTCTCCCTTGGTCTTCAAATCAATGTTCCAGGTATCCTCCTCGCCCGCCTTGTTCTTGAGCACGAAAGCGAAGACGGCATTGCCTTGCTTCATGGCATCTTTGCGTTCAGCGTCTGAGGATTTGAGGGCGTCATTGATGACTTCGAAGGCTTGCGACGAAGGGAATGCGGCTGTTTGCTGTTAGATTTTGCAGTTTGGATAGTTCGATGTGATGACGTGGGGTGGTGAGTCGGGCATGAGATAAGAGATGCTTACCGTTTTTGAGAGACATTGTGTAGTTTGTAGTTGTTAAAGGACGTATGTGTTTTGAATGAAGCTCGTTCTGGAGTTTAAGTCGCAATGTGCTAATTGAATTCGACGGGGATTTGCGAGTAGATTAGGAGAGTTGTATTTGTAGGGTCAGCAGCGCGTGCAAGGCAGGATTCCGAATGGTATATAACTGATCCGTTCACCGCATGTGAAAAGCCGAGGCGCACTACGAAACTGCTGGAACTAGAGAATCCGGGGATGGCCTTGGCATTGGAAGGGGTGGGGCGGCCGGCCATCAATTTGAAAGTCCGCGCTTTCGGTTGAGAATGCCAAATATAAACAAATATATGAATTCACCTCTATTCACAAAAGGCACGATAACACTATTTAGAGCGACCACGGCAGCGCTCCAGCTTGGATGGTAATCTCAATGTGTTTTAGGTGTACAGAACACGCAACACGCAACACGAAAATATGAACTCTTTCTGACGAATTTTGTCCTGTCAAGTCCCAGCACATTTCAATATGAAGTGTCTGAGGGTAAATAACAATGTAATTTGCTTTCACTTTTACACTTTTACACTTTTACACTTTTACTTACACCACATTTTCAAGGTCACTCGATTATTTTACTTACAGTAGTAGTGTAAGTACTTATGTATTTCTTGTGTGTGTCGCAGCTAGGTACTTCAAAAATTCTGGCGCTTGACTACACAGAATGACTGACGCTTAAAATCTGTTGCCTAGTGATATTCATATTTGGTCTTCAAAACATTTCGGTAAATTGAAGAAGTGCGCTACAAGAAGTAACAAGGATGGGCGCAGGTATTATTATAATAGTCTACTACTATTTCCAATAAGCTTTCATCAAGCAGACAATTCGACCAACCCGATACTGCAAGTCCACCAAGTAGTGTCCTAATCTGTAGAGGACTCATGAATGCTGTTAGTTTCAAGGCACCTGGGAGTATTGACGTACTCGAAAGGAATTCAGACTTGTAAAATCCGGTAGTAGGATCACAAGCGGCTTTAACTTAGCGGTCTAATTGCATGAGAATATTTAATACACGGAACCATTGCACTACTTTACCTAGCTTCGCAACCCAATTATTCTCATGTGCGTGCCGTCTTCAAGTGCAGAGTATGCTGAAACGAAAGGGACCGAAAGAAAAAGCGAAACACAATATACGGGTGACATACATATCAAACTTCATGATAAGAGGTTTATCCTCACCTTACCAGAAATGGCAATCAAACTATTCTTACGAATGCATGTCACAATTACCATTAGTCATTTATGAAAGTAATACAAATTGACCAAGTAATGAACGTCGTCCGAGACACCACCCAAATCATCTCGGTTCAGCCCCATCCCTCACCAACTGGGCCCAAGTGGGGTTTGGAGCCGATGCCGTCAATAATCCCACCAAGAAAACATTTTCAATTTCCCCCTGTTCCTCAACAACCTTTGGATCATCTTGTTTACGACAAGATCCCAATTGACTCACTATCTTCTCTTCCATCTTGACTGATAGCACGCACTCCCATTGCAATCAAGTCACCATGGCCGATGTTGAAGGGGAAAACATGCATCCGAAATACCACCCCACGCAGCCGAGCACGAGCACAGCTGCCAAAGCCGTGACTGAGGATGGGTTCAATGAGAATGATGAGGTTGCTATGGAGAGAGTAGAGAGGGTGTACAAGTAAGTTGTTGACCTGAAGCTTGATAGATGCAGTCAGCTTATAGTATATCCAGGAAAATCGACCGGCGGATCATCCCAGGTATATATGACCTCGGTAACAACTTATGAGAACTTCAGTCTAACATTATGTGAACAGCATTCTGGATTCTATACTTCCTGTGCTCCGCAATTCGTTCCAATGTCGGACTTGCGCAAACGATGAACACAAAGGATGGGCATAGTCTCTCTCAACAACTTCACCTGACCGCCAAGCAAACATCTACTGCTCTTGCTCTGTTCTATGTCGCCTATGTCATTTTTGATTGTCCTTCGAACTTGATCATGGCGAAGCTGAGTCCAAGAGTGTGGATGGCCAGGATTGTGTTTGCAGTGGGCATTATTGGCGCGTGTTTTGCGGCTGTGAAGGCAGCTTGGAGTTTACTGTAAGTGATCAATAGATACTGATGTTCGGATTCTGTGGCTAATTACAAAAGTCTTCTTCGCTTTCTTCTGGGCGTGGTAATTGCTGGCATGTGGCCTGGTATGGCTTACTATTTGACGCTCTTCTACCCACCATCTCGAACAGGAAAGAGAATCGGTCAATACTTTACCGCGGCCCAAGTTTCTGCTGCGGTGGTCGGACTTGTTTCCGCGGGGTTCCAAAAGATGGATGGACTGGGTGGCCTTGTCGGCTTCCAGTGGATGTTCTTGTTGTATGGCCTTTGTGCAATCATCCTTGGGTTCGTTCTCTTATGGTGGTTACCAGACCGTCCCCTGCCCCCAGGAGAAGCGAGAGTTCGAACTGGTGTTTTCAAATTCCTACCAGCTAGCCCGCCAGTGCTCACAGGAGAAGACGCCGAGATTCACTACCAAGAACTCACGAGAGTCTATCATCCACGGGCATGGAACGTCAAAGACCTTGGGATGGTTCTGGTCGATTGGCGTCTGTGGCCGCTGACCATGATGTACTTTGGGGTAGTCGGTGTTGGAATTGGCACCCAGCTCTACGGGACGGTTATCATCTCTGGCATCGATCCAAGTTTCTCGGGCATCACCCTCAGCTTGCTCTTTGCCCCAATCTGGATCGTACGTATCTCTCCTCAAACAGCTCTTGAACGTAGCTAACCTTATCAGATGGACCTCATCGCTATCCTCATCGTGACCCCAATCTCAGACCGCTTCCACCATTACCGCGCCTTCTTCTTCTCGGCCGCCGTCTGTATCCAGATCGCTGGTCTCCTTACCACCACTTTCGCTCCGCGCTCTCAGCCCTGGGCGCGCTATGGTGGTCTCCTCATGGTCGGCTTCGGACTTGGTCCCACCGTCCCAATCTGCATGACCTGGACGAACGAGATCTTCCAGCGACGACACGGTGAAGTCGGAGTTGCTGCAGCCGCAGCGCTCGTTTCTGGACTTGGGAACCTGGGGAGTGTTCTAACCACCTACGCCTTGTACACCGGCTGGCCAGAGGATGCTAAGAAGGGTCCACATCAATACCGCAAGAGCAACCTGACCATGATCGGGATCCTGTGTCTTAGCATCCTCAGCAGCTTCGCCATGACGATCCTGCTTAAGGTCGTAGGTAACCAGCCCAGCAGCAAGATTATCAGCAGTGGTAGCTCAGCGAACGAAGGCGCTACGGAATACCAAGATGGTGCTGCACGACGTGAGCTCCAACAGCGTGGTTTCGGAAGGATGTGGTGGAGCCGAAAGAAGTAAACTTCCAGCCTTGCACAACTAGCACCACTTCTCGTCTCTGGAACTTCTTCAACATCCACTTCCTGAAATGACCACACTCCTTAACTGGTGCCGACTACATTTCCCTTCTTGCCACGTGGAGCTCAACCTTCAATTTACGCCATCGCAACCCTTCCCTCCGGAAGGATTTATCTATTTTTCATTTTTCCGTCTTCGTATTTGCTATTTTTTTGCTATTTTTGCCATCTTTCCAAGCGATGATACCCCATTAAGCGTTTTTATACATCGGCATTCGAGCAGGTTTTCACAAAAAAAAAAAGATAATCGACTTCCCTCAAAAACGCACCCTCGCATATACATAACAAACCTCTACACTACTACTGCACACATACACATACAACGAAAAGAAAGAGAAAAGGAAAAGAAAAATGAACCTCTCGACAGGGAACAATGACCTGCGCTCTATTCCCGGGACCGGCGTATTCGACTGAGACGGAGCCAGGTAAAATGCTGGCGCGCTATACTGCTGGGCTGCCGTCTCATGGGCTTTTGATTTTATTTTTGCGCTACCCGTTTTCTGTTTCTTTTTGGCTTTTGCTCTGTTTAATACACGACCCTAGCTTGGCTCGTATTCTTAACAGATGTAAGAGGAAGAGAGAGAGAGAGAGAGTTAATAATCCATATGAATATATATTTATATAATGAAAATGGAAATGGAATTCTCAACACGTTAGTTATCCTTCTTTTCGATACCAATGACTCAATGGCTCTGCAAACGAACGCAAGTAATATGCAAGGCGTGAGCTACCTATCTCGTATCGTGAGACTTGTATTAGCGGAATGTCTTACTTTCCACTTCCCTACACCCCTATATAATCATAACACTACAGCGAGTCACCTGGTCACATGTACAGCACCGACAGAGCATCAGACGTTAGATTAAGCATATCGAACAGCATCAATTCTTTATAAGCACGCTAATGTGAGTCCGAGGAAAGTAGCAGTACACAGGCCCCCCGCGCCTGTTGTCACATGGAAATGAAAGGGGGGGAGGAAGGGGACAGACAATCAAGAGTCAAATCTCGCCAAAAGAGGAAGAAACCCGTAACGCCATGCTCAAAAGCCCACCACCAGTTGGAGGGAACCGTGGAACGTATATGTCAACCTCTGGTCTCCACTGGATATGTACAGCGAGTGCGGGCAGAATGTGCCAAATGGTATAATGGTGTAGAAACAATGTAACAAGAATGCATAACCTCCTCCGCTGCTTAGATGTCGGCTGGCAGAGCACCTTCCACCACCTCATTCTCCTTTCCAGCTTCCAAAGGCATAGGCTCAGACGCAAAATCTGCTTGCGTCATGCCATTCTGTCTCTCCCAGATCTCTTTCCTCGCACGCTCATCTTTCGCCTTTCTGGCTCGTTCCGCTTCCTCAAATCCTCCTGACTTCTTGAGCTTTCCTTCTTCCACAAAGTTGCCTAGCTCCTTCTGAAATTCGCCTCCACGACGGCCTTCAAGTTCTTTCTGTCGTAGCTTTTCGGCACGTTCAATGGCTTCTAGTCGGTTCTCGTGGTTGGGTTGGAGCGCGCGAACTTCACCTAGCACGCCTTCTTTGGCAACCGATGGATCGGCAGCGACAACGTGGTTCAAGCCCTCGACACGGCCAGTACCAACGATACCGTTGGGAGCATCCTTCATCTGCTCCTTCGTGGCCTCCTCGACCAATGCGAAGATTTGTGTTGCTTTTGCAAGATCATCCTCAAGATCGATCGCAATGTCCTCTTGAATAGTCAACTCTTCACGATCACTGCACACGGTGTCCAGCTCCTTTTCCCACACACTGGTCCAAATAAGCTTCTCCCGCTTCAAGAACTCCTGTAGCTTCTTCAGATTAACGCCTGCTTGTGAGATATCCTTGGCGACAGTTTGCAGTTGGCGAGGATGAGGACGAACACCGCGTAGGACAACATCTTTGCGGAGATCTTCGACAATATCCTGGAGATCATCAACATTGGTGACAAGCTTATCAGAATCGTCTTGGAGGGTCTTTTTGCCAGCATTGACATAAGCACGACCAGACTCTCCCTTGATATCTGGAGTGGCAGCTTTTTGAGCCACCTGCTTAACCGAGATGGCCTTGGCCCGTAGGAGCGACATTGAGCTCTGGATATCGGATTGGAAGCTTGAGTAGGTTTGTCGCAGGACCGCTAGGTCTCGTCTCAGACTTTGTATTTCGCTCAGCTGAACTTGTCCACCTATCTTTGAAGGGCCGGTAAGAGTGCCGTTAAGGTTTGGATTACTGGCATATGACGCTTTAGGCGCAACAGGTGTAACCGCTAATCGTGCCATATCTTTTGCGGCATCTTGTTGGCGATCTGATACCCTTTGTATTGAAATTTGTTGGTCATCGACGGCCGTTTTGACACCCTCCACAATCTTCCTTAATCCACCGAGACCTTCATCAATATGTCGTTTAACCTCATCTAAGACCTCAATGTTCAATACTAGCACCGAACGATCTTTGATATCATTGAGATCCTCAAGCTCATGTCGTACCCCGGAAACAGGGTCCTGTATATAGATTTCTGGCAAGTCTACGCCATTACTGTGAGTGTTCCATGCGAATTTCTCGATAAATGCAAGCTGTAGTCTAGCGATCGAAAGGTTTTTGTAACCATCGGTCAAAACAAATTTTTTCACTTTCGTCTTGTACTGCAAGAATACGGTCAACTCCTTATCGGGTGGCGGAGAGGCTTCTGGGGAGAATTGTCTTTCGCTGCTTGCAAATGACGATGTCTCTCGAGCCATCGCTGGAGGTTGTTGCCTAGTAGGGCTTCTTTCATCCTGGGCAGGTTTTACGGGGGACGACGCTGAGAATACTGGAAGGGCATCTACAGGTGGGCCGTGTAAAGTTGCACCAAAGTCTACCGAAGGTTGTCGTGGCTTATCATCTGGAGTCTTCACAGTCGGACTATCTTCACCACCCGTATCCGCTGGAGGCTCTAGTATTGGAATATTCGAGCTCTCCTCTTGGATTCGGGATGGAACCCGCGCTGGCGATAACTCTGCTGCAGCGCGCGCAGAATTCTGCCTGGCATGTCGCTCTCCTCGTGTTTGAACTGCTCTCATAGACTCCCTCGCATCATTTCGTCCTCTATTTGGAATGGGTGAATTTTGTGCAGGCGGGAGCATAGGTAATCCATTTGGGGAGGCACCAAGATGCTTCGATATCTGATATGCTGAGTATCTTCTCGATGCCCTTCTTTCAAGATCTCCACCCCGTTGTAGCGCAGCGAGAGCATTCGTTTGTTTCGGCGGAGGGGGAGGTGGTGGGAAGTTGTCCACACTGAGTTCTGCAGCTCCTGAAGGTATAGGTATTTCGTCTCCAGGATATGGCGGAAGAACTGGCATGCCTTGCATTGTAGTGCTAGATATAGTCGACGGCTCCGAGCCCCCATCATCGTTCCCGGCGCGAGAAGGCGCCCTAGGGGGTACAATCTTTCGATTCGATGTTGAAGACGACATCCGTGGAGGTATCTCACTGGGCATTGATGCCGAGGCACTGTCCCGATCCCCTTCCAGACGAAAGTTATTATTTAGACCTTGATCTAACAGTGTCGTTAATCCAGTATTCGCACTTCCCACACTGCTCACACTGGTATTCCGTGGCAAAGGTGCCTCCCCGTTCATGGGTGCCTCTCCATTCATAGGTGTGCCATCCCTAGACTGCTTCTGCCGGAGCTTCTGCTGCTTCCTCTTGAGCCCGTGTAGCAGGTTGATAATGATATCCCTTATTCTGGGAAGATATTTCTCCAAGCTCTCCACGCTCGCCTCTTGACTCAGTGTCGATTCGAGAATGTGGCGTAGGAGCTCCGGCACGTTCCCTAGATCTGAAGTGTCAACATTGATGGCGGCGAATGCTCTGCAAGCAATATTGAACTCGTATCCCAATCGCACATATATATCCGAGACTTGCGCATCTGTAGCTTGATGGCGAGACCACTGGGTCAGGGTTTCCAGCAGCTGTTTGGTTGCCACGAGCAGATGAGTGACGCTCTTCTCGATCTGCGATAAGGGCGGCGCCGCCTGTGATCCTTGGGCATTTTGGCTATTCTAAAAAGGCAACATCGCAATCAGCATCGTGGCATACTGAAGGGGAACACAGCTGGGGTGGGAAGGGGCCGGCTGAGAGTGGTGGTGGTGGTGGTGGTTTGCGGTACTTACATTCTGCCTCTTGCTGTTGGCACCGTTTGGTACCGACTTGGAGGACGCGTTCGACGCTCGGGGATGAGGGAAGTTATTCGGAGGCGACACCGATCTTGAAGTCATAGTGTGATTCCCCGGATCTGGTACGGGGGATCTTCGTTGAAGGGACCTCTGTGATGCAGATGCAGCTGATTGCATTTCGGTCTGTCGTCCTGGGAGTGTCGAGATACAAATGTCCGGGGTGAGCGATTCACTCTGGCTGTGTCATGATGGCCACAATAGCGAAGGATCGAGTCGGGTTTGGGTATTCTTCAGCAGTGATATGGACTGGCGTGGACGGAAATGGACTGGAGCGATGGTTGAATCTTCGGCCTCTTGCTGCACAGTCCATGCGGCAGGTTGTCTTTGGGTGTTGGATTGGGTCTCGCTAAGAATTAAAGTATGGAGCCGAAGTTTACCTAATACTAGAGGCTGGGGGTGAAACTCAAATAATACCTGGGGAAGCCGCAAACCGTTTGTGGTAGATGGTTAGAGGTTACAAATAATGAAAAGTATCGTATTGTAGTATTCATAGTGTTATTATTCATTCTTCACTTCACAATTATGTTATAGATCAATTATGGTTTTACATGGGCTTTGTAGCTAGAGCTATGTATGATACGAGCAGGTGGTACCGTAATATGATACCTAGTCTTTTAGTAGCCATTTTACACTACTTTCACTTTCACTAACCAGGATTGTATAACGGAATCCAGGGTTGTGCTTCCGAGCAGCTTTCTAGAAGCTAATTTTGCCTACTCCATTCACTGTGCTGTAGATGAACTATAATATGTTTCAACCTACCAATCTTTCTCATTGTTTCAGAAATCTGAAGTTGAGGAACAAACTAGTACCACCAAGGTTAGGCAAGCAAAGGATTGTACAATATCTTCTGATCACCTAAGATTAACGTAAGGTGACAAAAGAGCTGAGGGCTTCTGAGCCTCGCAGTCCTGCCTCAGAGCCATGGTTGATCATGCAGCAATGAAGAATAACGAGTGGTGAACAGCGAAGAAAGGAGGCGTGAGTTCCTGACGACACTTACCTGATCTGCTCGTCCGGTAAGACAAGGCTTGGTGGATGGTCGCCCTCGCCCTCGCCTGAGGATGAGGATGAGGATGATGATGACGGCTCCAGCGCAGCAGACGGGCTCAACAACTGTGTGTACAGCAACACGGTGGAGGGCTGCAAATTGCGGGTGGCAATGATCTTCCAATCTGTCAAATTGTTTCTGGTGTGAAACACGCTGCCCGGTCGTTTTTTGCTTCTTATTTGCGGTTGCTGGGACTACGAAACCAGGATGACACTTGCCCACGGATCCCAATGTGAGTGAATGGAAGCGAAAAGCAAGCAGATGGACGAGAGGGGACTGATCAGGTTGTGTCGCTGCGAGAGTGAGTAGGTGAGCGAGTGAGCGAGTACAGATACATTGCGATGACAGATGGACAGGCAGATGGGGGGCGTGGGATGGATGGTAGTACTGCACTGTAATGTCCTGCACTCTACGGTCCTGTACTACTGTAAACTGTCCTATCCTGGCTGTGCGGCCATTGTCGAGTAAGAATAAAAGTAAAATCAGGGTGGAGGATGTGTTGGGCCTCTCCTCCCCATCGCATGCTTCGCCCCGGAGCCCGGGTTTATTGCTTTAGAGGAACGCCAACGGTCGGCCGCTTGCTGTGGTTTGTAGATCACCCGCCGCCGTACGGTGTGATCCATGGTGAGCAGGACATTCCAGAACTCGCATGGCATGCAAGCGGAGATGGGACGATGGTTCGTAGTATTACAGTAGAGCTTGGTGAGAGGAGAAAGAGAGTTGAAGGTGACGGGTGGGAAGGAGACGCATGATTCAGTATACGGTAGAGCAGGAAGGGATTGATGAATAATAGATGGGTGATGGTTGACGGGACTATGTGACTATGGTGACTACGGGATATCAAGTCGATGCACTGATTCATGGGATGAGTGCTGTCATCATCATCATCATCATCATGGTAATTGGAATTAACCCTCGTATTCCAGTCCTCAGGCCACTTGCAACTATACTGGTGCTGGAATATTGTAACCCGCTAGTCCACTAATTGCTGTTCAATTTCACCTGTTTGATCTATTTCATCTATTTCACCTGCATCTGTTTATCTATTTCATCTATTTTATCCTTGTTTTATCCATGTTTTATGTATTTCATCCTCTTCCATTGAGTAAACTAGCAGCCAGGCCACACCTTGAGCTCTGGTACAAGACCGGCACCACAAATACTGTAACGGAGACTGTAAAGTGTAACCGTAAATCACCATGGGTTCGCGGTAATGTGAAACCCGGGTATGGAGATATGTCGAACTACAGAGATGTCTATTATATATTACATAATATCCAATACACCTAACACCCAACACATACTTACTATGCACGGCACGCATCATATGCATCCAACACTGACTACCTCCCTCCCTGGTAGTGATGGTGGTGCTTTATGTGTATAATTCCGCAACGAAACCTGCCCGGGCTCTCTAGATCAATTCTATATCGTAATGACGGTGACGGATCAGCAGAGTGTATCCAGGTGCTGCAATGATGAGTGGGAATACTGGTCTGGTTCGGTCGTGTTTCATTATGTCTCATGAGATGGTGGATATATGTAAATATATATATTATAAATTGAATACTGTACGGTATATATATAATACTAATAATTCCCCGTGTTTATAAGTGGATGCGCAAGGGGGAGGTCGCCCGTGGCTCCACTCGATGATCCACTCCAGCTCCAACCACCGTCGTTTACTGGTGCGTGGCCGAGTTAGCCCTCGTAGCGGGTGGTCCACTCCCGTAAACCTAGTGTTGGTGTTTAGTGTTATAGTGGTTTAGTAGCTTAATGGTGTTATTAGTGGTATTAGTGTGTTAGTGGTGTTATTTTAGTGTGTTGTTCGACCCCCAATCCACCTCCCAAGCCCCTCCCAAAGCAGCACTGCAAGTCTAAATAATCCCCAAAGGTCGAGTCTCCTCGAAAAACCCATCTATCTATCTTTCTCTCCTCCTCTCCCCTCGTCCTCCTCCTCCCCCGTCCAACCCTCGTCCTGCGTGTCGTGTTGTCTTCTTTTATTACTGCGTCTCATTTGGATCTTTTCTCCTCCGCCTTTGGAAATCCTCTCCGGAGCTTGTCGGTCCAAACTCACCGATTGCGCGGAAGGAGCCTCGTTTGCTGTCTTTTCTTTTGGCTCTCGACTTTTTGTCGCTTCGGGCTGTCGCCGTTTTACCTGACCTCTCCACTACCAACAACACCACCTCCACTACCACCACCACCACCATCCATCTAACCTCAACCATTCTTCAATCCCCCCACCGCCGCACACTTCCACCACCCGGCAGTCTGATTTCTGCAGCTCGTGGTGCATTCGGCAGACGTGGAGAGGAGCAGCGGAGGATTTCCATCATCTCTCACCCTTGATAGAGGTAAGCCCATATTCCGTGACCCTGCTCTGCTCTGGACACCGTTGTGCGTTTCGAAGCTGGGGCGAGCTTCCATCATCGCACCCGACGCAATCGGAATGATGTTACCGCTGCCAACTATATAGCGATGATACTGACACAATTGCCGCTAGTGAATTAGATTTGGGGACGTGGAGGACTTGTGGTTCCTGTTGTGGAACTCGCTTTACGCACGTTACATAGTTTGTTGCGACAACATCCCAAGGACCGGCACATCCAGCGTGCTGGATTCTAGAGGTAAGAGCTCTACATGACAACCATCAATCCCGCGAGTGCACTTTGCTTGCTTGTGGGGAAAATTAGCCTGGGTGGGAGCTCGCAGTCACCGTCACAGGGCCCATGTGTGACGTTACTAATTTATCTACCTCACAGACATATCTCTACCATAATTGGACTCGTGCTTGGAGCGGATTGCCAGGAACAATTCTCGAGTGATTCAGCTGTTGAATATGGTATCGGCGAAGAAGCCTGAATTGTCAAACGGTTCTATCAAACATAAAAATCAACAAAACATGTCATTTCAGGGGAAAGGTATGGCGGCTGGAGGCGCAAATAAGGGCGATGGGAAGCCACAAAATGGTACACTACCAAATGCTCTTCACAATGGTCTCATGCTAACAATGGCAGGCAATGTCGGTGGATTCCGCACGGATGCTGCGATTTCTGGCTCGCGGAACCAAGGCGAGCGAACACTACAGAGATGGGTCCCTGATGCTCGAGAGGAGGCGGACGGTTCATTAGAGTCCTCGCGATCAGGGCAAGATGGAGCTCCCTGGGATCAATTCGCGGAGAACGAGCGTCGATTTGGTCTCAAGACTGATTACCGTGATGAAATATACACGACGGCCATAAATACCAACCACCCTGACTATAAACAACGTTTAGCTGCTGCCGACCGGAAAGCAAGAGAGATTGAACGTAGCACTGCGAGCAATTCTCATGTTCAGGAAGAGCGCATCACAGACAACCTTTCCAAAGATGACAATGGCGATGAGGAGGATAAGTCAGCCACCCTTGCCCACATTGCAATTTCTCTCACTAACATCTGTGCAGATACAGCGGAGTTCGTAGACAGCAAGACTTCCCTCCGCTCACCACTTCCAACAACAAATATACTCCACCCGCTCGACGAGCTCCAACTGGTCAGCCAACAGTGAGTGGAGCACCGGTTGACCCGGCCATTATATCACTACAGAAGCCGGTACCTGCTGAGAAGAGCAAAGCTGCTCCCGCACCGAAGGTGGCTAAACCTGAGTCCTCCACTCCACCAGTCGCAGCGGAGCCAAGTGCTTCAGCCGAATCCAAGCCAAAGCCAGCAAACACACCCGCAGCAAGTACTAGCCGCACAGCTTCACCACATGTTAAGCCAGAAGGTGTACCAAACCACACGGCAACAGTAGAGAGGGATGTCGCGTCGGCCTTTAAGAACTTCGCTACACAACAGCGCAAGAACGTGGACCAGATCCGATCTGCCAAGGCACGTAACGACAAGGAGATCAAGTTGAATGACCTGAAGAAGTTTGCCGATAGCTTCAAACTTACCACCCCGGTTCCTTCAGATCTTGTCTCGATCATTGCGAAGGATCCTGCAAAGCAAAAAGAAATACAAGAAAAGGCAAAGCGCAATGCCGAGGAGGCAACCGCAAGTCCTGCTGAGGCATCCAAAGCAAGTGCCGCACCTTCGGATGCCAAGGCAGCACCACGACCTGCTGTTACTTCTCACGGCTCCTCGCCCTCAAACCCTCCAAATCGTCAAGGCAATAACCGGAACCAGAACTTCCAAGGCCAGCATTCTTCTCAGTCTTTTCGAAACGATCGCACGTCTCCTGGCCAACAGGTCCCTATTCAGCAGAATAGGCAGCCACCAAAGAACCTTAATCAGCAGCTGAGGAACTACGACAGAGCTCACAACCAAGCGCAGATGCCCATGCAACACATTCCCGCCCACGAGGCACGACTTCCCCCTACGGGGCCTTCTAATCAAGTTGACCCCAATTTTTCTCGACGATCCAGCGGTGTCGCTAGCGCGCAAGGAGGAAGATTGAACCCAAACAGCAGCGAATTCCGGCCTAGCCCACACGCTGCTACTTTCAACCCAAATGGAAACCCTAGCACAGGGTCTAGCCCTAGATCTGCTGCTACGGTCGCTGAGCCTGCACCTCCAGTGACGAAGTCTCTGCTGAGACGCAAGCCCATTCCTGCGTCTGAGCGACCCTCTATTGAAGGAAAGTTCAATGCTTTGGAGCACATCAAGTCCATGAAGCCGCCACCAGGAAAAGATTGGAAGGCGACCGGCGGTATAAAGCCAGCATACGACACCCCACCGATCTGGAAAACACCCACAGAGGCGGATAAGGAGGACTCGATCATGATGATGCAGTATTCTAAAGTTTTCGAGAATGCGCCTTTCCCTGCACAGACGATGTCACCCAATCCATCCCATGTCGTACCTCAGGTCGTTGCCCACCAACATCAGTTGCCATTTCACCTTCAACAAGGTGTGCATATGGGTCCGAGAGCTTCTCCTCGCCAGCCTCCGATGAATCTCCATGGCGGTCAACATGGCCCAAATGGTTCTTTCAACGGGTCTGATGATAACCGCATGGTCCCTTCCCATTCAGCACAATCCTTTTCGTCACCACGGGTCCCCTCTGCCTATCCTTCGCCATCGATGAACGGAGGTGCTCAGATGGTTTATAACCAACAAATGAATATGCAATTTCAAGGAGCGCCGCCAATGGGTAACCAGCGGTCGTTCTCGCAGAACAATCACTTCATGCCCCAGCAACCACATATGCCACAAATCATGATGCAGAACCCTAACCCTGGCTTTATGACCTCTTCGGGAATGGCCCCGGGACCACAAATGATCTATCCTCCAGGACAAAATCAGTTTATGGCACCTGCAAATGGACATCCACCATTACCCGGCGCTAATGGTTACCCAAGCCCGGGAAGAGGTGCTCCTATGATGATGAACCAAGGTTCGCAACAAGGTCACCAGCAACAAATGTTCGGCGGCATGAACCCTGGGATGAGCCCAGGTCCACAATACGGAAACTTAGGCATGTATAATCAACAACCTCCCGGACAAAGTAAGTTTGATATATATTCTTAACCCTAATCGATATGTTACTAATTAGCTTCAAGTGCCCATGCGACCTTTCCCCCAACCACAATTTGGAACAAGCCCCCAGCAGCAAATGCACCAATTCCAGCACCAACCTCCCCGTAACAACCACCCAAACGGAAATTACAACAAGAATTTCCAGCAACATAATCAGCATCCCGGTGCACCGCCACCAGCTCAAGTTCCCACCGGTCCTCAAGCGGCGGGAGGTGCCGATGAGAGTAAATGAGCAACATTTCACAAAAGTTTCATTATCACCGCATCGATGCTTTGCATCATTCGACAGGATCACGTCTTATTGACGAGCCCCCTGATTCCTACCTAAATATCTAATGCGGCTATATTATTAGGGGATATTCTACTTGTCCTCAAGTCATTGGATCTACCAAAGACTTTGAGCATTATTCCTTAGCGTATCAAGTTGCTAACTCATTGACAATCGGATACTGGGATCTCTTTTGAGATGCCCACTTCCAGATCGTGTCTCGAAAATGGAGGCATATCATCTAGCGAATTCATCTGAAGCTGTTTTGCAGCGACGTTGGCCGATTGCCTTCTCGTTCAACTCAACCATGGACCATTTCGCACTCCAACTGACCAGCCTGGGAGGAAGGGGGGGACCACACCATTCTTTGGATTCCGTATGGGATTTGAGGCGATGCAGTGGCGAAGCTGACAGACCTGGCATAGAGATAAAAAGCATTTTTTGGACCGACGGTAGCAATTTGTTGGGAGGATGGGTTTTGGGTGAGGGTGATGGACCGTTGATGCATAGCAACAAAAGATTACTTTCTGTTTCTATGATATATATTATCTAGCTCTAGGTCTCCAAATACCCTTTCCACTACCACATGTGCCAAGTCAATCATTTTTCAGGTGACCTCCATTCCTTCATCTTCATCATCTTAGGACGAGCAAAGATCTCACATAGATATTCCTCAATTCATAGTTGAGTAACATACAGTATTCCAAGTCTTCCTTGCTTAACTATTTGCATCTTTCCTTTAATCCAATTCCCATTCATAAGTGTCATATCTCATAATCACACCTCCTCATCCATTCTCACCGCGCTTCACTTATTTCATTCCTAATCACTAATCATCATGCGGCGCCAACCCCGCCGCCTGCTCACTCGGCAACTGGCGCGGAAACCATCCAAACTCGGCCAGATCCACCGTCAACTCACCCATCGCGTTCGTGCTGACCGTCACGCCCTCTGCCTGCAGCACGGCCGCTTGATTTGTCGCGCCCGACGGATGTGCGCGCGGCGACACTTGCCCTTTGGCGTTGATGACGCGCTGCCACGGCACGTTGGCGTTGTGGAAGTGCGCCGTGGGATCACCGGAGAGGTGTTTGAGACAGACTCCTACCTGCCGTGGGCGCTGTGCTGCAAGTGCGAATGAAGGTTTTAGTAAATGATTGTTCTCTTTTTTTCACGGCATGTTCTTGGATTTCTCTCTTTCTCGACCGACACAGGTGGTCTTCTTTGCTTCTTTCATAAATATACTTGCAACTCTTTTAGGGTTTGAGGCTATGGGGAAATGGGAGGGACTGGAGAAAGCTGGCAAGAAACGGAATCTCTACGTACGCGTGCCGACGAGTCGTGCTATATGTCCATAACTGGTCACTTTTCCGTGGGGAATTTCTTGAACGGCGCTATAGACTGCGTGGAAGAAGGCTTCTGCTTCATCGGTTCGTGGCATCTTTTGCAGATCTTGAGGTTCATTTGGCCCTTCGTTAAGTAAGAAAGGGGGGCTACGTTGAACTTAGATGGAGCTTTACGCGAAAGGTGATCGCGGGGTCACGTGGCTCGATGTCAATCCCTTTAAGGGACGGAGGTTTAACTTGCAACAACAAACTCTCTGCTTGACATGTTTTTGTTTGTTTCAAACTTTAATATAAAAGTTTGGCCATCAAATAAATCGGCCTAGAATCAACTTACGCGTTTGGAAGTATACGGTGAGTTTTGCGATGCGTAGTTTGGTTCTCTAATCTCCAGAATTTCCAGCCATCTATTTACGAGAAGTTGGAAATCCTGATTCGACGAGATTCCTGCCACCCAGTTATCCAAAAAGCACGGAGATCTACCCCGAAGTAACTCCTATTCTGTTTCCCTATCATATCCTTCTTATACTTTTTGTATATTATGTGTTTCGGCTTTTCGCGCAAAACTATACATTTCACTGTGCATATTAGGAGCTATCTACTTCTTGACATCACATCCTTGGCGCTCTTCTCACTATGCGGATCGACTCAGCGTAAGTGCATCTATTGCAAAGGTTTCAATTATTTGAATGTTTAGCTTTCACGGCTTTAGTGTGCTAATATCTAATACAGGTTCCTGGGTCTTCCAGCCTCCCTCATCCTCCTCATTGCCTCTCAAACAAATGCAGCTCTCGATGGCGCCAAATCATCCCAGCAGACAGCTGCCACAACCACCAGAGCGCCCTTGGGCGTCCTCAAAATGAGCGATGACCCAAACGAGAAATTCTATATGGAATACTGGCAATTTGACGACATGGCACAGTCTCCCGCTCAAGTCCCCTTCCACCCACTACGCAATAGGGATTTAAAGGAAGAGCTTAGGATATCCGCGAATGCGTCGATATCCTACCGGCCGCCATTTGCGCTGCATGCAGAGGATCCCACGTACATGAGCCTGAGAGTGAGGGATGCGGCGGGTGTGTTAGCTGCGTTGCAGAAACGAGATTTTGTTTGTCCGGTAGGAACTTCAGATTGCTCTGCGATGGGTGCGCCGAATTCTTGCTGTTCTGTTGGAGAATCCTGTTTCAAGATCACAGATACGGGGCTGGGTTCTGTAGCATGTTGTCCGGATGGACAGATCTGCGGTGGAAGTATTGGTACTTGCTCAGTGCCAAATACACCTTGTGCAGCAGGTGTTGGTGTGGACTATCAACCCGGGGGATGCTGTATACCAAATTATGTTTGTGCTGGAGTTGGATGTAAGTAGGCTCACTCTGGCTCAGTCATGCATGCTAATCCAGCTAGGTGTTTTCAACCCAGCTCTCCTCGTCACAGTAATAGTCACACAAACATTTACAGTCGGGACATCTATATCTTCGGTACAAACGAGCACCATAGTAAGCACAAGGACATCTACAACTAGTTCCCAAACCAGTACCGCTCTTCCAACCACCCAAGCATGTTTGCGCAATGGGATCTCTTGCCCCGCGAGCTTCGGAGGTGGATGCTGTGAAAGCGACTATACATGTGCCCCAAGCAGGTCTTGTATTGCACCGTCTGGCGTCACTCCCACCACAACCGCCAGCCCTAATATGCCCATTCGTCCCACGACCGCGACCGGCCCCAGTTTTGTTTTCCCTACGACATCTTCTCCGCCTCAGGATACAGGAGCTTGTCCAACGGGCTTCTATGCCTGTTCGGCTTACTACCGTGGCGGCTGCTGTCGCACTGGTAGAAATTGTCAAACAACTGATTGTCCGATTACAAGCTCTACAACCTTAATTAGCGACGGACTCACTTTGGTGGTTCCTGCTGGCTCAGCAGCAGCATTGAATAGCCCAACGGGCGAATGTGCTACGGGCTGGAGTAGCTGCGCGGCAAGCCTGGGTGGAAACTGCTGTCCAACTGGTTACGAGTGCGGAACTGCGAGTTGCTCTTCATTGTCACCAACACAAACTGCTGTAGTGCAGAAAGGGAGTCCTAATTCAGCGGCCAGCAGGGGAGCTGTGGGTTTCGTAGCTCTCACAGCGGTACCACTTGTGATGCTCATGGTACTGATGTAAATTTAGCCATATATTAAATATAGACACATATTATGATACTCTAGAATCAATCCATTTTTTATAAAATCGCTGGTGGCGCGACTGTTAATGGCGTGGTTTCCGGAGCGTGACCAACGTCACTTGGTAAATACAGCCAGGTGAGGTACGGCAAAAAATCACGTTTCTCGATATGAAAGACAACATTACTGTGTACCTTCCACCTTCCACATCTTTCCCCACTACAGACCCTACCTTACCGCAATCCTTCACGAACAAATCCAATAACCCTACAACATTCACCAATTTCCAAGCTCTACTGTACATACAGATCACAAAACATACCCCGCAACCCCGCCACCACTCCTCCATTACTTCACAAGCAAACACTTACAATAAACCCCATACTTGGTGATACATACCCAAGTATTTGACCATCATAGAATGGCGACCTCTTCGCCCCGGCGTACCCAAGCACAAACTCAGAACCCGGCCGGACGAACACAGACACGATCCCAAACACAGACCCAGACACAGACTCAAGCGCCAGTATTGAGGTTACGCGGCGCGACGGAGACTATAGGGAGAAATGAGAGTGAAGGGAGTGGGCGAAGGGTGCAGTGGGCGGAGGGTGTAGTGAATAATGAGGGGATGGGGAAGAAGAGTAGCAAAGGTAAATTTGTGATTGCTTTCCTGTCCCTCCTCCTTACCATTTCTCTTGGGATTTAGAGCTAGGTCGGGACGAGGTAGCAGATTCTTGAGATTGAATACGTACTAATAGGGATACAGTCTGCTGTATATACCACGCACCCAAGGGGATAGACGAGAGCAGCGACGAGAGCTCGAGCGATAGCAGCAGTGATGATAGTGATAGTGGCGATGATGGCGCCGCGAGGCCGGCTGGTGGACGGAAACCCGCGGGACATGGACACGCGCATAATCATGGGAAGGGAAAGGCGAGAGCGAGGAGCCCGAACGCTTATGAAAAAATGCCGAAGAGCAAAGGTGGTGGTAGTGGGTTGAAGGAGAACAAGCCTTGATGAGTGAGGAGGGGTTACCGAGTGAGAAGACCTGTTTATTGCAATTTGGCCGGGATGGCGTTTCTGTATCTGGCATATCAGACAGAAGCGATAGAGCTTGTTTGCGGGAGCTTGGGAGTTTGGGACTTTATGGTTACTTTGGTGTCAGGGCGTGAAGCAATACACCAGTCTTTTCTCATTAGATATCAGACCATACTGACTTCTGCTATGATATTAATGCAGTTTGGGGTCCTATAAAGTAATCGTCCTGAAGCGTTATTGCTGACGGTTTCTTCTGAAGATGTACCTGAAATCTTAATATTACTATACATATGGAGGTTACGGATAAACTCATGGTACTCAATTCCACGGTATAGAGAGTCTGCTATTCGCACCTGGAACTTTTAATTCTCAGAGATCTCTCACTGACAGTCAACAAACGACTACCAGAAGAACAACGGCCAAGTCAACAGCTTGCAATCCATTTATTTGACCGCTAGCTTTCCTGACGTCCATCCTACCATTAGGATTCGTATAGAATCCAACCCATCGCCTAGTCCTACATCTCCCCATACAATCTCATAACTCAACCGTCCTAAACGTGAATTCACCCATCCAACCTGAGCCTCTACTGCCCAGTCCATCGGCGTACACGACGTCGATGTTTCCATTTAGCTCTTTTAGTCGCCCAGTTGAACTGCTTAATATGTTATCTATTAAGAACTTACTCTCGAAAATTGTGGTGTCTCGGAAATTGTATAGGTCATAGAATTAATGAACTCCGGGTAGCCGTCAAGGCTTGAATGATGGCTGAATGTTTTTGCGTGTATCGAGCTCTTTATAAATTGCTGCAAAGGTTGTCGGAACTGGCGATGGGATGCTTCTCGAGCGGCGTATAATGTCTCAAGCTTAACAGATTAGAAATGAAGGCTTTAAGGAGGGTGGTATTGATAGCTTTCAAAATCCTCAACATATGAGAGTTTGTAATAAAGCAGACATAGCTTCCAACTCTTATTTAATCGACACCACCCACATATCATAACAAGGCGAGGATAGTAACTGACGTTACATACCTGAATAACTTCTCACTGTTCAGACCATCGGCTAATCCTCTCAACTCAATACCCAATCCCATTCTTAACTCCAATAATCTAGCCACTCTTCTCAGAAGCTTGAGAAGCACACAATAGTGGAGGTATTCATTGATTCAAGGGTGAGGAAATCGAAGGTACAAATACTAGGCAGAGGGTCGATTCGCCATGCTGCTTCACGCTGGCAGTTGTATTAGTGGCTATAGGTTTAAACGTAGTTCTCATATTCGAGAAATTGGTATTCGCACTATGATGAGGACATGTTATCTACCTCCGGACTTAGTATACCACTATATTTCTCTAGCAATATTGGCGTCTCTGGTTTGAGGTGTGGGATGGGAAGATATCGTTTTTGTTTGGTCTTTAGTTTTGATTCTCACTTTCACTGCAAATTATAACTCACTTCTGGCGAGTGCAGTACAACAGGTAGTCTATAAATCGATGAACCGTGATACATCATGATCGAAGAGTCCTCTTCCAGAGTGGTCGGAGGCGACAGTGGCGTTAACGCTAGGGGTTTGTTGTATCTCCGATGGATTTTACATCCATATACTTCAGATAGTCCCGTTGTCATTGGTGGTAGACTTTTGTCACTCCAGGAGGGTTAAAGCGTGCTCTGATCCAAGTTCATCACGAGCATAGAGACAAGATTACTTAGGCATTATATAATAGGTTTTCTTGTCAAGCCTTGAGCTCTAAGAATCATGGGTATCACTCAATTATCGACATGAAAAAGATGAAAAATTCTCTCCCGCACGGGTTTCAATATGAATATGAGTACCAGACTGAGAATGGGTCGTAGACAAGTCACGAAGCCTCGACACATATTCACATTAGGACACAGAAGACACTTGAACATGCCACAACACTTCTGCGAATTAGTGGTAGTTATATTTGATTTCTCCATAACATACACTGGGTTGATCAGACAGCAGCCAAGTAGGAGGTGTCAACCCAGTTCTTGTAACTGCTCCCCAGTATGTCAGCGATCGTGAGTGCGGAGCTTAGCTTCTTGGAGAAACCGGCTCTTGTACCTGAAGCCCCTGTTCCCGTGTTGCCGTACTGTTTAGGGTTAGTATTGTCTTTGATTAACCCAAAATTATAGGTATTGCCAATATGTGTGAGTATTGTCTGATGACATACCTCTTGGAATGTTACGCCTCCAGTGTTTGGGGTACTAGAACTCCATTGAGCCCATCCTGCGCGGTTTATCACAGCTCCCAAGACCGTCTTTTGGAAACAAACACGCGCATACTGTGTCCAAGGTCTCCCAAGATATGTAGACCCAGCAGCAGCCGTCGAGCCACCACTTACATCAACCGACGATTTGTTAATCACATAATAAGAGACGTCTGAAGAGTCAGCACGGCCGTTGGCAGTTACGTAACCCTTTCCGGAGACTCGAATATCGCAACCATCAAACCAAGCTCTGGCGTGTTGGCCGTAGATAAAATCGGTAGCGCCTTGAATATAGCATTTAGCGTACAACTGATTGCCAGTCTGAGCGAGGATCGTGTCTTGGTAGCCGTAGAATCCAACACCATAATAACTCTGCTGTGTGTTGTAGGCGCTAATGGCGCCAGCTTGCGAACCGGCACCGTAGGTATTCTTCAGGTTGATATTATAGACCTTGGTGTTCGCAGCACGGTTCTGAAGGGTGCCGGTTGCTTCGTTGTTTGGAGCACCACTCGCGAGACTGGAGCTGTATTGGATGTTTACGACATTACTAGTGTATGAACTTGTGTCGGCTAGCAAGTAGTGTCAGTCGTTGGGTAGAGAAGAATATAATGTTAATGTTCCAATCACATACTTGTGTAACCATAAATGTTCAACGCTGCTGATCTGGCTGGAATCTTTACCTGCTCGGTGTATGTCCCAGGTAGAATAAATATACTTTGGGTCGCAGTAGATGTGGTACTCAGTGAGTTTACAGCAGCCTGAACAGTTTTATACGTTCCCGTAGACCCAACTGTAATTGCACCAGCGGGGGCAGTTGTTCGACCTGCTGCCGAGATCACTGAGATCAGAGAGCTAAGTGCAAGGTAGAAACGCATTATGAAGATTGAACCAAGTCACAGTCACACTGTCAGTTAAGATAGTGTGTAATGCAGATTTAGCACTTATATACCATATTTTTCAAATGTAGAGATCGTCGTCTCTCGGCGAGATTGACATTGACGGAGAAAAGGGCCTCGTGTAAAGTCTAAACACGGGAGAACTATGGGGATGGGATAACATCTAAGGGTCGCGACTACATGCGTAATAAGGGAGCTCAATTTTAGCTTCAATATCAACCGCAGACGCATCGGGAAGTTAACATCATTTGTTTCAACTGGATTCCACCTCTCAGCTGCTACCAATTCAAGTACCGATTGGATGGAATATAACCCGGAATTCCTATGCCGACGCTCCACACATGGAGCAGAAGCAATATCAAAACTTCCTTAGATAAGTTGTATTTTAGACTTCTAGGTAATACTTGTGAGTGTTCAATTCTAGTTAGAGAAGCAAGAGCTATTAAAAGCCGGTCGTACGTGGATGCTCTAGTTGACGAGATTTGTTCCATCTATTCAGAGTTCCAATGGCCCTAACTATAGCGCAAATCTTCAGTGAGCATATCAATATGTAAAGCACTTGACGAAGACTTTTCTTGTAAGTTCGTCTCGTTTTGATTGACTTCAGTCTGATGTTGAATTGAGGGGTGAGAAGAGATTTGAAGCATTTGTGGGGTGCATCAAGAAGCATCACAGGGGGACGATGCTGGGCAGCTTGGCTGTGGTGGATTCCAATTTCCCTCAAATCACATCCTCAATCTAACAAAGCACAGACTTGCTCGAAGTATACAATATGACCCAGAATTTCAGACTAGCAGGTGACTAAAATGTTTTGCTTTGGCGAAAAAGGTTGGAAACGTAGCAGAAAAGATCAAATTCTACCTATGTGCTGTACCTATGTACTGTGCATTAAGCGAAAGACCTACGTATACCTGTGTTATGATGTCCTCGTTTGCACTGTTATTTTTTGACAGGACACATAGTAAGACAAACATACCTGAAGTCCCGTTTCAATCCTGGCAAATATGTGGAACTTTCTGGTTGTTTCAAAGGGTTCAGACTAGTAAAACATTTCAACTACAACGAATAACGACCTATACATAGTATATTTTACAACTCCATAAATATCGGTTCGATCAAAATTATAAAAGCCGCCTTAGGGTTTAAATCTATCTTGAAATATAGGTAACTACATACTTCTGGATGTGTGTAAGGTCAGTGTAATATGTGAAATTTGGAAGGCACTCGATCAACGCCCAAGCTTGTTGAGATTCACAGGTATCTCCTAGGATACAGAGGAATTACAAAACGCGGACGCAACAAGCTGAGCAAGAATAAAATAATATTGATGCGAGATGTTTCGCGTAGGAAATGGGCTGTGGAAATTCAATGAGGAAGTTAGGCGTGTGTGTGAACGTCTTGATTTCATACCACCCAAAAAAATAGGATTTTAAAAACTGTATCAACTTTTTCGACTTGATTTAATATTTTTTGGAACCAACATACTACTATCAATAATCTATAATAATCTGTACTCTAAATAAAATACCAAAAAAGACAAAACCTATACCACCATTGTGAGTGGTGCTAGGAACTCGAGGAGTTTTTTTTGCCGCAAGCAATCCCGACGTGCCGTTTTTTATTTGTACTTTAGTTGTATCATTGTCCTCTTTTCCTTCAGCAAACACAGATTGATCTGAACCCATTCCACTGAGCCGCCTCTGTGTTTGAGACTGGAATTTTGAATAAATCAGATTATATCTAGGCTAAGTGGAATAAGAATGCATAACTTACGCCATGTCTTAATTAATTAAACCTCCACACGCAGTTAACAATAAGCTTAGCGCTCAGCGATCTGCCTCTATCCGTCAACGGTCCAACACACCTTCAATTACTCGGTGTTCACTTTTATTTCCACCTGATGGCATGCATGTGTGATATAGGATAACTGAAGAGTGCATGGAATAGCTTGCTACATGGATCACTAGCAAGCGTAATACTACAGAATTAAAATAGAAGGTCCAGTAGATACAGAATCATCAAAATCTAGATCACCGTTCGGTTACGTGCGAACCATTGAGTTCTGGAATCTATAACGCTGAAGGCAGAGAACAAGTGATAATTTTCGAACAAAGATAGAGAGTTGGTATGAAAGCTTCAGGCCCAAGAGCAACTGTCATTAATTATGTCTAGTCACTCAAATGCATTTCTTACGTTTTTGTGGTGGTGAAAGTATACTATTTGGAATGCTGTGAGAACTAGTTAAGGTTTCATTAGAGAATTGGTTATGAAACGATCAAATCTAGTCTCGTGCGTTGAGTTCCACAGATGTCTCAAAGTAGCTTACCTTTGCAATATTGAGGTGTCCCAATATATACTATCCTAGCTACCTATTGTTCGTGTTAATGAAGTCGAACCTCATTAAGCGAGTAATTGAAAGGGGGGTTGATGCCATAATTACAAGGCAGACGTAATTATGGGTCCGAGAAATTCACGACCACGACTCCTAGCGAGGTCACAATTTATAGAGCTATAGTAACCGCCTCGAAGCACACCACCAATTGGCAACTCAAAATCCCTAGACTTCGAAGACGAAAGAGCCCGAAGATCATTGATGCAACGTCGATACTCAATTGGCGTCTTCTGCATCAGCCACGATGTCTTTCCTCTCTCCCGTTCATCCCTCTCTCACCCACCTCCGAACCTTCACCTGCACAGCGCGCACCCTCGCAAAATCCACCAAGAAACGTCTCGCATTTGAGCACAGCGCCGTGCCCGTCTACCCCTATGGCCCCTCTCAATATTACAAACAGTCAAATTTCGGTTTATACGGCAACCAAAAGATCCGTTTCGGTAACATGGTGTCCGAGAAAAATGAGATTAAGACCCGGCGATATTGGAGACCGAACGTACACTCAAAAAGGCTCTATAGTGAGGCGTTGGGCAATTTTATAAGGATCAGGGTTACCACAAGGGTTTTGAGGACGGTCGATAAGGTTGGCGGATTGGATGAGTATTTGCTGGGAGAGAAGAAGGGACGGATCAAGGAGCTGGGTATGGGTGGGTGGAAGCTGAGGTGGAGGATCATGCAGACGGATGTTGTGAAAGAGAGATTCAAGAAACAGAGGCTAGCTATGGGCCTGCCGGAGTCGGCTGGAGAGCATCATACAAGTATGAATGGAAACCTGGTAAGTAGGGAGCAGGTGGAGGAGGAGGTCAAGGTTTATGATCAACTGCTGGAAAAGGGAGATGAGATCGATGTTGGAGACGAGTCTGAACTCAATGCGGCAGAAGTGGAGCGGGACCCTAGCTTCATGGAGGAGAAGCCATCGCCGAGAGGAAAGATTGTATTATAGAAGTCAAGCCTCGGAAAACTAGGTTGTATGATATATGTACTGTGTATGCTCATATCAAAAATAATATACCCCCGAAGCAAGTGGTTTCGTCTTTTCTGATGTACAACTACTAACTAACCCGTCTGAATTTGATATACAGCTTTATCCGCATTCTCGAAAGGCACTTAAGATCAATAAAAAATTATGGCCTATATCTTACAAATCCTCCCTACCGAGATAATCCTGAGTGTTTCCATTACTCTGAAAGCCTGAGACCTTCTCGCCACTATTGACACCAATAACAACCCAATCTTTGATGATGGCTGTGCCATCTAGAACAGTCTCGTATTGCTCTGTGGTGCACGTTGCAGGACTTAAAATGAAGCAGAGAGGCTCTGGGCGTTCGGGAATTTCGTTTTTGATGTGCCATGTCGAGTCAGGACCTATCGATTTGTAACTATCGAGTAGCGGAAGCAAGCCTGTAGACATGTCCTTATTGAAAAGAGCACGCGTGAATAAGTCGTATGATACCTCGGGCTGATACGAAGGAACTTTGTCGAAGTTAGTGGTTCGTCTATGACAGATGCGATGTGAAATTCCCATACCTTCATGCCCGGCTTGAAATACACGAGAAAAAGAAAAATTACCGTTCTGTCGTACGAAACCTCCTATAGCCGTGTTGCTCCCCGAGAAGATAGGCGAATAACCAGCAGAGGCAAAGTCATCACTTCCCGTATAATTTACTAACAAAGAAATAGTCTCTCCTAAAAGCCAATTACATGCAAAATCTCGATCTCCATAGACTAGGGCTACCTTCACGCCCTTGTCTAAGACTCTGGCGATTTGTGAAAGTGCTTGAGTGCGACCTATATCACCAGCTTTACTGAAAGCCATCTGAACCGACATAGATGCTGCCGTGTAGTTTACAGGCACCCCTAGAGCTAACTGTACCCAATGTTGATTGAGAAAACCATGAAGCCAGGGTTCTGGGAATGGATCGGCTGCTGGATGGGCGATGTCATAATACGCGTGCTGTAATTATTAGAACTAAGGTAATAGATGGGATAGAGTAGTTGTACATCATGCTTAAAATAGGGTTTAAATAAATTCTCTTCCACCGACTCGAGTGCGTCATTACATGCAGCATTGACTTCTTTGTTGTTTCCGAGGTTTCTTGGACTGTAAATACACTTAGCAGGTGAAAAGAATCTTTCTTGTAATGTCGACAGGTATCCTTTACGAGATGCGGACTAGGCATTGAATAATAGAATCAGATAGCTCACTCTTTTTCTTCGGCCAACTTTTGACACATTTCAAACTTTTCTTTTCCGCCCCCAGGCTGTTCCCAAAATTTCAGAGCAGATTCATATTCTTCTCTGTTAATCGCTTCGATGCCGTATGTATTCTATCATCATTAGCTCAGATGCTCAATTTGGTAAAGTATCAGGTATCCAGAGTTCGTGGATCTGGTAAAGTCAAACTCGAGACACCTGAGAAGTGGTGTCGCAGATATATCACATTTTCCTCATTCTTGGGTCCCAAGGTGGTGACTGAAGTATTATGGCAGTCGAAATAATTAAGCTTGAGGCGCACACAATAGAAGACGCAATCACGCAGCCCAGGCACTTCTGATATAGAGATATTACTTACATTGTAAGCAAATAGGGGATATGAGTGTGCTACCTCCTTAAAATCGGAACATCCATTGATTATACCAAGCGTATCGATTTGGAGTCGATGGGCACCTGGAGTGGTTATCGTACCATTGGCGATTTTGTCGTTCTGCTCCTCAAAGAAAGAGGCGAACGCTGGCCCATATTTGCCTCCATAGCTCTCGGTCCAAATACTGATCTTCTCATCATTTGGCTTGTAGAAGGGAAATTCCTCAAACCAAGTTTGTGCAAAGTGCCAGATTGCATGTGCTGTCTCGGAATTAGCTTTTGTCCAAATATATAGGCAGCAATTCATCAAACGTGCTGTGACGCAGGAGTCTTTCATCTCAAGAATCTTGAACTTGAACTTACCAGCGTGAGCTGTAGAGTTGACTGTACTTTTCATATTCTGACTACCCATTGTTCCAACTAAAAATGTATTGTTCTGAGCCGGTATTTCTCCTTTAAAAGGAACTGGTAACGAATCATATACCAAATCCATCAAGGGACGGAGGTCCAAAGTGCAATTTGTTGGAACGTCACTGTTGTATATAATGGTTAATATATTTCTGAATCCGAGGCAGAATATCCCTACAAATAAGGAAAGGACTGCCAGTTCTTTGGTAGACCTTGCTCGTCATACCAAAGGTCTTTCCCAGAAATTGCGCGAAAATTGATTCGGGTTTTCACTTACTATGAAAATCCTACTTGAACAGGTTGATCAATGTAAAGCATATTGACTTCGTTGTTCCAAGAGTACGGATTTAGATATGTCGAGTTGGAATCGCTGCCAACAAAGCAGGGTCCGTTTTCCTGAAGCAAGCCCATCATTGAGGAGCCACCCGGACCTGTACAATTCTGTGTCAGTAATTGCTAAGTCTAGCCCACATCACTGAACACATACCTCCATTGAGCCAGATGGAAAGCGGGGCATTCGCTGGGTCTTTCCGAGCTTCGAAAAACCAGAAGAAGCTTTCAGATATCAGATCATGTTCTGTGTGTGCCAGGAACCTGTATTGCACTCACGTATTGATGGGATAATCTTGACTATCCTCCCAATCGCCTAAGAGGAACTTGGGTGGTAGATGGACATAACCCGAATAAGATTTGACACCAGGAGTAGTTTCGCAGATTCCTGGCTGGTGAAGAAGAGGAATTAGCGAAGCATTATAAACCACATTGATCATGAGCGAACTCACTTCTTTATATGAGATTGTCACATCCTTGTGAAATCTCGACTGTATTGTCGTGACCCCCTCCGGCTTCGGTGGAAATTGTGCGTATGCACCAGTAATCAGAGCCGTTAGAGTTGCCCCGAGCAGTGTTTTGGAGACCTTCGCCATGCTTTACTGGATTTAATCACTTGTCGAATTGAGCAGAGGAACGCAATTGAGCATATATACTAGTGATGTTGAAATATGCTTATGTGTATCTTGCCAGGAATTCGTCACCTCCTCTTTCCAATTTCAACCTAGCCGTCTAATTATTTTCCCAATGCAGCCTCTTGACCCGATATCAAGTACAACTTATTAGCAGACGGTTGTTGGATTGACCGTCATCGTTACTTTTTTCGCCAAGCCATATGTACGGAGTACTGTATTTACGGAGTACGGCCTTCGTAAGATCATGCCCCTGCCAGGCACCCAGATATCAAATGACATGATTCGATGGAATTACTACTTCCCCTCTTCTCTTGATGCTGGCTATCAAACCCTCGGACTTCAGAGTCTATCAATTCCTAGCTCGTTCTATCACGTAATAAGTTGGGCCACACTACAATCAATCAACGTGACAAGAGTGAAAGCAGGTTCTGACTTGGGAGATTGGCTCAGACATAACAAGCAGAGCAATATCGAAATATCGTCGCCCTTTAAGACATTATTGGATGATACTACAAAATGTAATTATGAGAGAGAGAGCAAATCCCTGGAAAAGTTATGCCGTGATTCTATCTACAGAGGGGATTGAGTCCAAGCTAGTCAGAGATATTAATATCAAATTACACTCCCTCCGTAGCCAGGAGAAATCTCTTGAAAGTAGGACAGGAACAAACTTTCCCATTTGGCAATTAGGTGACATCATGTACAAAGCAATTCATGCATGCAGTTTATGTAACTTGGGTCCAGACTTTGATTTGGGACATATATACAAGTTCGCAAGTTGGGGTGTATCGGCGAACTTATCCGAATCTAGTCCTTCTACCAGGTAAATATTTAGCTATTGAGTCTATGAACTTGTTATGTGAAGCCACAGGCGTCAAATGTGGAATTGCATAACCATCAGCTTGTACTAAATATTGAACGAAGCAAAGATGGTCTCTAATCGTGTAGATTTACGTCAAGACCACTTAAAGCGTTTGGAGAATTAGGCCCAGCAGGCGTCAGCACAAGGATGGTATATCAGTAGTTGACGGCACCCAGCAGGCACTTGGTTCTAAAAGCATTTTTCTGACTTTCTTAGCTATTTAAGCAAAAGTGAAATGGTATCATTTATTTTGCTCTATCTTCACGCCATGAACGCCATGATATATGCTAATACAGCTCGCGAAATCATACCTGCGAGAAGCGGAAAACTCTGCGTTATTTTGACCTTTATCAACGCCACTTTTTGTTGTTACAAGTGCTCCTTCTAAACGCCTAAAGTATATCCCGTATGGTTCCCAAATCATTCGTCAACCCAGTCTTTTTCAACCATCCAAGCATCGCTAGGCTTCAATCCGGCCCCTACTAAATTACAATCCTTGTGGCCCCATTTTCTTTCGTAAGTCCTCACGCCGTTCTGAATTAGCATTTCCAATCCTTCCGCAAATCCATCAGGATCCCGGTAGAATGGCTCGTCTTTCCCACCACTCTGTCGGGTCTGCCATGAATTTCTCAGGTTGCTATTCTTCTTGGCTTCAACTTGCTCTTGAACCGCTTCAACTACCATTTCATAGCCTGCTCCTCCTCGCTCATCTTCCGGTAACTTATTCATGTCATCCACATTCTTTGGTGGGCTGAGCGGGTTGATCTTTCGGCGGAATAGCAAGTTCAGATCCATTGGACCACCTACGTCTAAAACCCGACCAGCATCTGCGACGGGCATCTTTATGTTGTGCATTGTAAATCTACCGTGCATGTCACAATCGGCCGTATAGAATGACACGAAAGGATCCCAGGCTCCAATCTTCATGAAGCTCTTCACATTATTGAGCGCCAGCCAGTCGTAAGCAAAGAACTGGATCCCCCACTCGTCCTTATGGCCCGTCACCGGGTCCTTGAGGTACTCCGGGCTTGATGCTTCTTTCAGCTTATCTAGAGCGCGCACATATAGAGATTTGTAAGGCGCGCCTTCGTACTTCTCCTCCGCCAGCGCAATAATATCCATATGACTCCAGAAGTAATAATCCCAGCCGCGTTCGAGTGAGGTGAAGAGGTAGAAATTTTGTAACTGCGCGAAGGTGAGCAAGGTCGGGGTGGAGAGGACGTTGACGCCGAAAACGTCTGTGAGCCGCTGCACGTTCAGGTAGAAGGGATTTTGGAGCGTGAGCTTTGGGTTGGGAGGGAAATTGGATTTCATGGTGCCGGTGTTATCGATCACGTAGATATCCTCCGCTGGCCAACCTGCTGCGATGTATGATAGCACGCATTGCTGCAGCATTGGCCAATTTCGAGTAAAGCCTATAAACAACGGAGTCTTCTCTGCGGCGTGCGGGCTAGGTGGTCGATTCCATGATGCAATTGCAGGTAGCTTCCCCTTCTCCAGGCCAGCGAGCAGGGGAAAGTTGTCCTCGATCAGTGTGGTCACCTTGACTGCCGTCTTCTTCCTGTATATTGGCCGGGGAGGCCTATCCTCTTTTGGTGGGCTAGAGGAGGATTGCAGCGCAGACTTGTATGCGATAAGACGGTCGTGGGTGAGGAAGAGAAAGATGGAGATGGAGAGCACGGCGCCAACGGCCATAGCGTTCCAAAGACGCTTTGACAGCAGCATCATGGGCAAGCGAGTGTAATGCGACGAGATTGAATGTCAATTGCAGCGCAGTGAGTATCGCATGAACTGACGGGGTCGAAGGTGGGAAAGGAAGGAGGATTGCGTGAGGCAGCGAGGGAGTGCACCAAAGAATTGGGTGACCAAAGCAACATGGAGAAAGTGGAGGATCGAGAAACTGAGCTTGTTGGTTTCGAGCTTTAGGGTTCTGTTATATGTGGCACATGAAAACCAAATACACGGGCTGGCCAATAAATCATACCAGATGCGCAGTGTTGGTTCGTATAAGTAAGTACAGAATACAATGTACAGGAGTGGCATGCGAAGAGAGGCTACTATTGTCGAAACACCCCTTCTATTCCAAGACCATACGATGCGACCTCAACATTCGGACAACGCGTCCCCAGACACAATTGCGACAGCACAACAGCAGAATGAATAGATGGCGATGATAGATGACGATGATTTTTGACACTCGAGTCGCGTAAGCCATATCTGAATTCTGCAATCAGGGTTTCCATCCGCTATGCAGGCCTAGGCTGGCTGATCTCGCCGCAAGGGAAAGCTTAAATTTGCTACAGTTTTCAGGGCAACTTTAGTCCACGTCGCGTCGCATTGCCTTGACGATCGCACTTTACTTATACATGTATAAGTATATATATTCATTCATATGCGCTGAACTTGAAACCATTACACCAGTATTTCTGCTAACCATCCTTATCCACAGTTGTTGTTCTACGCTCTTCATCCTTATCCACTGTCTCAGTACAGACCTTTTCCATTCATGGTTCTTCATGTACTGTACTGCGTACCACCACCAACGGCCCCCCAGATAATTTCCGCCAGCTGTACAACATTGGCAGCTGTGGGAATGCAGTGGGTAAACTGTCAGACGCTTCGATGACTTGCAAAGCCCATTGGTGCTACAATGGCTCTCCGGGGCAAGTCGTCGTGTCCTGTTGGAGGCGGAGTCGTGCTCGCCAGGGGCATATAGCTGGAATTACACGAGTGTTCCACCAATCGCACTACCTGATGTTCATCCTGATGTTCGTACACAATGTTGCACTCGAAATAAACAATGTGATAAGGAAGAGAAGCGGATCTCCATTAGCAAAGGTAAGAGCAGGCTCTCTTACTGGCAAACGCATCGGGGGGTTTTCAACAGGTGAGCTCGAAAATCTTGGTATCGAAAAAGTCTTGGTACTACCGCTTTCAACACAGGTGAGCCAGCAAGGAGCCAAATCACCAACCCCAACCGCGCGAGGGAGCTGGGCGCTTGATCAAATAAAACAAAAGTAGTGCAAACGATGAAAGCCTGATAAATGGTGCAATATCGTTAATCTTGCAGGGTGAGTTGATACAGTTGCTCTTGGAAAACTGTTGTTTGGGCAGCAGAGGATTGATTTAAATCTGTTGGGTGAAATCTTGTTTGGAAGCACCCCGTTTGGCTTGACTGATAAACAATGGATCACAGAGACTACCAGTAAAGAATAAAGGGGGAAAGAACAAGAGTGCTTGCAGATTTGTTATGTTGATAACTACTTTAGTATTAGACACTCATTTAAAGCTCAGGCTAAGCTTACCTGCTCCTAAATAAAGTACTTTCATCTGTACATCTCTAAAGGTAAGGTTATCTTTTATCAAGTGAAAGGTGTTACCAACAATGGTTCCCAGGAGTGTGTGTCGGGTGTTGAGTTGTATGGACTACTAGGAGCACCAAATGCTAAGTATTAATGTAAGCTTGGTTAAATATCCGTGATATAGTAGCAAGGGGTCTAGTGATAAGTACCTTGATATGGTACAAGTATGAGTGAGGCAGGTCGATAGATTGATTATGTGAAATGCCCAGTAGTACAGTACTAGTAGCATGAAGTCAGCATGGATACCAGTAAGTAAGTAGTACTTAAGTACTTACTAGTAAATTGGTACTTGGCAACAAAACACACGCACTAATCAACGGTAAGAGGAGTGAACTCTACTATCTCCTTCTCGTCGTCTGTCTCAAGCTGGAGCTGCTCAAGCCTGTATACATAACATCGCTTCAATACAAACTATCAAAAGGGGCCTACTTCTACATACTTAGTAATCTGCTACTATAAAAGCAGTAGATGCTAAGTAGGGTAAAAACTACTATCGATAGTGTGATAGGGAAGAAACTGAGTTGTACTAGTTGGTGGCCTGGTCTGAATTGAAATTGGTAGTTAATAGTATACTTTATATATCATTAAGCTTAATTTGATACAATTACTAGTAGTTCATAATAATTTAGTAATCTTTAGTAACGTACTGCTACTAAATAGTGATTGTTTATTCATGTTTATTTATATTACTTACTAGCATTATAAAAAGTGAAGGGATGGCGCTTTTGGTTACTTCTAGTAGTGCTACAAACCTTTGAGTCATGCATGGTATGCAAGCAAGCATAGAATAGAAGAAGACAGTTACGCGTACTAAGTAGTAGTAATGAAGTAAATTGGATTTTCCAAGAGATAAATGAGCATTAAACTGAATGAATTTCCTTGAAAATTATAGTACTGGTATTTCAATAGTACCATGAACTATTAGAGCCTATAATGAATGGTGCCTTAAAGTTTAAAATAGATAAAGATTCTTGCTCAATGTTTGAAATCGTCGGGCAGGTTGGAAACAACAAGGCGTAAGAAGTATGATTGAAGTAGCTCTATACTTATTGGTGTTTATATGGATTAATGTTATGAGATCGTAAGTGCAACACTAGTAATATACTCGATAGTACTATGATTTAGTTTAGACACCTATTTATGTCGGCTTGAAGTGAATTAAAGCTTAAACTCTCTAGGTGGGCTATTAACATGTAGGTTATCAATACTATGCATTTCTTATGCACTGTCTAGTAGTACTTACCCAGCCAATAATATAATGCATCAACTTGAAATAATTATCACGACTACTAGAAACCAGTAATCATATTTTGTTTCCCCTTTACTATGAAGATGTCACGTCTAAGTTGTATTACCAACCACTTATTGCTATAAAACTACGAGTACTGATATTGACCTTGAATAGCAGTAGAATAGATCTTACGCAATGCTAACTACGAATATCTAGACCGGTCCGCATGAATTTAACGTGATGCTATTTATAAAGCTACTTACTACTGCCACTAGTTACCATACTAGTATGTACGTGGTATGGTATTTGGCGGTGTTTTGAAAGCTTGAGTTTTTGCTCAGTACTTAATAAAATTTGATGATCATTGGCTTTAGTAGAAAATATAAGTAGGTATCTTTTGCTTGCCTAAATCAAATTCTCGAGGTGGTTGAAGATGGCTCGTTGTTTTTCCATAGTAGAATTTACCGCGATTTACAAGTACTGGTTGAGCTTTAATAATAGCCGGCTATCATTCTCCTACTGACCTGGACCTGTGCGCGATTAGAATTCTGGGATAAGTAACTAATCAGTACTACTGTAGAGCTTCTGATTTGTAGTTCATATGAATACCTAGCTGGATATGGGTACAGTTAAAGTATAGAAATGTCACTGACAGTATCAATAAACACTTGTAAGAAGTATAAGTATGCGCTCATTTTTATAGATTTAAAAAACCCAATACTACTAATGCTAGTGCTTAATAGTACAATAGTAGTAGTTTGACTTGATGCTACCACCTATTATGGCGAGTAATTATCGTGAACAGACTGGTGCTATAGTTATAAAGTTTTAACACAATTTTAGACTACTTAATAGTATTAAAGTTAAGTTTAAGCCGAGTCAGACTAGGTTCGGCTCACCTTATAAGGAGGTAGCTTAAGTCAAGATTCTAACACCTAAGTAGAAGGTACTATTATTTTTACAATCCTAATAATAGTAAGCTTAGTAGATATGGGACCCGTCCCCTTTTGCCCCGTATATATTGTATTTGAAACCTCTGCTAGTTTAAACCCTTGACTAAAACCCCTAGCTGGCTTCAACTGACTTAGGCCATAACGCCTCGATCTTGCCCTCAGATCAGGCATTTAGGCACCTATACTCATTTAGTTATAAGGAGAATTCTATTCCCT
>Ga0247810_10000173_pt1 | contig 104084 bp, 93 predicted proteins | sample UWRJL119311C1_FD_179918 | JGI IMG/M metagenome (GOLD analysis project Ga0247810, IMG submission 179918) | Plant litter microbial communities from Arlington Agricultural Research Station in Wisconsin, United States - UWRJ-L119-311C-1 | ecosystem: Environmental > Terrestrial > Plant litter >... | reverse complement strand
TCACCAAACATCATACAAGTGTGGCTGGCTCTCTTGAGGCCGTCGAACAATACATTTCCCTGGGTCTTGCGCCACAAAAGGCCATTTTAGGTTTTAGCTTTTACGCCAAATGGTTCACCACCGACCCAAAGTCGAATTGCGCCACACACCCCCTTGGCTGTGCGACAGTCCCGATGGAAGATGCCTTGGGCAACGACAATGGAATGTCAGGATCGCTCACCTTCGAAACCGCTAACATGGAAGATGTAGTTATTCCATCAAACTTGACTGTAGACCCCAATGGCTCCTGCGGAGCAGCGGCTGGCTACAAGTGCCGTGAAGGAGATTGCTGTAGTCAATATGGTTTTTGGTATGTCAGAACATACTCCACGGTCTTGAAGATGAACGGATAATTACTGACTATTGCAGCGGCAACACCGCCGACTACTGTGGTGCGTCATGTGTTCAAGGCTATGGTAAATGCACTGGACCATCAATTACCACGTCTTGGAGTCTGGCTCGCAAAAATAGTATTGCTGACTATGAGAATGGCGGTGAATACTATTGGGATTCTTCAGCAAATATCTTTTGGACCTGGGACACTCCAACTTTCATTGCCGAGAAGTTCTCCAAAATCGTGGCAAAACTTCAGTTGGGAGGAATCATGTCTTGGAGTCTTGGTCAAGATACCTATAACAACGAACACTTGTTGGCGATTCAGCAGGGAGTAAAGAACGTCACGTCTCATACTCCACAGCACAATGTTTACCAAAGACACAGGCGCTATTAGACCTACGGAACGGCGTTGCAGGGTTTTCGCACAGCTGTTCTTGATGTCGGTCGTGTCGTAACTTAATTTCTTAGTCGGAAATGTTTGGGAAAGCTTGTAAAAGGTGGGCGGGCGTGCGTGTTCACCTTGGAGATGGTGTGTTATTTCCTGGTGTGATTAGATTGTTTCCCTTCTTTCTCCCACGGATGTGCAGTGGAAATTTAAGTCCACATCCTGCGGGTGGCAATAGACGCCTTTTTGTACCATAGTTTAGTTACGACACTGTCACCCTAACATTACCACAACATGGTTTTAGAGACATGCTATGCCAGTGATTGTCTTATCAGAGCTTATAGTAAACATAGTCACCCCATACCTAAATGTTATTATATAAATAGAATCCCCAATATCCCACCTACCAATCACTATGTCTATATGGTTTGTTTACTTTACGCGAAAATTTAAGCTTTGGAGCTAGACAGGGATATGACCAATGACGAGCATTTGTGGGGCTTTAGAACCCAACAGATTCTCTAATGTTACATTAATGTATTGAAATTCAAGCTACCCGAGACAAATTGTAGGTACTTTTATGTAGCGCGCTAACAACCTAAATTGCGAGTCAAGCAATAATGATGATATATGCTCCTGAAAGATTGAACTGCTTGGGAGGCCAACCTCGCTAAGAAGATCCCTCCTCTCGAGCGTTAAAAAGAAATTAAGGTCAACACGTATGCAATTATTAGCATTGACAAAAAGGATAATTGCGTGTGCAGCTGGCCGTTATATGTTGCAAAAGATGCAACTATAGAAGCTAAAACACAAGATAAGCATATCTACAAGCAAGCGTAATAAACCTTCAGTTTAAGTTGTAACGTGTGCTAGGACGAAACAATTCGGCTATTTTCATGATTCCTCTGGTTTAACGTTTTTGGCTGATAGGCTGTATGTGCCCCAGTAGCAGAAGCGTTCAATATTCCTTTTTTCTGATCCGGCCTAAATAAGAACTTCGCAAAATAGTTGTCATTGATTGTCATCATATATTAATTGTCGTGATGGCTCCAGTCTTTTGAGATCTGAAGTTATCAAGGCTTATCATTCCAAAATCTCATTCTGCAGAAAGTAAAGCACATGTTCCGGCTACTCCGGAGCTGTGACAGTGTGCAGATACAATTGGTGACTTCCATCCATGTCAACTTAGGTTGGTTAGATATTTAGTTTAGTCAGCAGGGATCTGTTTTGCCGTTCAGCGAGATCCTAACTTAATCCCATCCATCTTCAATGCAAACAGCCTGTAAGCCATCTTACTTTTGCTTCATGATACGCAGGGGGCCTTGTCTTCCCCGAACCTCTTTGTCGGCTTTCCTTAGATCCTCAGGCTCTCAGCTACAATGACCCCACTATGCACCTCCTTCGAACCTGTCCCTCGAGACAAGGCAGTCTACTCTCACAAACACTCACTGTCTACTCTTCATTTCAATCAAGTCAGGTCACTATAGTCTCAGTGGAGCCAAGGATGGCTTACGTTGCTTAATCTCCGCTGGAAAGGCTTCATTCTAGAGTCCATTACTTCTGGATCACGGCGAGTCTTACGACCCTCCTACTCTCCTCCAACAAGCATACAATCAGATATTAATTCCTTATTCAACTTGGTAATTAGAAATCTAGCTAGATACAGCTACACAACAAGACCCTTGCCAAAGTTCCTTCTCCGGCACAGAAACTCAGGGAGCCGTGGGAAAGATATCACGCTACGCAACACGTTCCTGCAGTGGTTCCGAAAGAAGTCACCATGGCAATTCTGCAGCCATCAAAATATGATGGCGAATCTTCCTTCCTTAGCGTTGAAATTTCAACGTTCCGGCAATGATGGGAGCGAGTCAATCAATAGCGCGTAATCCACAGCAGCTATCCCTGTCTGACAAAACAAACTATCGCGGAATCAGGCCAAGTGTGAGGGTAAACCTACACAAACCAAGCATTATGACATATTAGCACAGGCACCAATCACTGAATACGAGAAGATAGAGTTCCTTCCCAGATAACTTCCCATACTAATCTAGTGGAAAGTATGATATGTTGGAGGACTTCGACCAATCTCCCTCCATATTAAAGATGCGTTACCCTTCCTTCTACTTCCAAGACTCAACCTCGCAACTCATAAGTCAACTCATCACTTAATCCTTACTCACTCTATCCTACCATTCGTCCTCTTCACAGAAGTCTCCTTCCGGAAACTACCTCAACAAACGTCAATATGCAATACGCTACTATCATCCTCGCCGCTCTTGCTGGCTCTGTTGTAGCTCAAGTTACTGATGCTCCAACCACCACTCCGTTCATCTGTAACGCGGCCGCAATTGCCCGTGGAGATTGTACTGCAACAGCTGCCTCGGTTCCAACCACTTTCCCTTTTCTCTGCAATGCTGCTGCCATCGCACGAGGCGCATGTAACGCAACCGCGGCTGTTGTCCCATCTGCATCCAGCTATCCTTTCCTTTGCAACGCTGCTGCTCTCGCACGAGGAGCTTGCACTTACACTCCACCCACTGGCGCAGATCAAACCACTGTTGTTTCCGTACTAGTCACCTACTGCCCTGCACCAACAACTCTCACTGTCAACAGCAAAACCTACACAGTTACCGCAGCCACTACCCTCACTATCACGGACTGCCCATGCACAGTTGTTGGCCCAATTACATCGACTAGCCCATTTATATGCAATGCGGCCGCAATCGCGCGAGGTGACTGCACTGCTACTGCGGCCAGCGTCCCATCTGCAACCACTAGCGTAACTGAGTTCACTGGAGCTGCTGATTCCATTAAGCCAGTCATGGCTCTTGGTATGCTTGGTGGACTTGCTGTTGCTCTTTTGTAAACAATCTGGTTTAGAGCTTGTAGGTAAAATGTGCGATTACATGTATTTATAAAAGAAATGGATCGACAGGTTAGTCCAAGGAATCCAAGGCGGCTGTTTTGTATTGATAAACACTTGCGATTATATAAATATGGCATTGTATCAATTAATATTTAATACTTCTTGGCTTTAATTGGCAAGATAATAATCATAAAGGTGCTTTTACATAACTTCTATGGTCTTCTTGCGTTACTAAGTTGTGGAAGTGTAGATATTCTTACAAGTTTGATTCATCCTGAAACAAAAAATGTCATGTGACGTCAAGCACGTGATAAGATTTGGCTGAGCACCGGATATGAAACAAACGGCTTTATGTAGTCAATTCAGATACAAGACAATGAGGACTCGCAGTATATGTGTAAGTTGGATCAGACGGATTTGAGTGTATCTGTACTCGTGCCGTTAGAAGGTTGAAGTAGATGACGACGATGCATGAAGCAGCGTAACCTAATCAGGATTAACTTTAGAGCCTAGATCATTTCGATAAATGCTCCACGTGATTACTGAGCTTCATTATATATTTCAGTCCATCTCAATCCCTCTTTTTCCGTAGTGAAAACGCAAGGAATCACATTTAAACAATTGAGACTTTTGATTTCTCGTACTGAGCCCTCTACTGAGTATTGATTTCATGTGATGACAATGAACTTGCCAAAATTTCAAACGGCAGCTTATGTGGATAAACCTGGACCCCAAGCTCGAGTCTATGAAAGACACGATGTGGAAATTCCGAAACCAGCTGACGGAGAAGTTCTTGTCAAGCTAGAGTTTACAGGAGTCTGGTAAGATATTGCATAGCTGGTCCAGACGAGGTACCATCGAGGAAGGCAATCTGGACTAATGTTTTAAAAATATCTGGAGACTGTATTAATCATCTGTAGTCACTCCGGTGTTCACAAGATCTTCGGGTCAACTCCATTGACGACGAATGTTATCGGTCATGAAGGGTTTGGTACAGTGTTGCAGCGTAAGTGTAATTCACTCCCATTGTGATCACTTGCACCAACTTATCTTTTTTGAATCACTTAGTTGGAGCGAATGTTGCGCAAACCTACCTACACTCACGGGTAGGTGTTAAGTGAGAAAACACATTTTGCTTCCACATACCCTCTAAATTACCAGGGTAGACTTTTTGTGCTGTTTCTAATATTACTTCTAAGGTGGCTATATAGTGCGTGTAAGGTCTGCGAAATATGTGATGTCAGCTACGTCGCATGTCCAAGTCAACACAACACTGGAAGAGTATGTATTCTTCAGATTCTTTGGGATGATTATTGACTGCCATACACAGGATGTACCTGGAACATTTCAACGTAAGCATTGCCAACTTCAGAAGCCAAAGCGCATCATGCTTACAAAAGTTTCTTAAAAGAATACGTTGTTGCTCCAGCCGATTTTGTTACGATCATCCCGGATGGATTGAAATCTGAGGATGCAGCACCATTGCTCTGTGGTAAGTAACTGGTGCCAAAAGTCATAGCTCATCTGCTTACTTTGTGTAAGCTGGTCTCACTATTTATTCTGCGATCCTAAGGACAGGGTTGAAACCTGGAGACTGGTTAGTCATAACTGGAGCTGGAGGCGGATCGGGGCACTAGTTAGTCACTCCTTGGGGGTATCCCACCACTTTACTGAACTTCGCTACTAGTGGTATCCAGATTGCTCTTAAGCTTGGTTATAAGGTCTTTGCTATTGACAGGTACATCATCACGCCCAATGTGCCTCAAAGCTAATTAATTAGCGGTGAAGCGAAACGAGATTTGTGTCTACGCCTTGGGGCAACCGTATTTCTAGATTATAAGACAGAAGGGGCCAGTCAGTTAATTACTTGTATGATGAAGGCTAAATCTTGTCAATAGTTTACGACAGTAGCAAATGAAACCATGGGAGGCTACGGCGCACACGCTGTTATTTGTTGTCCTGGAGATGACATGGCGTATTCGCAAGCTCTGGATATGGTCCGAAACACGGGCACCATAGTCTGCTTAGGGCTTGCTAAAGGGGATCTTCCCATTTCACCCTTTGCGTTAGTTCGCGATGTGAGCTCACCCATTCTACCGTGCTCTCTTTACTTGCGCACTTGCCTATACTAAATATCTATTTCTTTCTTAGGCTTGACAGTTATTGGCTCTTTAGTTGGCACCGAAGAAGAATTAGGCGAGCTTCTACAAATGGCAGTTAGAGATGAAATCATGCCAGTGGGTGATATCTACGAATTTGAGAAACTGGGTGATGTACTAGAGAAACTAGCAAAAGGTCAGATCATTGGCAGGGCAGTCATGAAGATCCCTTGAGGTGATGCTATTGGAGATTTGTCGGAAAATCCAGTTTCTTAGCTGGATTACTCGCTAGCAAACGCTCTTGTGGATCAAGTCCCTGTCCTAAATCAGAAAATGAATTTAGGAGATAGCCACGTTCAAAAGAGGCGCCTTCTTCGCGTAAAATACTGTACCCCCAAAGGGTTGTATGAGCAATCTGTTTTTGTAAACACTTCCATCGACACTGGCTCTTTCTATTTGTTACAGATTTCACCAAGTTTCGGGGCATTTGAATCTTCTCTTAGACTGGCCATATCATCTCATCGTTTTGACGCCTTAAGTATTATAAACGCCAAGCTATCTTAATGAATCAAGAATGAAATGTAATACGGTTTGAAGATGAAAAACTTTTCTTTAGATCTTAAGATGTAAAAAGAAAACATCTCGGAATAAATGCGCACAGGACTTAGTAGGAACCGGATCTATTCTATATATACTATAGCTCTTCCCTTGTTCAAATCGAAATGCTTCCCATCAATCAGTAGAACGCCTTAACTCCTCCCTACAAATTTTCAGTAAGTCTAAACCATCAATTCTTCCCTAAATCCTTTCTTAGTCCGATCCAACCATAGGTTCACAGCTATCCAAGATACAGTTAGTTTGGCTTGGTCTTATTGGCTGGTGCCTTTGACGATGAAGCCTTTGTCTCCCACTTCCCCGTTTCTGGGTTCCAGACACCATCAACAGGTTTAGGTCCTTTCTTTTCCTCTTCTCCGGCGTTTGTATCCTCTTTAGCCTTCGAATCCGTTTTGACTTTTGCATCTTCTTGAGCTTTTGCGGCCTGTCTAGCCTTTGCTTCCTCCTCGGCATTTTTCGCTGCATCACCGCTGGGTTCTCCTGGGCCCGACGTTTGTCCCAACTCGGGGTCGTTCTTTTTCTTTGCGTCTTCCTTGGCTTTCTGACTTGCAGCATATAATCTTTGCCATTTAACACACCCCTCAGCGCAACTGGCTAAAATGGCTACTGCTCCAGTACCTTTCGCTGCAGTAGGAAATCCCGCCGCAGCACATGCCGCGGCTGTAATCATTCCGCAGTTCTTGGTTTGTGTGTAGCTAGAATACGAGCATGAGTATGCCACCAATGGAGATTATTTGGAGAAAACTTACATGGCATCTGCTTTGGGACTGGCTAAAGTGCTCAGTGAAGAGCCGCGAGCTTCGATTAAGTATGCTGGAGTTGCAGTTGCTAGCTCAGTGGTGCCGGCTAACGCCACGATCATGAGGCTGGAGAAGCGCATTCTGAAGCTTGCGTCCGAAGACAGGAAAAAAGAAGGTATAAAGAATATTTCAGGGGTAGCAAATGATGAGTGTAAAAAGATAAAGACGAATCTAGGGAAGATATTGTGATTTTGGTTGTGACTGTAAGAAGAATGTTGATGAGCTGATATGGAGCTGAAAATCAACAGCTCTAAGCTCTATCTTTATAGATCTCGCCATGGTTAATCGCAGGCACAGTCACATTTACAAAATCTATATCTATATTCAGCACAGTCGTGGTCCCTTCGTTTTTTCAAGCATTAAGTCCTTCCATGGATTTCCCCTACACAGATATGATCCTCACACAAAATCTTAATAGTTGGCATTTTGATGATTGTTTCATGATCTCTCCCATCAAAGTTACATTGTAGCACCCACGTGTGTTTGCGTCTCCATATCAGAGGCTCTTTCGACAAAGCGCCAAGGAGATGACCTCGCTTAACATCTGGTATGGAGCCCGTGCTCTTCTCCTCAGCCTCAAGAAATCGTGGAAAGGAGGCTCCGCAGATACACTGCCCCGTCCGTAAGCTGCTAAAGTAGGTGAAGTAACCTTAATTTCTAAGCTTAAGAGGTTAATGTTCCTCAAGGAGCCTTGTACGTTTTAAGAAGCCAGGTGGTACCAGAAGCTCATTGTAATACTACTGAAGTTGATTATCTTTTACTTCGCCGAGTAAACCACAACAATATTCCCGAAGGAACAACTGATACACTGGATGGAGTAAGGTGTAGAGAACCGAAGCTTATGCTTTCAGAACCCTTTCCACACTACTGGACGGCACAGCCTATGGCCTTCAAACCCATCTTCATGTTCAAAACCCTACAGAAACAAGCGAGGTACTACCTCGCCATCAAGTCGATATGAACGTTGTCACAATACTTGATACTTTTTAGAAGTCAAGAACTACTAGGCACTTCAGAGATCTCTGAAATCTTCGGCTAACTTATCTATTCTAATCTAAATCACCCATTTTTACCAAAATGCAGAACGTGCTCTGTGGCCTGCACCTGAAAAGCACCGTTGTGGCTGCGAGATTTCTCTTGCTTCTCATGATCTAATTTCTGAATCTTCTTTAGCCACTTAGTAACAAGCTCAAGTGCGGACGCTGGCTGGTCGAAAGGGAACTGAGCAAACCATGTAAGTAAGATCAACAGCTCAGAGGACGGAGCAAACTTACCAAATGACCACCTCCCCTCAGCTCAACATAGTCAAGGCCTTCCACTGCCTTCGTCCAACCTCCTACACCACCGTCACTCGACTTCCAAGGCAGTTCCTGCATTGGCTCGGCCCTAAATTCAGCCCATCTCTTCCAGCGCACATTATCTAATGTCCTACGAATTCCAATGGCATTGCACAACCAGTCGTTAATGCCAACATAGTACAATATCTCTATTCCGGGTTCACTAAGTACGCGTTGTAATGCTGGAACACTAGATGTATAAAAGTCGGCTGAATCGTGGTATCGCTTTTCAATGAATTTACTCTCCATAACCCAATCACCAATTTTGAAAGGTACGGCAGAATCAAGCTCGAGTGCCTGACGTACAGATGCTGAATTCATGTACTCCCCAATCTTATCGACAATCGGGTAACAGTCATTAGGAGGACATGTATTGTTGCGATTAAGTCGATCAACCGATACGTTATCGATTACATCGAACAAATTCTCCACACAATAACGCCCTGACGCGGCGCAGATTATCTCGTCCGGGTTTGCCTCGCACTGTTCCTGCAATATTTCGCATCGTGCAGCAGCTACAGCCATGGAAGCGCATTCCGTGTCGTTGAAAATTGGCGCGATATCATGATGCGTGAAGCAGCCGGTGTCATAGCCCGCAGGGAGTTGGTCTCCCATGTCTGTGAAGCCATTACCAACCATAATAGAGCGTAGAGGCAAGCGAGCTGGGGCAGGAACTTGGAGGTTGTAATCCAATATCGCTGCCGCATACACAGGAATATATCGACCGGCATATGACTCCCCTGCAATGTGAATCGCACGCCCCGCAAGTTCAGGAAATGCTTCTGGCAACAGACGAACAACAGCTATAAAATCAAGAGCTGATTCTTCACTACGCTTGGGGTATGATTCTTCATTAGTGGGATGGTCAACATAAGAGTAGCCAACACCGGCAGGTTGGTCAACATAGATGACATTATAAGCTTCAGTCCAGGAGTAAGGATTGAGCGCAGTCTTATTGTGTTTCATAGATATGAGGCATGGACCATTTTCTGCTAGCATTCCGACCACTGAAGATCCACCAGGTCCGCCTTGGAGCCATATCAGAGTTGGAGCGTCGATACTATGTTTACGAACAGGATGATACCCTAGATTAGTCAGTTAAAATTTAGACGAAGACAGTCTTCCTGAAATTTCTCGTACAGTAGAACATATGCTTGTGACCTATATCTGCCCAGCCTGTGTAGTGCTTCTGGCCTGCATGACAAAGCTCGCCATCCTGGAATTCTTTATAGCGAATGGAATGGTTGCTGTGGTAGCTTGATCTGACTGTAGAGTAAATTGCCGTAGCTAAGTTGCCGAGAGCCAGGAGAAAGAGAAGATTTATTTGAGTATGCATTGGATTAAGTTGTACGGAGATCTGAAAGTGATACCAAGGTTGCAAAGAAGGTCTGGGAGAAATGATTTGTTTTTGGTTAGGGTAGTTCGCTTTACAATGACTTTTCTCGTCCACGATGAAATGATGATCTCGTCAGCTTGTGACTGTGATCTTTGCCCAACGCTATTTCATACTTGTTTCCCAACTTCGTATCAAACGAGACAGTACTTTAATTGATAGCGGTCCTGCATACTCCCTTCGGTTAGACTCTGTTGACCTCCATACTGACCCACAGTAATAGCTAGACTGAGATATAATGCCAAGAAACGGCTGACTCAGCAGGGGGATCTGCTCCTGTTGGCGTAATCACTGATGTTACCTATCTATGGATATGCGACATGGATGCGATTTCTCTTCCTACTCACTGCAGTGTCTGAATATTTGCTTCTTTTCGAATGTACCTGCTAGAATGAATTTATACCAAGTACTGATTTTGGGATGCAATTTGGCATTATTTGCTTCTGCCCACCCTAGCTTTTTACCCAATTATGACTTTCGGCAACAGAAGCTGCTAAACAACATCAAGCACAAAGAAAGCTACCAAAAAGGTGCATTCACGCTACTAGCGCAGAACGACACTCTTTGTAATACCGGTCATCATGGTAAACAGTGGTCGGGAACTATTGATGTTACGGATAACAAGCGATTGTTCTTTTGTGAGCTTCAACCTCCCGTGTTCTGACTATTTTGTCTTAGATTCTAATATACGAGACTTTAGGGTTCTTTGAGACTAAGAGTAATCCCGTAATTGATCCAGTGATACTTTGGATGAATGGGTAAGAGGCCAAACCTAGCCCACAACGACATCAGACCATGGTTTACTGACATTCACTATAAAGCGGCCCAGGAGGATCTTCTATGATGGGCCTTTTCGCGGAAATGGGGCCCTGCTCACTTTCAAAAGACAACCTGCATACGATCCCCAATCCGTACAGCTGGCACAACAATGCGTCAGTCATCTTTCTCGAGCAGCCTGCCGGCACTGGTCTTGCGACCCTTTTGCCAGGAACTCCTTATCCGGCCACGCACCTTGAAGGTGCGATTGATTTCCAGACCTTTCTCAACATTTTTTTCGACGAGATATTTCCCGGTATGGCCGGCTTGCCTCTTCATATAGCTGGGGAGTCTTTCGGTGGCCATTATGTTCCAGCATATACACATCACATTCTTGAGTCACGTCGCGGAAAACACACTGATAGCTTTCAGGGTAATATCTCATCCATAATATTAGTTAACGCGGTTATTGATGGAACGGCGGCTCACTTGGGAGAATATGAGCTCCTATGCAAAGGAAAGACCGGTCCAATTTTCAACGCTAGTACCTGCGCAACGATGCTGAGTCTGCTTCCTGAGTGCGAGCAGCTCAATTCAGCGTGCCTAGACACATATGACAAGGGTGTGTGCCTAGAGGCAACTACGACTTGTGGAGAAGGTATTGGGAGATTCTACACGATAGAACAAGAAGCTGGATTGCGAAGCCCATTCAACAGTAGGTCACTTGTTGGAACTGCAGCTGCGATCTACATAGAAAGTCACTCATCGGTAATATAGTTCACAAGCCATGTACGAACCATCCATTCTGCTGGGATGATGAAGTTGGAAATCACACCATTTATATTAGGCAACCACATGTGCTTCAAGGGCTAGGATTTCCAGCAGACTTCTACTATCAGACGGTAAATTTGGAGCTGAATACAGAATGGACCAAGACTGGCGACGTATTCCTTCCCACCACACGAGAACTCTCCTCTATCCTCGACGACGCTGAGTTGAAGGTTCTCGTGGTGAATGGGAACGATGATTATATTGTCAATACCCCTGGGCAAAAGATTGCATATGATAGGCTTCCTTGGAGCGGTCGATCAGAGTTTCGCAACAAACCGTGGGCAAGATGGAGCTTTTTGAGTGAGGGCTTGACTGAGCAGTCACATCAGAGGAAGGGGGGTGAGGTGAAGGAGCATGGGAACTTGAGATTTGTCACTGTCGACGGCGCAGGGCACGCCAGCCCTGGCGATCAACCTGATGCAATTTGGGATATCGTGAATCACTGGATCGAGCACTGAGACTAGGACTCTCCTGGATTGCGATTCGTTGACTTGTCTATGCAAAGAATACATGCCAAGATGGGGAAATGAAGCGGAAGATGCGACGGGAGCAAATGTGGAGATCAGTTCTGCAATTTTGGAAGATTCCAAGAGGGAACTATAACTAGGAGCCTAGATCATGTTACCAAGCAAGGCAAGGCTGAGAGCCGCCCCGGCTCTTCAGGGCATGCTCCTTGAGGCGAAGGTAAACGAGTGTTTCGCACTGTAGAACCCTGTAGGGCTTATGTTTAGAGTGAGGGGATCCGACTTCCCCTATGTTTAAGGTTTGAAGAGTGAGGGGTCAAAGCGGTCAGTTGAGTCTAGTTCCTTGATGTGAAGGTTGAATTGCGATGTGTATATCTATATTTAATTATGCCCGCTAGTCATACATCGGAATGTGTGTAGTACGTATGTACTGTACATACGTAAATAAATGGCAGTCAAGCGTAGATCATATGGGAAGTGTCCAGCGATACCAACCAATATATTACATACAGGGCTGATCACGGTTTAGGGGATTTGACCCGCTTCCGCACTCTTATTGATTTAAGCAATATTCTCTCCACTTGTGGAGAGATCTAATCTTTGCCCCTTGTTGTTATTGGTTCATCCCGCATCAAATTGTCCGGAAAGAAACTCTGATAAGGCTAACTAAAGTTCGCCATGTTTGCTGATCAGCATGCAACATGTTTACGACTTTCCTACTCTCTTCTCCCTCACTCAACGCCGTCATCCTCCACTGCAGTTAGAATCCTTCATCGGAGCCAATCTTCAGGTCCCTCAAGTCCATCAGGAGTCCTCCAGGACTCCTCCAGAAGAATGTGAAGAGTGACCTATGACGATATGCGGAAGCAAGATGTACGCACCATGTCATCCCCGCCCAAAAAAAACCAATATCACACGCAATAGAACTGGCTGTCAGTCTTGTCGTAAGCGACGTAAACGTGTGAGTGAAAGTCGCCCATAGAGGCACAAGATAGCACTGACATTGCCACCAGTGCGACGAAGGTAAACCGGAGTGCGAGAAGTGCCTGCGTCTTGGAATTAAGTGCGAGGGATACGAAACTAAACTGAAGTTTTTCACCCATGTGTTATCAACGACTCAAAATACGACTCAAAATACACCCGGAGCTAGTGGTCCAAAAGTACTAGAGTGGAGTAAGGACGAGACTCAAGATACATTAGAAAAAGCGAATCTTTACGATGCGGTTTCTACAGCACAAAGGAAGAACCTTGAGCTCTACGCGCCAAGCAATACACCAAGTGGTGCAGCCTACATTGACAACGGAAACGATATGTCAATGGCGGTGGAGCAAGATGGTATGGAGATGGTCAGTGTGAATTGGACCGACGAAGCACAACAAGAAAGCACACAAATCCAGCCTAGTTCAAATCTACTCATTGGACACGGCGGCGCTTGGGATAAATTTTGGAAGAGAGCCTATAGTTTTGATGCTTCCCTCTCCGATCTGCCATTATTTCCGGTCGTCGAGGCTGGAATATTTTCGCCGGAAGTGCTAGACAGTTCATCTTTGAGTAATTTGGCCTCAACACCTCCCCAATCCATGTCTTCGATCTATACTTCCAGTCCTACCAACGATCATACTTCTGGAAGCCCGGGCCATCTGAAAAGAATTAACAGTAAACAAACCGGAGGAAAGGTTGCTGAAAACTGGCCTGGAAAAACATCTGGAACGCCTGACCCACGAACTTCAATTCCAGGTAATCATGTACCGCCACTACAAGAGGCATTATACCTGCGCCACTGGCATAACAGTGTCCAGTGCCTACTTCCAGACATATTCAGGTCGTTGTGTAAAAGAATGGATGAGTCTTTAGCCATCAGGTTTGCAGTGCTGGCTCTCTCGGCGTCTAACTTCGCACATTCGCAACCCGAACTTGCATCGATAGCCGTTCGAAAACAACAGCGACAGTATTACGCTCCTGGGCATCAGCATCAGCACTATGGTCGCTTATATTACAACTTGGCGATCCGAGAATTTCCAAAAATAGACGACCCTAATAGGAATGTGTTAGATATCCTTACAATCTTGCTGCTGTTCATTTATATTGAAACCGATATTGGCTCTTTCAGAGGGCTTGCTTTTCATCATCATGGTATAGAGATCCTTTTAGGTGATGAATATAATGTTTGCTACAGCTCTGCCGAAGGACGAGGCCTGATCTGTGCCTGGTTAGGACTTCGCGCTACGAGTTGGAGGAATCGTATTCCATTCACCGTGTTCGGTTCTCAGCATAGACTCGATGAGATGGGCATTGATGCTATGCGTGTACTTAAACTACAGAATTGTAGGGATGAAGAAGTGGTCACAATTATGTTGGAATCAATGCGTCTCTCCAACATGGCTTTATTTGAGAAACTGGTTGGCCGAGGAGACTTGGAAAGCATTAGTTCTCGGTGCATTCGAGGCTACCTCAAGCAGGTTGGGAAGCCCTCAAAAGTTGAGCCATGGAGACCAAAGGTGGCAATACCGGATGAGGACTATTTGTTTCTGCTGCAACAGCAACAGATTTTTCTTGATGAATGGCACGCCTCTTTGCCCCCTACAGACCTCCCATATGAGTCTTTTGAACGACAGAGGATGTACGCCAGCATCGCGGAAAATGATCACCAGCAGACCCCTGCGCCTTTGAAATTTCATAGTCATAATGCAGCTATGAACTATGTTTACTACGTTTTCGCACGCATCGTTCAGTCCCAGGATGCCTTGAATATATATCTTGGAAGTCCAGCACCTGACGGACCGGAGAACATAGGATCGGCTTCTCTTAATCCGATCAATCCGTGGCTTCTTGTACTTCTTCGTATAACAGTGGGGCTTAATGCAGCTGAGTGTATTCATCGTAATGCGTATGTGATTGGTATCTTTGAAATTCTCTACTGGTCCATCTTTCGCCTCCCTATGTTCGCCCCCATTATACGAGTCCATATTTGCAACCTCACCAAAAAGTTCATTGACCTAGGTTCCAGTCAGGAGGGTATGACCTCCCTCTGTTCCTTCGACACCCTTCTCGATGATCTCGAAGAGGAAAGACAAAAGGGCAGAGACGTGTTTTTTATTATTCCAGGAGCCAGCGCGGATTCAGAGTTTAATAATCAAGACGATTATTGTAGGCAGGGCTTCAGTGTCTATTATGGCAAGGATCAAATAAACAACAAAATGTTCTGCAGTCGACGAAAGCTGCACTGAAACAGCTCCATAGTGGTTCGAAATTTGAGCTCATCGAATTAATATATAGACGTAACTTATTATTATTCATTGAAACAGCTGAGAATGTCAAGCAATCGGGTCTTTCTTGATTTATTACACAGGGGCTTTTCCTTCTCGAAACATTCGTCACTATCGTAATTAATAAACGCTTCTCTACCTCCAGCCTTGGGTAATTCACTCAGCGCATTCATGAGACGATTTAAGGCGACATTTAAGGTAGCTTCTTGTGTACTAGAGTACACTAAACGGAATTTCCCTGAATCAGGACTTGAGAATGCCTAGGACCAAATTAATATGAATATGAATAATGCAATCGTCTTGGGGGTCATTACCTCTCCGGGCTCCAGATATACTCCTTTGCCAATGAGATAATGTGTGAGTTGTATTTCCTGGCTTTGGTTATCGTTTTTAGTGAAGTATACGAGCCATCTTTCAAGGTCAATCCAGAGATATACCCCCGAATTGACAGTATCATATGTGATATCATTATGGGATAGAAACTGTGTAGCTTGCGAATGCGCCTTCTTAAGTCGTGCTTGGTACAGTACGAAAAACTTCGCGAGATGAACAGTATCTGCGAGAAACTCGGCGAAAAACTTATCCGCAAAGCTATTTACCCATGTAAAGGCCCTTGAATACGATTCAGCGCGAATATTTTTATTTCAAAAGGGAGAAACTTACCCCAGCTTCCTCACTGATTGAAATAGCAGCGTGTTTCTGGTGATAAGATATCCCAGCCGCAAACCACCCATGCCAAAGTCTTTCGAAGCTCCGGATACACAGTGAATGTTGTCAAAGATAACACCTTCACTCTTCTTCAAACTTAGAACCGAAGTGAGTCCATCTAGCCCTTCATCAGATCTTCCTATGCATGACATGGCATATATCTCGTCCGAGATAAAATGTAGATTTTCTTCTGCACAAAATCTAGCAATCGCAATCAATGTTTTCCGTGAATAGCATCGCCCCAAGGGGTTGCAGGGATTCGATATAAGCAATGCTCGGACCTTGATTCCTTTCTTCTCGGAATCGACGAGTGCCATTCGGAGTTGATTTACGACTTGCTCAGCGGTATCTCCCGAAAATCGATCATCAATGTCAGTCATCTTCACTTCAACAATCTCCAATCCGTTTTGTGCGGCTATATCAATCGAAAACATTCCATACTCGGGTACGGGATACATAACTCCCTCTCCGGGGTCACAAATATTATAGGCCAGGATATTTAGCAATGCAGATACCCCGTTCGTGGCCATGATTTCGGAGGGCAAGATCTCTACACTAGGTCGAAAATATGAGTTGACGTATCCAGCAATCCCGGCGAGAAGTCTCGGCGAGCCAGCAGTGGAACCATATTGTAAAGCTGTCGAGATTTAACGTTTGATATATACGAGGAGAACAGGAATCGGCTTACATTGCTCTGCCGAAGGCTTTAGATATCTTTTGCTGTAAGACAGGGTTTCTGGCTGCATTAAAACATTTATTGAGCTGGCGATATCAATAAGACCATTTCGATTAGTCGTTGGATGGTATGGCGGGATTTTCTCAATTACTCGTTGAAGATCAAACATCAGCGTCGGTCGAAGATTCCGAAGTCCGCGATGGGAAGGTTCAAAAGGTGAGTTTGGATGCATTTTTGCGCTGTTCTCTCGTTATTTGGATCGTAATGTTCGCGATTGTATTTGTACTTTAAGTTGACAAGAAGGGTCTGTATGGAGTTCAACCATGCAACCAAAAATAAAGTTTGTTCATCGAGGGACCTGTTGGTATACGGAAACACCTGACTTATTCGATTTTGGGTTTACGGTCCGCGTACGAAATGAAATAACAAGCATCCGTGATGCAAGCTTCCGAATAGTTTCAATCCCATTTTTGTAAATCGTATTAGTTGCATCATGAGTTATCTGCTCTTGCGATCTTGCTATTTCATTCGCTGGCGCTTTGGTGTTCCGCTTTGGGATAAGTTTTCGGCTCGTGACCCTCGGCGAAACAATAATCAAAGGGAATTTCGACACTTTGAATCTGCACGTGACGAACTAACGACTTCCCAAGCAAAGAACGATTTAGACCAGCAAGCATGGCGGCGGGGCTGTTATCGAACCAGTCTGGCGCCGCGAGGTCGTCTGCGTTGCTTCATGGTCTTGTGTATTTCTTGTTAGGATAGCATCTATGCTATCCAGTTACTATGGCACCAAAATATCCTGACTATGTATGGGGGAATTTTGACGATGAACTCGTACATAATTACTCCGAAGATAAGATTCGAGCTCTGTTGTTCGAGATTTTCAGAACCTCTCAGTAGGTCACCTTATTTTGAGTTGAATCTCGCTAATTGCTTCCCAGATTCATTATCATTGCTACAGTGTCTCTTTTCTTGGCTGTGTCATTGGTCGACCTCATTGCAATTCATACCAAACCTATTCGAATACCAATGTTCACACGGCATCTTTTGACGTATCTAGTAGGATTATTCACAATTCCCCGTTCTGTTAACAGTGGCAATGACTGACTGAACTCCAATTCAGACATTACAGATAATTACGGCTACTATCATTAGCTATGAGACGTTCTTATTCTTCAGCAACAAACTCACCTGGCCAATAGAGAGAGAGATCTTAAATTCGACTGCCTGTGTCGCCTCACTTGCTGGATGTTTTGTCAGCATAGCAAGTATTCTATTGTCGCGACCCCAGACACCTCGTCTTTTGTATACTTTATGTGCATTGGTTTGTAACACCTCAGTTGCACTGATTACAAGTCAATGGTGGCCAATTGGACTTATGGCAGTCCTCTGCTTCTTACTGTTGTGGTCAGATCTCAGTATTCCACCATGCTTACGACTAGCTGATAAATCCGCCATTGAGGAATCCCCGTTGTTTGGGAAGCTGAACTTTGCGTGGTTGGCTCCGCTGTTTTCTGTGCATCATCCCCTAAGCTGGGAAGATGCACATATGCTGTCGATTCCTGCCGATATTCTTCAAAATGACTTATCTCAAAAGCTTGAATCTGCTCGTGTCGGAGAGAGGATGCAGCTACCAAGTTTCAACGTCTTCTTGTGGAAGATTTGCCCCAAAGAGATTGTTATGAGCTTCTTTTTCGAAGTTGCGGATATTGTTATCAAGTTTGCACTGCCTTGGATTTTAAAGCTATTTCTTGAAAACCAGCAACCTTATCTTATAGTGCTAATGTTCGCTGCTAACATCATAAACTCAATCGTAAAGTCACAAGCATCATACAATGTCAAGGTAGCTGGAGCAAAGCTCAGAACTGGCATTGCCAATGCAATATTTGAAAAAACGTTACGCCTCTCGCTACAACACAAAAGCCTCATTTCTGTCCCAAACTTGATTGAGGTTGACATTCAACGACTGCTGGACTTTGTGATCTACACTCACGCAATATGGTCGGCACCCTTGCAAGTGATTCTCTGTCTTAGTAGTATTGCGTTTATTTTGGGCTGGGAGAGTGCGGCTGCCGGAATTATCGCTATCGTTAGCATTCCCTCCCACGCTGAAAACTCGGATAATGCTAATAATTGTTTTAGATGATAATGATGCCATTTTTCTCCTTTTGTTCAGTCCAAATGGCATATTGGCAGGGCTTAACAATGGCGAGCCGAGATGTACGGCTTTCTATGACGTCGGAGATACTCTATAGAATCAAGAATGTGAAGATCTATGGGAAGCAAGCTCTGTGGTCACGAAAACTTGATGAGTGCCGCAGTGAAGAACTGAAGACCTTGGGACCTATTGCATGGCTCACGGCAGCAATGAACGTCCTCATGCGATCCACTCCCATGCTGATATCCATTGCAGCTTTTGGCGCGCTGGTGCTACGATCCAAAAGCCTTACCAGTAATAACGCTTTCCCAGCACTGTTGATGTTTGGCCTGCTGGTCCAGCCGCTATCGCTAATTCCTACTGTTACTTCGGCGTGGACCAATTGTATGGTTTCGTACAGCAGATTGCGGGAATTTTTCCACGCACCCGAACTTCACAAAGGTTCTCCGCGTGAATCTCCCGTAATGGATATGCATGAAACTAGTGTGAGCATGAAAAGCGTGACATTTCGCTGGCCAGGTACGGCTTCGAGCTTCATCTCTAATACTTCAATCTCATTTCCGGCCGGAAAACTCATCGCGATCACTGGACCTCTTGGATCTGGGAAGTCCACATTGCTACAACTCATGATGGGACTACTAGAGCCTAAGAATGGCGAAGTCAAGACGAGTGGAAAGTTTGCGTATGTTCCACAAAACGCATGGTTACTGTCAGGCACAATGAGGGAGAACATCATTCTAGAGAACAGCTTTAATCAAAAACTGTATGACAAAGCAGTTATGGCATGCGCTCTTGATGTGGATTTTAAAACACTACCAAATGGAGATTTCACTGTTGTTGGGAGCTTAGGGGCTGCTTGTTCTGGCGGCCAAAAAGCTCGAATCAGTCTTGCTCGAGCAGTTTATTCCCAAGCCCAAATCATCTTTCTAGATGACCCACTTGCTGCGGTAGACGCCAAAGTGAAGAATCACCTAATTAGCGAGGTGCTAGGTCCAAATGGGATATGGAAAGACAGTCTGCGGATTGTGACTGGAAACTCTTCGGAAGTAAGCAGAATTGCCGACGAGTTATATGATCTAAGTGGCGGCGTGCTGAAGAAGGCAATATCTGGAAGTTCACCGGATGACAATCTCATTGATCTCGAGCTGCTAGCTACACCTGTGTGTATGAACCAAACATCGACTATTGGTAGCACTGTGGTTTTGAATTTCCCATCGGATCCGGAAGCTCTTACAGAGGACACATTTAAAATAATGATCACAAAGACGACTTCAGCTACAACTACCTTAGCTGAGGTAGATTTAGAAACAGCTGATCTTAAGTCATTGATCCCTGCCACAAATAACCAAACTTCATCACGAGGTGTTGTTCATGAGCTTTATTGGAGGTGGTTAAATCTAGCGGGCATTTGGAGCTGGTTCTTGGTGCTTGTTGGAATAGCTCTTGCAAATGGCTCTAATGTTGCGTCGGTCTATGTGCTTAAGCTAATGACCGACCCTGACTCACTTCAGACCCCTCTGTATATTGGACTGTATTGCATATGTGGTCTACTTCAAGGTTTGTTGATCTGCGGGTGGTTGATGGTAGCCTGGTATCTGTGTTCTCTTCCGACATCCTACAAGGCCCATTCCCAACTTAGCATTGGAATATTCCGAAGCCCTATGTATTTCTTTGACGCTACTCCCATCGGTCACATCCTCAATCACTTCACGAATGATTTATCACGAATGGACTCAGCACTTTACGGTGCATGGCTCGGCGTGATGAACTCTGCAGTACGGATTCTCGCTGCTGTACTTGTCCTTATTTATTCATGTCCTGTCTCGCTCTGCTACATTTTGCCTCTGTTGTTCGCCTGTTGGGTGTTACAACGTCAGTATATCCGTATATGTCTTCAGCTCAAACATCTGGAGACAAATTCACGTAGCCCGCTTCTTAACAATCTCCAAGAGATTCAGAGTGGCGCTGCAACAATTAGAATATACGGATGCGACAAGATATTCAGACAGAAAAACGTGGTTGCTATTAAGCAAAATATCGAGGCTTACTTTTGTTTATTTTGTCTTGAACTCTGGTTGACAATGCGACTTGAGTTCTTCTCATCGTAGGTGGTTAATTTCTTGTCTTTTTTACATCTGCTGACTGGTCATCATCTAGAGTCATTCAACTCCTCGCGGCCACCACTTTGGTGTATCAAAAGGTCGATCCTGGCACCTTAGGTCTCATAATGAGTTATCTTCTTCAAGTAAGCAGTTATTTGACCAGTACTGTCCTTCTCCAGACTCAAGTAGAATCGGAGATGGTTTCCGTGCAGCGAATTTTTAAACTCAGTGATATGAAACCAGAAAGCACCGGCTTTGATGTTACTCATAGTTTGAGATCACTTTCGAAATGGCCTTCTCATGGTAAAGTATCATTCAAGAATTACAGTGCAAGTTACAAGCCAGATTTTCCGTCTTCCTTATTGGACATTACAATTGAAATTCGTGAGAGGGAGAAAGTTGCTGTGGTAGGTAGGACTGGGGCAGGGAAGTCATCATTTGCTCTTGCAATACTCCGAATTCTTGAAAAGACTCAAGGAAAAATCGAGATTGATGATATCGACATATCGAAAGTAGACCTTGAGTTTCTAAGATCTAAGATCGCCGTCATTCCGCAAGACTGCCAGGCTTTTTCAGGTACTGTGCGTGATAATTTAGACCCAGAGGGTTTGTACGATGACGCAAGATTAATTCGCGTCATCGAGGATAGTTGCTTCAGCCACGGATTTGCAGACTCATCCGAGGCACTTCACTGGATATTGGTTGACGGAGGGTAGGTTAAGTAGCCCCCATAGATGGCGACATTGCTAACACGCTTGAAGCTCAAATATTTCCAATGGTCAGAAGCAGCTACTTATTCTTGCTCAAGCTATGCTCGTCGAGTCAAAGATTTTGATATTGGATGAAGGTATGTCTCGTTGACCCTCCCGGGAACGCTTGAACTAATTTGAATCACTCGGTAGCCACCGCATCGGTAGATCCCGAAACTGAGAAGCTCGTTCACCAAACAATCTCTAAACACTTCCATGATAAAACTATCATAACTATAGCACATCGATTGGAAACTATTGTGAGCTACCTGAAGAACTCGCAATCATGTTGTAATATTTACTAATCTGATGGCATAGCTTGAAAGTGATCGAGTGATTGTTCTAGACCAGGGCACAATCGTAGAGATGGGATCTCCTGAGGAACTGACCACAAGTGGGGGCTATTTTGCGGAATTACTCGAAGGTGCTGGATTATAACATAAATTACAGAAAATGTAATCAGGCTGCGCAGCTTAGTGGCCATGGAATTATAATGGATTTCATTTTCATATGACTATAGACCTACTACTATGAACTAAATTTCAAACAATTTAACAGATTTTCAAGCTTTTCATATAGTGGTACTTCAGAAACGTTTGTCAAGATGTGATGCCTTGAAAGATTGTGACAATGATATGGCATAGAACGAAGATGGTTACAAAGCTAACCTCTCTGTAAAGTTCCACTAATCCAGCTATTCAACATCATCGAAGACTCCTCTGCTTTGTCCATTGGAACCATGTGGCCTGAGTCATATACTGTTACAAATGATAGATTTTTAAAAGTCTTTTTGCTACCAGCCACTACACCATTGACATTCCATGCAACATCTTGCTGAAGACGAAACTCGCTTTGGCCCTCCCATGCCAATTCATTGACAACCGAGATCATGCCCGCGGCATTACAGTACCAATCCTGGTCACCCACGTAAATCAATACCCTCAACTCTTGATCGAGCAGTTGGCCAACAATCCCATCACTAGGCCGATTAACGTCTCCAATAGCTTCAAAATCTTTCACAATCTCAGAGTTACATTGTGCAAACTCAAATTTGGAGTCTACACCCAGCCCCTCTTTCACCCATGGTTGGTTGAGATACAAAGCCGCCGTGTCAATGACATCGTAGCATGTTCCTGTGTATCCGCCCTCGCATTGTCTCCTAATATCGTACGGGTTTCGTCCAGTATCAAAAATGGCAAAGACGCTGTGTTCACGACAATATTGTAAGACTTCTCTACAAATTATCGGATCATGATCAGCTGCTCTGCAAGATTCAAGAAGGCTTTGGCAACGTGGTTGTGCTATTGCCATTGTTTTGCAAACAGATGCATTTAATAACGGAGTTTCGCCAAGACAACCTGTAGGGAAGAAACCTTTCCATTGATGCGTGTCTGAAAGAGCGACATTTCCTAACATAATTCCCTTCAATTGAATCTCTGGGAGGGGAGGTGAATAGGTAACCTTAGCAAGGTTGGCTAAGGATGACGTTTGCAATTCAAGAATGTGATTGGCTAGATGAGGTACCCATGAACCTCCATACGATTCGCCTGCGATATAGAAGTCGACGAACTTAAGTTTCTGGAAAAGAGCGAAGAACAGAATGAGAAATTTATGAGTATCTTTCGTTGCATCATTTAACTTCTTAGTTTTATTCGATGAATATGAGAACCCAACGTTGAGAGGCTGACTTGTGGCTGTTAGGCTTAAGTGTAATATGGCTTAAATGATACGTACTCGATGAAGATAATAGTTGCATTGTTATTCCAAGCATGAGGATTGGAGATGGTGGTATTTTTGTCGCTAATTTTGCATGGGCCAAGTTCTATCAAAGCACCCACACCGGTTCCTGAACATCCTGGGCCACTTCATCGTACTCTCAATTAGTATTTGATTTCTACAACTCAGAGAATAGTGTTACTAACCCAGTCATCCAAAGGATGACAGGATCTCGTAAAGGGTCATTGCGACTTTCAAAAGCCCAGAAAAACAAATGTTTGTCTCCTTCATCTGAGAAAACAATTAGAGTGCATCCAGATATGTACGTTAGTAAATGGAGTAGCACATACCTATATCTACATATCCAGAAATTCCTTCATTGCCTGCGCACAAACTTTTGTCTGTTGGGCGAATTCGTAGTTGGTGGCCAGGCACTCCATCATGTCGAAAGATATGCGGGCCATTGTTGAACCTAGCTCCAGATTCAAATAATGTGAAGGCAGCTGCATGATATATTGCAGCCGTTATAAATATTACCCCTAGGATATGCATTTCAAATATAAATGAGGAAGGGAAGGACGAAGTGCTAAAATTTCACGCTGGCAGTCAAATTTCCTGCTCGTGTGAAAATGGTAGCAGCTTCGACCTCACAGATATTTAGTCAATTATGGTAGAACCCTGATCAAGGCAGTAGTTGTCATCCAATTGGAAGTTCTCAAAAATGAAAGATAGTGAAAGACTATGATTCGGCTGCTGTCGGCTCCTAGTGGAATTGGGTAAGGTTAAGGGTGCATTGTGCGCTACATATATCAATCAGGTGCTTTCGCAGTCTACATCCGGTTATCTGGACGACAGCTTCGAGATTGAGAAAAAGATAAGAAATTCGATTTTAATTCACATGCCTTTACTGCCGGCCTGTAGTGAAAGTCAATTCTATTGTCGTGTGCCACCCCCGCTGCACCGGCGCATCCGTGTACTGTTTCGGGAATAGTATGATCCTGCCGAAATTGATGGTGCTGTTCAAAACCCAACGCGGGCGTCAAGATGTCAAGTTATCGGTGCTCTCTAAAACCTCCACGATACATTAGGTTAAGTTATAGTCTATTCATTGTTGATGAAGGGGGCCTGCTGGTTCACGCTCGTGCTTCCTGTGCACCCGACCCGAGATAAGAATATTCCCAGATCTCAGGTATAAACACGGGGGCCATCTCTTCCAATTTCATGGATTTTTTGAGATTCATCTTAACTACCAACTATCTTAGTCGTTAAGACACTACAGACTACCATACCTAAGTGTGTAAACATATTGCTGCTGTGATATTCAGCATCATAATGGCAAACCCACCTGATATGGAAAAGTTCAATAGCCTCCCTGACGCGCAAAGTGGTATCAAACCAACCGCATCCGTGAACCTTCTGGAAGCAAACTCACCAGGAGGCGAGAAGATGGTAAGGGGTTCGGTGGTCTCTATTAACTCAGATGAAAGTGAAGAGATTTTGGATCTATTCGAGCCATTCCCAGAATTGCCAGGCCAAATCAAAGAGAATGACCGAGTCTTTACCATCCGTGCTATGTTGGTGGGCTCACTCCTCGGCTGCCTTGTAACCGCATCGAATACATATCTAGGTTTGTGGACACTGAACCAGTCTGTCCCGTGCAATGGAAACTAATTAGTCCAAGGTTTAAAGACTGCTTTTGGTTTCGGAGCAAATCTTTTCGGCACGCTGTTTGGCTTTGCCATCCTTAAATCTATTTCCAAAGCTGTTCCAGAGAACTTTCCCATCTTTGGAGGCTACTTTGGTCCTAAAGAGAATGGAATCGTGCAAACGGCAGCAACCACATCTGGTGGGCTTAGCTTTATCTTTATCTCCGGCATTCCTGCTTTGTACCAGCTCGGTCTGATGGGAGCATCACCTGAAGGTGATTACTGGAAGTTATGCACTTTCACATTTGTTAGTGCATACTATGGTCTGATGTTCTCGGTACCTATGAGGAGATTCTTCATCCACACTGCAGCTAGGGAGATGAAACTGACATTTCCTTCAAGTAAGCCCGGACTTTTAATCTCTGAGATCTCTTCTAGTTTCTAACCTTTTTTTTTCAGGCACCGCTGTTGCTTTGACAATCAGATCTATCCACCAACACGCCAATGGGTCTACCGAGGCAGCAAAGAAACTCAAGGCTCTACTTTATGCTTTTGGCGTAGCTCTAGTTCTTCGCATTGTATCTCAATATGCGACAGGAATCTTGTGGGACTGGCACGTCTTTACCTGGTATGTATTGCCCTCGAGAGGCGACTATATTTGAAAAGCTTTGCCTAACCGATGTAGGATCTTTATCTGGGGGAAGTACAAGAATGGAGCCTTGGCTGCAGAAAGTTGGGGCTGGTTTATCGAATGGACACCTGCTTTCATTGGATCTGGGATGCTTGTAGGTCTTAATGTGGCATACTCATATCTTTTGGGTGCCGTTCTATCTTGGGGTATCATAGGTCCTGCCCTGATTTCCCAAGGTCTTGCTGTTGGTCTCCAGCCGTATGAAGGAAAATGGGGAGGCTATACCGTATATACCTCTATGAGCTCGAAGGATCTGGTCCATTCTCCGTCCCCTCGATACTGGCTTCTTTGGCCTGGGATAATGATAATGCTATGCGCATCAATTGCCGAATTACTTGTGCTATACAAGATCGTCCTCAAAGGCTGCAAAACTGCTTTCAGAGAAACCAAAACAAACATATTAATAGCACGTGCGAACAAAACACCATTCGCCATGTTTCAAAGTACCGGATTGGACAGTAAAGAAGGCAGCGTTCGTTGGTGGATGTGGGCCCCTGAAACCCTCATCTTGGTTGTCCTGACATGTGTCGTACTATCGCTTCAATATCATATGGATATTGGAACATCGCTCATCTCCCTTCTCTTTGGCCTGGTTCTCTCATTTCTTTCCATCCAAGTTGCTGGAGTTGTTGACCAAGTTCCAACTACTGCCGTCAGTAAAGCAACACAGCTCATTCTTGCTGGGGTCACCAAAGGCAACTACGCCCTCGCTGACGCACGACGTATCAACATTGCAGGAGCGCAAATCGCTGGAGGTGGATCTTACGCTGCCACCGAAATGATGGCTGACTTTCGCGTGGGTTTCCTACTCAACACTCCAGTCTTACAGCAGTTCCTAGCTCAGATTGTGGGAAATATATTTGCAATCTTTTTATCACCAGGGGTTTTTATCCTTTTCGCGAAGGCCTATCCATGTATTATTGATACTACGATAGAAACCTGCGCGTTTGCAGTTCCTGCAGCTAGCGCCTGGAAATCACTGGCTGTGGCTGTAACAAGCAACACACTACCCATTCCACTAAGCTCGGGAATTACTGCCATCGTTTTGGGGGTTTTGTCCGTAGTTATGGTCTTTTTCCGTCACTTCGTATTGACTGGATCAAGAGCAAAATATGCAAACTGGTTGCCAAATATGTCGGTAATTGGACTTGCTATGATTATACCATCCACTTGCTTGAATATCGTAAGGTTCCTTATTTTCGTGGGGTTTTCAGAACTAACAAAAAGCAGGCCATGGCTATGGGAGCCACATTCGCATTTGTCTGGCAGAAAAAATATCCAAAGTCTGCAAATACATATGTGTACGCGATTTCAGCTGGATGTATTGCTGGAGAAGGCATTGGGGGTGTTTTTAACGCTATATTTCAACTGGCGAATATCGGAGGTGCTACATATGGATCGAACATTGCTTGTCCACTAGATTCATGCTGATTTGATGCCTATTCAAATCAGATAGATGCAGAATCATACTACGTTTTTGATTTTCCAAACTATCCAAACCATTTAATTATTGTGCACTCTCCGTCCTACTACATGTCAAGGTATAACAAAACCAGACTTTACCTACACTTCTGTTAGCGGCTAGCATTATGAGGCTATCGATATTGACAGAATAGTAAGATCAACCACTCTTTACATATCCGCCCTAATTATTCATTGACTGAACAACAAACCAAGAAACTTTAGATGAATCTTGGCTCGGAGGAACATTTAAGATTTTTAACTAACTGTGTTTAGTAAAACATCGATTTTCTAAATTTAATAAATCTAATTTGAGGAAGTTGCAAAACAAAACTATGTAAGGAAGCTTTCGAATGCACCCAGTCGAATGTCTTTTGAATGGCTACAGCCAATTATTTGTATCCAAGTCCGAGTCAATAAACTGGATCTTTAACATCCGCTACTCGTGTCACATCCAGAAATTTCTTATACATTACAGGCCAAGTTCAGGAAAAATGCCTTTCATGGTACTACCACCGTGACTACAACTCACGTCTTTCAATCTGTACACAATTGGCTTTAATGTCTTCATACTAGCTAGAAGAATTCTACAATAGAGTAGAAAACCTTCCCGCAAAATCATAGGTTGGCTCCCCATAGGAAAGGTGCTGATGTTCTGCTTTGGCCTTGATCGACTGCTTTTTGTCTACCTTTCGAATACTTGAATAAGTCAGGTGCTTCTGAATTTACTTCTACTGAACAGGTCAGAGTATCTCGAATTCTTTTCTTGAAATCGAGTGATCTCATTTATGAATTGACAGGGAATGATAACCAGTGTCAATTTATCCTTGGTAATAAAATGTCGAACTTTGTTTGTAGAATGTAACTAAGACTCGCTCACGGCAGGGCTAACACCGTTTACGGAAATGGTAGGTATTGAGAAGTGTCAAATATGTTGTTTGAGGAGTTTATGAGGGTCTGGGTGCGCCCTTAACACAAGGAAAATTGAGCTGTGGCTTCTTTCACAATAGCGCAATTATCGGAGAGCTTCGAATATAATTGACTTTAAAGACCAATTGGCGGAGTATCAGGTATCTGGCAACGATATCATATATTGATCCAAATTGATGCAATCTTGACACCCAGGCTCCATTACATCCTCGGCAAAATTTCAGCGGCTTCATTTCCACATCTCTATGAAACTCAAGATGATATATTTTTATGATGTCCAAAGGCCCATCCTTAGTTGTTCGTTGCAACACATGCTTACGAAATGGTGCTTGTTACTCCACGCTTTACCCACATCGAAGCCAGCCGCGAGTCAGGTCTCAGCCATACCAAGAGATAGCCAAGAATGGTGTTCTGCACGAAGTATTCCCCCGCTCCGCCTCGTCTCGTGGCATTTCGATACCCCTGAACCAATCCATAGGCAAGACTGCCGATCTTTCTCCAATTGCTGGTACTCCCGGTTCCTTCAACATCTCCCAACAAATTGTGATATAACCACAAGCTGAAAGCCACTCTCTCCGGGGCAACAGGACATATCAAAGATCGCGGGGGTGCGGAGAGTAGTGGAATAGCGGGATAGGGTTTATACTCTTGGCACATCCACAATATCACCGTGTTAGTAGAGAAATGCTGCGCGGTCTGGGCTTTCTCCGCGACCCGTACCAGCTTCCAAGCACAACAAGACATTCTTTTCCCCATTGTCTGCCCCCAAGAAAGTCAGAATTTGGCAGGCTAGATATGGATGGTTCATATATAAGATGGCGACGGCCCCCCCAGCCTCGAACACGAGCGTCCTTTTCCCCTACCATATTTTGAGTGTGTGACATTGAAACTTTCTCCAGTCAGCTGTCCCTATCTCCACAATACAGTTCTATCGATTGAACAACACATGGCTACTCACGACGCGCAGGATTTGCAATTGAAGCAATATGTCACTAATGACATTGATAAGCCTAATGATGCTTTTGTTGAGGAGGCCTATCAGTCTACATACGACGCCCTGCAAACAAAGAGACTGCTAAGGAAGATTGATTGGCATTTAATTCCATTTCTGTCGTTACTTTATCTGCTCTCATTTCTAGAGTGAGTCTATGCTGGAATACGTGTCCTTGTTATCGAGAGTGTTTGTTAACGGGATGAAAGCCGTACCAATATAGGGAATGCAAAACTCTTCGGTCTAGAGAAATCCATTGGGCTTGAGCGTATGGAGTACAATACCGCTCTTTGTAAGTTGCTATTTACCTTGGCTTCTATCTGGCTTTCACTAACCTTTGTGATTCAGGTGTTTTTTGTAAGCTCCAAGTTATCTCCTTGATATAAAATTGCTCTAACTTGCAAAGTTGTTACATATGTTCTGTTTGAAGTTCCATCAAATATGTAGGTGGAATGCCCCTATTAAGTCAAGTAACATCGCTGACCAAACCAGGATCCTCAAGAGATGGCGAGCAGTATGTTTATAATCTTGAAAATGTTTACTAGTAACTAAGTCAACCAGTCTATGTGGTTCCCGATTATGATGCTGGCATGGGGCATCACTATGACTCTTACTGGTCTTGTAAAGGACTTTAAGGGCCTGGTCATCGCACGTGTTTTCCTAGGCGTAGCAGAAGCTGGTCTCTTCCCCGTAAGTTCTAACGCCTCCGCACTTACAATACTGGCTAACGGATTAGGGTGTCAACTACTATATCACACTTTGGTACGCACGCAAAGAATGCGCTTTTCGAGCCGCAATATTCTTCTCCGCCGCCACTGTCGCAGGAGCTTTTGGTGGCGTTCTCGCCCGTGGGATTAACCAAATGCATCTCATCGGAGGACGTCCAGGCTGGGCTTGGATCTTCATCTTGGAAGGATTACTGACAGTTATTGTGGCAATCATTGCATTTTGGGCATTGGCAGATAGTCCTAAGACGGCTAGCTTCTTGACAAAAGAAGAAGCGAATGAAGTTCATGCGCGGCTCAAGACCGATAATGACGATCTAGCTGAGTATTACGACACGAAGTTCATGAAGCATGCATTTATGGATTGGAAGATATGGGTACAGGCTGTGTAAGTGTTTCTATTTGCCCAACAGCTCTTAAAAGATAGTAAAGCTGATGTTTGGATAGTGCGTATCTGGGCGTACTCACTCCTCTATACTCCTTCTCTCTTTTTCTACCTTCTATCATCCTTTCAATGGGATACTCAGCAGCTGATGCGCAACTGATGACGGTGGTATGTTCCTCTATCCACTCTAACACTTGGTGACACTACTGACCTTTATCAGCCACCTTACGTTTTAGGCTGCATCTGCACTGTTCTCGGAGGCTTTTACAGCGACAAACTCCAAATGAGAGGATAGTATGTCACCCAAATTCTCGTGAAACCCAAGCTCTCTTTCAACTTAATCTACCGTATTATTCCTCTTGGTCTACGTTCAAGCTGACAAAATCCGTCACCAGTTTCTTAGCCGGCTTTGCAACGACTGGAATAATCGGGTATATCCTCCTCCTGGCAACCAAAGTCCCAGCCGCCCAATACATTGGCACCTTTCTCGCGGCATGCGGTGTGTATCCCATGATTCCAATCATGGTAATGTGGAACGGAAACAATGTTGGCGGAACCATAAAACGGGGAGTGGGAATTGCAATCCAGATCGGGTTTGGTAACTGTGGTGGAGTCATCGCTTCGTTTACGTATGTTTCTTTCCCGCCCCCTCCTTCGTGTACGAAGGCATAGGTGAAGATGAAGTGAAATGGTGGCTGACAGTAACTTATAGTTATCGTAATGAGGATAAACCCCGCTATTTCCTTGGTCACGGCGTTAATATGTCGTAAGTCACTATCTATAATCATTTCCCCCAGCCTCGCTCTTGCCATATCGAATGAAACCTCAAACTAATGCCGACTAGGTTCCTAGTTATGTCCCTGGTTCTTATCATTTTCCAAATTTTCATTTTAAAACGCATCAATAAATCACGCGATGATAATAATCCAAGACCAGAGGACTACACAAGCGAGCAGAAAAAAGCGGAGATGGACCTTGGTGATCGGGCTAGCTTTTTTAGATATACTATCTAACGACTTTGTCTTGTAAATCGTAAAAGAATAAGAGCATAACTGGAAAATTATCCTTAACTAACTTACTTGTAAGTGAAGTCAACCCGCTGTGACAATAAAAATCAGTGGTATGAATATAAATCTCTGGCCAAAAAGTTGTGATAGAAGTGGCACATGTTTTCAATATTATTGAGGATCCCAGTTACCGCTTGAACATAGCCTCGTAAGATATATTGCATATTTTCGCGGGGAAACGATTAATAGAAGTGATAAAAGATGAAAGCATTTGAAACGGGAAATAATATAATATGAAGTATTTGCATAGGTTGTTGGGTTTAGTTCTGCTAAAACAGTAAAGCTAGAATAGGCATAACCAGTAAATGGGTATTTTCTTGGCAATTATGCCGTGACAGGCTTACACTACATGTGTAGTAAGACATAAAATTCGGTGTGAAGAAGCTCTGAAAACCCTGAACTGAGTGATTTGAAAAAGAGGAATTAAAAACATACCTCGAGTCTAATGGCGATTATCAAAACATATATTCCCTTTCGAAATGCGCAACAGATACGTCAAAGAAGTGAAAATCTGCACCTCCTTGTATTATAAGTTTTTCACTCACAAGATCCCACTGTATAAAAGATGCCAGAATTCCAAATTTATCTAATGGCAAAGTCAAGCATAATACTCTGAAGGGAATATGTTAGGGGCCACATTTTCCTTCTAAAACAATGTCTTTACAAGATTTGAATATCATTTGTGTTTCAACACTTTCATTACTTTTAAACGGGAAGCGCTTCCTAGATGGACCACTCGTTTTACAAGTGAGTCACAGTATTTATGGGGCTATAGGCAGTACAGTATACATAATCTCAGGCATTATCTTTTAGGATGCGTTATAAATGACCCGGATAATGCATAGAGTACACAGTGCCAGGTATGTTAGTCTATTTCTTCCCCTAAAGTACCTTTGATTCATAATAATATCTCGTAAGAGTCTAAGGAATCTGCGGATTGGTCTACAGGAATATAATCCGGAGATGAAGCAAATTTGCAGCTAACTATTTTCAGTCATTACTCGTTGCACAGACGGATTCTCCTATTTAGCTCCAAGTCACTCCGCTCTAGTCTTTATATTCACACCCTCCACGGCATTCTGATTCATAATATATTTCAGGTCCTCCCCTAGCGGCTCATCTTTCGTATTCCACAGCTAGAAGTTCACCTTGTAAGCCTACTAGCTATGACGCAGACTGATTAGATAGTCACGAACAGCAATATAACCCGTATTCATAACCACCACAGCTTTTATCACCACGGGGAAACCTCTGCATGCTGTCGTGCCATCTCACGGTACATCGTACTCTACATTTACCTCCGCCCCACTATCCTTACTGTTCTACTTTGAAGTTACCCACTTCATACTTTGACAATGCTCTTCCCCACCCTCTGGCTCGGTCCTAATATACCTTGCAACAAACCTTCTCCCACTCCCACAGCTCGTACACGTGCACAGTCTAGTTTAAAAGGTGGGACATGGGACTGTTCTTTCCAGTATCGTGTAGTATGTGTTAGCTTGCTAGCTTGCCCAAACTCCAGGTAGCAAACACCTTTCGACACAGCCAAAACTGTTAAGGCAAGCTGGAGTACGCAGTATGAATAGCCAGTCTTTGAGTTGGCTCCAATACGAATTGGTGCTACTTACCTCCTCGGTCCCAAAAGAAGACAACTTTATCGAGAAAGGTATCGGCTATGTGGGTTGTTTCGCTCCTAAAGATATTGGAGGACCCAGAGGCGTGTTTGACTTGGACTAATTCCAGTAGTTGCGTACGATCCGCCCCCTATCTTCTATTGGCGCTGCACTCCAGCCCGTACAAAAGTGTCCTTTAGCAAAGGTTGACCGCGCGATAGTCATCCATTAGGACACTTAGTACAATATGTCACCAAGGAACCGACGCTTGAGCCAGAGAGTAATAATACTTTGACCAGAGCTGGAAAGCGGAAAATAGAATATATTTACATCTGTGAGCCGGGTAGGAGAGTGAGGATTGAATACGTCGAGATAGCAAAAGCACATTGATAATTAGGAGGTGTGCACAGGCGTATTTCAAATACTAGCAGCAGCATAGTTCCAGCAAGAACAAAATATATTCCTCTTCATTGGCTCTTTTTGGTGGATTATGCCACACTGCTGCAAATTCTGAGCTGACTTTATCCACATGAATCCATTCTTGCGCAGCTTTTACAGGGCTAAGGTAGCATTACTATGACCCAGGCTTCGCTTAAGTCGCTTAGCAATTGAATGAGGGGGATCGAATTGGATTGAGGGTCTTTTGGCTGACGAACACCAACCGTCTGCTGCTCCAGGACACGGATCGCAAGGGCTAAAATACGCACCCCTAGTGTAAACGACCTAGGCAGTCTTTTACTAGGTTGTTCGGGGTTGATGTTATCGGTATCTACTGTACTGTAGGCCAAGGCTGTCATGATTCAAGCTATACAGGCGCCACGCCGCCGCTTGACACAGTGGCCAAGTAAACAAGCTCTTTTTGCCAATCTCATTACAACGAACCGGCCATAAATGTACTTCCGGTATGCTTGCGTGCTTGCATCGGATCCAAATCAAGCTCCGTGCAGCCAAGATATAAATGGCCGAAAGTCTCGTTGGACTAACTTGGCACGAGCCACACCGTGCTAATTTATCAATATCTTTCTGTAGCATTGTGATTGCCCACCCGCAAATGGAGTCGATGGAAAGCAAGAAGTAGTTTCGCGAAAGGGTGAAGTGTTCTCGGGTGAAGTGTTCTCGAGAATCAATGTTTAACGTCTGTTCTTTGCGTGGCCTGGAGGTGTGACTATCTATCCCGGGTTGTTGTTGTGGTGGCATTAATAAAGAATCCAAAATTCGGTATCATTCAATTCTCACCATCGATTGGCGGCAGACTACACGGCCTTGGTATACAGTGCCCAGAACTATAAAGCATCTTGGCAACCATCTTGCTATGAACTTTGCGAAACAAGACTCCTGGCCATATATATTCCCCGCTATGCAGTTCCCCACCAATTGCTCTACAACCCCATGGGGTTGACGCTGACCGAACATAAATATTAGGTCTCCCCGCAAACAATGCAGCACCAACCCAGTTCATTCCTATCTTCAACCACTATCTTCAACCATGGCCGATAATAAAATGTCTACTGAGTCAGCCAAGATGAAGATCGAACAACTGGACACCCGGCAGCCGATCGAAGAAGAAAATGAGAAGAGCAAGAACCGCGATTATGCTGGAGCTGCGGCGAAAACGGATCCAGCGGAAATTAGATTGGTACGAAAACTAGATAGGAGGATCTTGCCAACACTATTCGTCATGTACTTTCTCAACTATGTTGACCGTAAGATAAATCCCAATCCAACATATTGCACTATTAACCTATCAAAGGAAATGCAATTGCACAGGCACGGCTGAACGGCCTTGAAGATGAGCTCGGCATGGATAAAAAGTCTAGTCAATTCAACACCACTGTCTCGATTCTGTTTGTTGGTTATGTCTTGATGCAGGTTCCTAGCAACATGCTCATCACGAAGGTCCGACCCTCAATCTACATGAGCGCTTGGATGGCGGTTTGGGCTGTGGTATCTGCTTGCACTGCTTTGGTCCAGAACTATGCTGGCCTCGTGGTTTGTCGCTTCCTCCTCGGTATTACCGAAGCGCCTTTCTATCCGGGAGCAATCTACCTACTTTCGATCTTCTATACGCGAAAAGAGATTGCATCCCGTATTGCGTACCTCTATCTAGCTCAAATCACAGCCACTGGTTTCTCTTCTCTTATTGCAGCAGGTGTATTTGAGGGACTTGATGGCCGCGCTGGAATTTCGGGCTGGAGATGGTAAGTGTAGTGTGCTGTCTGCCACCAAATCGCCGAGCTAATCTTTCTAGGCTCTTTATTCTTGAGGGTGTCGTTACATTTATGGTTGCTATTGGCGGATTTTTTCTCTTGCCGGATACTCCCAGCACGACGCGATGGTTGTCTCCAGAAGAAAGAGAGCTCGCTCATGGACGAATGGTTCGCGATAATATCAACCACAGCGATGAGATTGTTCCAGCAATTGAAGGATTGAAACAAGCTTGCAGAGACTATAGAACCTGGATTTTCGTCCTGATGCAATGCTTTCACCTTTCTGCATGTTCATTTAACAGTTTTTTCCCAACGTAAGTCAGCTATTCTTTTTCAGTCGACTTGGCTAACTCTATCAAGTGTTGTCAAGACTCTCGGTTTCAGAACGACCATCACACTTGTGATGGTGTGCCCCCCATTTCTGCTTGCTGGTGCCGGTGGCTTGGCTATGGGTTGGTCCTCAGGAAAATTACACGAGAGAACATGGCACATCACCGCTGGCTTAACGTTCTCTATCCTTGGATTCGCCATTGCGGCCGCTACTCTAAATACCGCAGGTCGATATGTGGCCTGTTTCATATTCCCACTTGGTGCATATTCGGTCAATTCGGTCATCATTGGATGGGCCTCGTCGACGTTATCACAAACCAAAGAGAAGAAAGCTGTAAGTATCAATGCATTGCATTTTGCTTTTCGTTGACTGACATTGATAGGTTGTTTTGGCAATGACAAATGTGGGAGGACAAATTGGATACATATATGGAGCGTATCTATGGCCAGGAAGCGATGAACCACGTTATGTCACTGGGTTCAGCGCATCCGCTGCTTTTGCGCTGGGTTCGATTGTCTGCGCTTGGTGGATGAGGATTTGTTTGCAGAAAGAGAACAAGCGGATCATGACATCGACCACGGATGAGCTTGTCAACTTGTATGCATACTAGTTATTATTCAAATGCACATTAACTATCATTGCCTATCATTGCCTATCATTGCCCAGAGACTTATTATAGAAAAATGAGTATTCTCCTATAATCGAAATACAAAACGCCCTTCATTCCTTCTCAATCTATCACCTTTGTAGTGAAAACTTGCGTGGTTCTGATTGGGGACTTCGATTAAGTTATTTAATAGTGTTATCCACTGTACACGAGGCATCTAGTGAGAGCGGCGAACTATACCTGCGGCGTTACGTTAACGATTGATTTTTATAGGCTGCCTACAACCTACTAGGTTAACAACATCACTGAAACTTGCCTGTTAGTTTGGCTAGTTTTAACTTGCAGATCAATATCATTGTAAAAGATCAAAGTATTCAGCGAAGTTCTTTTGGTTGATCCGATGTTAGTGAACTATCTTACTATCCGAGAAATTTGCAGTCCTTCTAATAGCACGGATTTGTTCTGGATTAGTTCAGAAGCTTCTATGCTAGCTCGGGTTACACTTATTGGAATTTTTGCCGATCTGATTATATTTATCAGATTTAGAACGAGATATATAACTATTACTGAGCCTTCACACTTTTTCAATTGTTGTGAAACAGTGGGATCAATATATATTTATAACCCACTGGAAATCTTCTGCATTTTACAGTACACGCAGAACATTATTCGGATCAGTCATTGTAGTAATCAATTTTACGCACATTAAAGCTCCATCGTGTCCCCCCTCGGACTGAGACTAGCCATCTCCCACAACATCGTAGCCACGTGCCTATGAATACCTGCTTCTGTAACTTTCTGCGTCAGTTCGACCAGCTCCCCTCTCTTCCCCTCATCCAAATACCCCGGCTCTGGACCCATCGCTCTTGCCAGCACCTCGAAACAATCTCTATAATGCTCTGCGTTCTGCCACCTATCCGCCAATATTGCCAATACAGACGTACAGTCACGAATCGCCAGATCCGCTTCTTTGGGCATTGTGATAGCCCTCGCCCAGATAATATAAAGGATTGTAACACCGGCCTGAAACTGGGTTATAACAATGAGCCATGGTTGTGCAATTCGCCGCTTTTTCTGAAGAGCGCGGAAAGTGGTGCATGCATCACAAGCAGCTGAAAACGCAATGTCGCTGACATGTGTGTTCAAATTTATTCTAGAAGGCCTACACAACAGCAACCGTGAAAGTTGGCCGATTAGTGAGAGCCAAAGAGGAGATTGGTAGCCTTCGCTCGTTGCGACGCTGTGTGAAGAGATGTCAGATGCCCAGTGATTGATTTGATCGATCATAGACTCCACCCATTCGGGGGTGGCACCGCCTTCAAGTGGAACGGCCTGCATCGTGTGCAGAATGTAGGATTGGAGCAGACGAACTTTGCAAATGTGGGCGAAGGTGCCGAGGGATACGACTAATTCCGGGTTGTCTTCTAAGGATATATCATCCATCCAGGATAGGTGGCAAGGCGACTGGGGTTTGTTGACATAGAGGTCTGCTGATACTGCGATTTCAAGTCAATCAAAGCTCCATAGAGTCTGATCTTCAAAAATCAGGGGGGATATTAAGGTTATCTAGCATATCAAGTTGTGCTATATTGCTTACTGTATATATCCGCAAGTCCAACAGGAATATCGAGCGTGGCACTTATTCCTCTATCTAATCTTCGTCACTCTGCTAAAGCTCATATACATCTCATAGAGTCAAGAGAATTACTCACATATAAGCACACGACCACACCCTAAGTTTTATTTGGCTCTCTTTATCACCCAGATCAATTAGTTGATGAAACCCATGTAATGTTGCAAACCGCATAATAGCACCGCTAATGTGTGCTATTCTCGCTGTAGATTCAGAATGCAATGCATGCATAGCTGAAAGTAACATTGCCTGTAATCGAACCAACGACGATGAATGCGTGTTTCTAATGATGGAATCCTCACTCTGAGCTTGGGACTTCAGATCCTGATGCTGGTATCTTGGCGCATTATCTGATTTGGATTGAATTAGAGAACCTATAGCAAATATCTAGATTTTCTTTATAAGTCTCTTATATTCTATGATCGAGCAAAGAAAGAAAGTGCCTTACCATCTTCACGAAAAATGCTGGCCACCCACTAATCGGGCTTCCAGCAGGAGCCATCTTCCATTCTGCATACCAAGCTGAACAAGACTCGATGCTTAAAAACGGATATTGCGGGTGCACGCATTGGAAATAAGTTTGAAAAAACGAAGCAGCTGTCGAAGGAGGGATTTCATCTAGCGATTCTGTCCTGGTTTTTGACATTTGGTTCCGGAGGCCAACTGCGATAGATGGGCTATCTAAGATGGGTTGAGCGTAGAGTGAAGCGAAGTCAGGCGGGCTAGGGTGATTCTGCATGGAACTCCCAATTTGAGGGGGTGCTATGGCAGTGATGGATGAGGGCTGATGCCAGGGCTGTGATCGTTCAAGCTCTGGTGATGCGCCAGGATAAGAGCTAAATATCGGGATACTTGGTGGCTGTATGGGTGATGTCTGAATAGTGTTTCTAGTAGAAATAGATTGTTGCCGTACTCTCACTGCATCTAGATGATCCATGGCTGTACCAGGAAATTGTTCATTAAGTGTGTGCTCTAGCATTGCGGTGTGGTTTTCTAATGCTTGGACATATCCGGTCGGATATGTCTGGTATTGCTCTTGCACCACAGGTGCACATTCTTTTCTTCATTAGCGAGATTCTAGTTCTCTCATACTTTGAGGTTTGTTCATACCTATGCCTGCAGCTTCACAATTATCGCACGGTTGCTGGAAATCGCATCTCTGCTTCCGATGTCTGCACCTTTGACAAGCCTTCTTCCGCTTCTGAGGAATCTGCGCTGAGTCAACCGGACTTGGCATCTTCTTCCACGTCTAGGAGCTACTGTATAATTCAAGTTTTATGTCTACATTCAGGTGTGTGTGAGAGCTCGGTATGCTTCTAAATGCGATCAGCTGCTTCTAATGTCGTTGGAGTTGGAGATAAGCACAGGAGCGCAATCGAACCAGAAAGGTTTAATAAGTGGGGAGCTGAGCTTCCAAGGACCGGAATTCGGTACCCAGAGGTGGGAATTGAGTGGGGCACATGAATGCCTCTACCTATTTCTAACCACTTAGATATTCATTCCGCGGCTAACAAAAATATAAAGATGATATATTCAGAATCATATCACGTGGTCGCGCGTTGGGAAGATCCCAAACCTACTTCTAAAGTAATTATCAAGTATGATCACAATTCGAGGGAAAATAAGTCTACGAGTAAGCCCTAAAACATAGAAAATCACAAGTTCCCCCACCCATCAGAATTAAGAGTAAAATTCTTGTTCTACTATACCAGCATAGGGATGAAGATTAACTTGGTTCTTTCTTGTGGTCTGTTTCTTCTCACAAGTAAAACTCAGACAATGCTTCTTATTGGGATAAGATGTATTCAGATCTCGTGGCTGATTTCTGATTAATACCAAATATGCTTTTCTTAATTACAAACATAAAATTAGATAAGCTTTCATCTGTTGACGCACAGACTCCACCGAAGGAAGCATCTACCACACATATCTAAAATGAATATTCTGCTTGTCCGTCAAATCCTTAAAGTCAGTGTCCTGGTGTACTCTCTCGCCAGCCGCGGTGTCGAGACGATCTCTACGCTTGTTCTCATACGCACAATATGCCATGTACATGCCAATAGTAATCATAGCGAGAACGTAAGAGGCGAGGATGGCACCCATACCAAGTGGATAGAGAGGTGCTTGCTTAGCCTTAAAAAATTGGGGTGCGATGATGTTGGATATGCAGTAAGCAATGAAGATCATGGCATTGGTTGTCACTTTCTTGGTGTGACCACTATTGGGTTCGTTAGTGTGATATTCCTGAGTATTCGGAGTAGAGAATCGGAGCTTACGCAGTGTTGGCGGTGTTCATTCCGAGCGCTACAATGTATGGTCCAAGATAGAAGTAAGACATGTAGAGTGCTGCTAGTCTTCCGTTGAGAGCCGCGAGAGGGAGGGTATACAAAAAGGTTGCAGAGATCAGGCCGATGACACAACCAAATATAACCCAAGCGCCGCGAAGCTGATATTGTGGTAGATATTTAGCGCATACAAAGACACCACCGTTGCACATGTAAGAAGCTACTGTTTGTATAATACCGGTTGGCATCGTCAGGAGGGTAGATCTCTGTGGGGTGTAGCCAAGACCATTGATAATCAGCGGTGAAAACTTTGAGCAAAGTTAGTCATGCACATCACTTAATTTTGCAATGCACCATAGCAGAAGGAGAATTTTAGTACTTACATTAGTAAGTCCTCCGTTAGGAATGGAAATCCATATGTGGAAGAAGAACATCAACCAAGTCTTTGGATCCTTGAAAGTCTCCCACATTTGATCCCTCTTGAAGGTCTTGTTTTCAATACCAGTCTGATCAGCCCTCATTCGATCGATTGCAATTGCCTTTTGTCGTTCAGTAATGAACTTAGCCTTGACTGGATTGTCTGGAAGAAAAATTCCCACGGCGATTGCCCAGACAAAGGTCATCGCTCCAGTAATCCAGAAAAACCATCTCCACTTATCATCTCCTGCGATGAACCCAATAGCGTATCCAATAGGCCCAGTGAAAATAACCGAGAGGCCGGTGTACATGAGACCTGTACGGATAGGCTGTTCTCGTCTGGTGTACCACATACCTAGGATCAAAAAGTTTCCTGGTACAATTGGCGCTTCGAGCATACCAAGAAGAACGCGAACTGCGATTAAGGTTTCAAAGTTTTTCGCAAACCCGGTGCCGATGAGGACCATTGCCCAAATAAGCTGAACATAGCACATGGTTTTGGCGACAGGCAGTTTCTGAAGCAAGCTGCCTGCTGGAAAACACCAGAACAGATAACCGAACTAAGACTGTGTTAGCTGTATTCAAGGGATTGATCTAAAGGGTCAACGTACGTAGAATGCAGACCCAACCCAGGAGTATCTGTCTCCTGTGAGATTGGTGTGGGTTTTCATTCCATAGAGAGCTGCAGTAGATGTTGTGACCTTGTCCATGGCAGCAAGCGTGATGTTGAACCAGAGAATTGGAACCAAGCGTAGATCCAACTTCCATCTCAAACGTTTTCTACGATTTAAAATTAGTAGATGGTATAACGGGGTGCACAAGAGGGAGAGGGAGATCTTACTCCTCTTGACTGCTATAAGCATCTTCTCCATCAAGTCTATTTGCGTATGCAGCAGCAATATCGACATCTGAGCTGAAGACTTGACCGTTTGAAACGTCTTTGCCGGAGCTTACTACCTCCAGCGTGGCATCTTTGTCCGAGGCTGCCATTTTGCGATATTGAGATTTTCGAAGGAGAAAAGGAGAAAAGTCTTTCGAGTAGCTGAAGTGCTCTCTGTCTGCTACAAGTTTTGAGGAGATCGTCGTTTCCCTTTGTACTTTACCCTCCGGCTTCGTGGATGCACCAGAATCTTGATATCGCAGCCATGGCTAGATTGGAGACCACGCCTCTTGGGCTGGCGTAAATTGGCGTATCGATTATCTTTAGTTGGAGCTTGGTCTTGTGCTGCTATCACATATAGATCCGCTACGTTCCTTATCAACTGCGGGGGAAGCATTCTGTCGGGCTCTCTAGCCGTTTTGCAGAGTCAGACCCTTAAATCTTTTGGCCCAAAAGTGGTGAGTATGGTGGTATTGGTGGGGAAGTTCCCCATTAGGTCTAGTCGTAGGTGAGGACGCCCGACGGGTCCAGGATACACGACATCCATCACATCAACATCACAAGTTCACCACGGACAAGACGCGTCGAACCAGGTAATCATTCCATAACTCAGAGATATTCCGTATTCTTTCTATCATATTATCAAGTCGGCGAGAAGCGGGCGGCCGGACCGGTAAGCACGGTGGAGTAACCAACCTTCTATTATAACGAGCTTGTTCACTTCGCCTAAACCCAGCGATTTTCAGGCACTGCGGCGAACGAGATCCACCATTACAGTAGGAGCATGACGTGTTTTGTTTATGTTGTCAAACAAAAGTAGCTGTTTGTCTGTATGAAAATTATGGATATTTAGGACAAGCATTTATCGGAGCGAAGTCCGCCATTAACGGCCTTGACGCTGAGGAGGAAATGTACTCCAAGGCTGCTTATCAGAGTGGATTAAATCCACATGAGCTTCTCCCAAGGGATGAAAGATGCAAATTTTATACCTTTCGAGTATTTTCTTCTGCTATCTATTTCATTCATATCAGACTTTTCAATTTTTCACATATTTATAATGCCAAAACTTATTGAGACAGTGGACGCCGAGCAGGCTAGATTTGATGCTACAGTTCAAGAGATCAAGAAGTGGTGGGCTACAGACAGACAGAAGCACATCAAGCGGTAGGTTGCCATGCTCGGGTGCAATTTACTGGGGCTGACAAATTTCAGTCCTTATTCCGCAGAGAGGATTGCTTCTCTTAGAGGTCCTCTTCCACAGAAATATGCCTCAAGTGATATGGCGTTGAAGCTATGGACACAGCTCAATGGACACCGTATTAATGGTACTCACGAAATGACATTCGGTGTAACAGACCCTATCATCGCTTCACAAATGGCAAAGTTCCAGGAGGTGAGAAATCTCTCTCCCTACTGTACCACTATTCTTACTCTGTATTCCTAGACTTTGTACGTATCAGGAGCTCTGTGTGGATTTTCAGAGGTTTCGGAACCAGGGATGGATTGCTGTGACTACCCAATGGACACTGTTCCAAAGGTAGTTGACAAAATTTTCAAGTCTCAGATTTGGCACAGTCAACGCCAGTCACACTATAGAATGCTACAGGCAAAAGAAAATCGTGCTGATTTGGAGAACTGGGATTACTTGACACCAATCGTTGCTGATGGTGATATGGGATTCGGAGGTTGGACATCCACCATCAAAATGACCAAGTTATTTGTCGAAGCTGGTGTTGCCATGTTCCACCTGGATGATTTGGCCATTGGAAAGAAGAAGTTCACTGTTGGCATGGGGCGAACCGTCGTGCCAACCAGCGAGTATTTGGATCGTCTTACTTCTGCTAGGATGCAGATCGACATTATGGGAGCTGAGACTATGCTACTATGTCGTTGCGACACCGATCACTCGGAGTTCATCACTGATATCATTGATCCTAGAGATCACAAGTATGTTCAAGGAGCTACGGTTCCCATAAAGTCCCTTCGCGACACACTCAAGGAAGCTGCTGAGGCTGGACCCACAAACCTCCTCGACGAGCGCAAGAAGTGGATCAAATCCGCCAAGCTTTGCACGTACGACGAAGCCGTCAAGGTTATAGCCTCGGAAGCAGAATATGCAGACTACATTTTCAAAATCGGTACAGGTATCAAGTCATTGAAAGAGCGAGAAGCGATCGCAAAAGAGGTAGTTAGCAAAGAAGTGTTTTTCAGCTGGGACCTTTCCCGCTCAAGAGAAGGACAATACTTCTTCAAATCCTGCGTTGAAGCCATTATTGAACGATCGCTTCTCGCTGCTCCTCTTGGAGACGTCTCATGGGCACGTATGGATGCTCCAAATTGGAATGATATGGTCGAGTTCCACGAGAGAATCCGCGCCATTTATCCTGACCGCCTTTTCGCTTTTGGATACACTGGTGATTACGACTTTCCAAAAGCAGGCTTTAGTCAAGAAGCCATCAAGACTTTCCCCTCTGACTTAGCAAAGATGGGTATTGCGTGGCAAGTACAGCCTATCTGGGCACTTCAAGGTCTGAACTTTGAGACAGAAAAGTTTGCGAAGCTGTGGAGGGAACGTGGAATTGAAGGATATATTGCGGAGGTACAAACGCCTGCGTTGGCAGTTAAACCTATCACGGATGGTTTTGAGAAACCCAGCTATAGTGGTAGTTATCTTTGTGATGCGTTCTGGGATACTGTTGCGGCGAGGGATCTTGGTGAGTAAAGCTGGTGAAACTATAGGCGAGAAGAGGATCAATTTAGAATTCTATAATACTACCATAGCTACAAAGACAAGACAAATATATGAGTCTCAATCAAACAACTGTGCTCTATAAGGCTGCTGCGGTATTGAAATGGATACCTTCACCAAAAGTCTGCGTTAACTCACCGGTTAATAAAGTAATCTAAAGGCTAATTAAGACCTCCCATACTCGAAAAGCGAAGCACAAATTTGCTCAGCGAACTACTGCAAATTTCATAATAGTATTATACAACTAAATGTTATCTATACTGTCTACAGTATATCTTTTCACTCACTCCCACTCCCAACCTCGTGTACGTCTACTACGTCTAGCCACTTTTCACTTACTCTCACATCATCCGCTTTTTCCAGAAAAAACTTCAGAATAACTCCTGCCGCCCACATGCGATCATCGTCTCCATTCTCTTCCACTCCTTTCATCGCAACCTGCATCATTTCTTCCTCCCAAGCCGCGCCGAAAACCTTGATCGTCTCGCCATTCACAAATGCATCGAATTCTGCGTGGCCCTGGTACGTTAAGACTCGCCCTTTGCGCCACACGCCCTGCAATTTGCATTGCTGAGAGGCGCCAATCGAGTGCCAGCTTTCAGAAACCCAGGCTTCATGAGATGTGGGATGCGTGACATGGTCTGCGTGCACGAATTGTAAGCGAAGGGAGGACGGTGATGAAGGGTTTGATGAAACGGGGCCATAGTGAGCGAGAAAAGGGGCGGAGAGGATGATGGGGTGGATGCCGAGCTCCCAACCCGAGGGATCTTTGGTCACAACTTGGCTAAATATCAAGTGTGTCAGTATCCGAGTCTTAACAGAAACTATTGGGGATTTGAGGACTAAGGGGGATATCGTACTGTGTCGGTGTAGTAAAGAGTGCTGAGCAAAGAAGTTGATGGCCGAAACAAGACCCGAAAATCTTTACTTCTGGGTGAAAGATATATATCTCTGTAGCTTTTAGCTATTCATACTTTTACTAGAATCAGGCTTATGCATACCTTTGACATACTCCGTCAATTGTTTCACCCAAGACGCTGAATCGTAGGCAGAAGCAGCTGTTCCAACAGAATTAGCAAAGTTTCGTTGCTGTTATTATTCTGATATCTTTGAGCCGCCTTGATAATCATCAAAAGAAAAAGTCTCACAAGAGCCCGTAATTATGATCCCATCAATGTCTTTTAGTTCCTCTTCACTCGGAGACTCCCCCTTCACACTATCAAACGCACTAAATCTGAGCTCTAGCCCCTTAGGCAAACTTTTCGTAGCAGACAATGCACCTTGCAATAGCCTGCTAAATATATCACTGTATCTCCCTAACTTGGACAAGACGTTCGGCACCGGCGTGTCGCAGTCCAATATCGCTATGTGCAGTGAGGTTGACATCACGTGTATAGGAATAGAATTCAAATGGAGTTCAGGTAGGGGATTTGAAGAATGGCCTGGCTCAGCGGCCGGTTTACAACTTGAGAGAGCATTATTTGGACCGTACCGTGGTAGTCATAAGTTTTTAAATCTCCGATATGAGCCCGATAAGAGAGATGAATGAGTCTTATCTTGCGAAGGACGTAGGTGCCGAAAACACGCTATGCAAAAGTGGGATATTAGGGATTTCGGCGAGCGCACAATTGACTTCATGACTGGTGGGGATGGGATCAGCTTGTACAGTTACTCGGCATAGACTGCATCATAATATAGTTGATAATATGGAGAACTCAAGACGAAGGCTCGACGGGACAAAACTAAAAGGGTAATATTATACAATATTTTTTTGTTCTTCTCTGAGCAATCAGGCTGTATTAACCTCTCCCAGCATAGTTTTTAACAGACTAGCCAACCTCACAATTCCTTCCTCGATAATCTCACATTCATGCCATGCCCAGCATAGTCTCGCACCCCTCCCAAAACTCGTCTTTGCTCGCTCAACACTAGTCTCATCACCTTTCACAACGAACATCTCGCCAAAGGCGAATACTAACCCATATTCCTCTCTCGCTCGCTTGGCTATAATGTCCGCAGCCGGCAACTCCGCTGGAAAGGAGATGTATGTGAAGAAGCCACCAGCAGGAACAATTTCCTTGGGAGAAGGGCACATGTAGGGGGCACCGGTTGTAACAAGAACACCGAGTGGTGAGAGATGGGTTTGGATCGCGGACATTAACGCTCTATGACGGGTTGTGTAGATGGGAATTAGGATTTCATCAATATGTTTCTGTAAGTCACCTGAGACTATCATATGGTGAATAAAAGTAGAGGTAAGATGCGAAGGTGCACCGCCTGACACAGTTGCTCCGCTGTAAATTATTAGACATATTCAAATACCAAAAAGAAGGAACACTTACTTTCTTGATAACCTCAATATCATCTTTGCAGATGCTTCGGTCCAACCGACTCGCACTCCTGGCGCTATAATTTTAGAGAAGGATCCGTTGCTAATACTGTTACCCCACGAATCTATGGATCCGGTAGCACGGTCTAGATCAACTAGACGAGGTGGGATTGCCGCAAGCTTTGCTGAGGGCAAACAATCATCCGGTACCCAGCGAAGAAAGTCGTAGACATCGTCTGAGATGAGGAGAATATCATGTTTGCGAGCCAGTGCCAGCAATTGTTCACGAGTCGATTTTGACATCGTTTTCGCGCTGGGATTTGAAAATGTCGGAGTGAAGTATAGGACATGCCTATAAATTTTGCCATATTGTTCCTTGGGCTTGAATTGAGCTGGTGCATCGCTCTTGTTCTTAGTCTCATATTCTTCAAGAGCTCTTGAGAGAAAGGAGATGTCAAGTCCATGTTCGTCTTCTGGTACACCTCTTAATCTGCCTGCGAAACCTGCATCCTGAAATATCGTGCATGCTAAAAAGTATGTAGGTTCAACCATCCATATTCTCTTCGTGATATTCGGATCTGTAAAAACCTGAAGTATGCTAGCTAGGTTCTGAGACGCGCCACCTGTGATTGCTATTCGATCTGCTGAAATTGCTGTGCCGGAACAGTAGAATGAAGAAAGCCATTTCGCTATCGATTCTCGTAATGGCATATATCCAAGATCTGGGCCATAGATCAGGGCGGATTTCGCGATCTCGGGGTCAAGGAGAGATGCAGCGGTTGCAGCTGCAAGTTGTTTTGCTGGGAAGAGTCTTGGAGTAGGCCAGCCTAGTTGAAGGTTGATTGGAGTCGTCATAATTGATATGTTCTATGTTGAGATTTTCAACTTCAAAATCAATTTGAAATCAAACTGTTACGGACATAGAAACGAACACAGAATCTCGTGAAGCAACAATCTATACCAACTGAAAAACCTAGTTCGGATGGCCCCCGGCCCTCACCCTTTATCCTGATCATCTTATTTTTGTAGTTCCACATAGTTCCACATCTGAAATATTTAGTCGAGGATGAGATTTGGCAAATATTCGCCGAAGGCTGTCTCTTTCGTCGGACCCTCAAGACCGAAACTTGTAGAGACGTTGTCCCGCTTACTCACTGTACCGGGGTAGCAATTTTATATTACGCTAACGCGCCAAGTCAGTCTTGAAATGCGAGCGGGTCACTATCGGGGAGGACGTCCGAAACAATATCGCCGACACTAAATCAACCGATCAAATACTAATGACAATCAATTTAGATGATGCGGGGAGGGGAAATGGGAGCACTGTAGTTGCTACCAGTGGGTGAAGGTGGGATATACATCAGATCTAGTTGTGTAAAGACGGCGAAATATTCACGTGGGGGGGGAGCTTTTGCCTCACACCCGCCCTAGGACTCACCAGTGCTGTTGACGGCAGTATCCTTCCTAATTTCTTTCCATATAACCAATTCTCACCCACAAAGTTTGTTCTGCTTCGTCCGATATCCATTATCTACTTCTTCTTTCACCCTTTTCGCTCTTCATGATGCCTTCTGCTGTCACACCTCCTCCACAGCCGCTGAAAGCTGGCATTGAGATCGCGATTGACCGTGGTGGAACTTTCACAGATTGCATTGCTACAAATATTCCGGGTCAGGATGATATTGTGGTTAAATTACTAAGTGTTGACCCTTCGAATTATCACGATGCTCCAACTGTATGGTGCTACAATTATAAAAGAAAATCCCAAGCCGCTAACTGGATATAGGAAGGAATCAGAAAAATTTTGGAAACTGTCAGGGGTGTCAAATTAAACCGTGGAGAGCTTATTGACACGGGTGATATTGGTAAATCTGACATGTTTCTGCATTGCAAAGTTTAAGTTGACAATTTGCAGCGTCAATAAAAATGGGTACTACCGTTGCCACAAACGCCTTACTAGAACGATCAGCAGATTTGTGTGCATTGGTTGTAACAAAAGGACATGCTGATCTTCTCAACATTGGAGACCAGACTCGTCCGAAACTTTTCGACTTCAATATCCGTCGTGCACCTCCACTTTTCTCCTCCGTTATTGAGATTGATGAAAGAGTAACTCCCGAAGAATATACTGAAGATCCAAAACCAAAGTCAACTGCAGAGTTGGAGGCTCTTGTTGATGATGTAAGCATTGTAAGAGGTATTGGTGGTGAGCTGATCAGAATTCTAAAGCCATTAGGTGTGTTACTCCCAATCTATTTGTTCAGAATTCTCCTCACAAGTCATAGATGTTGAAAAGTCACGGAAAGACTTGCAGATACTTTTTGATAGTGGAGTCAGATCGTTAGCGGTTGTATTACTTCACTCTTATACATTCCCAACACACGAAACTGCTATTGGTAAGATCGCAGAAGAGATTGGCTTCACTCAGATTTCTTTGTCATCACAGTTACTACCTATGATAAAAGCGATATCACGTGGTCACTCTGCTGCAGCTGATGCCTACCTTTCTCCAGTGGTTCAGAAGTACATAGATGGTTTTCGCTCTGGCTTCGTTGGAAAGCTGGAAGATACTACCTATGGCGCCCGTTGTGAGTTCATGCAATCTGACGGGGGCTTGGTCAGCTGGCAACGATTTAACGGGCTACGAGCTATTTTATCTGGGCCTGCTGGGGGAGTTGTTGGGTTTAGCAGAACCTGCTACGACGAGGACGAAAAAACACCGTGCATCGGGTTTGATATGGGGGGGACGTCTACAGATGTAAGCAGATATGGCGGCTTACTCACGCACACTCTCGAGAACGTGATCGCTGGCGTTATTGTTCAGTGCCCGCAATTAGATATCACCACAGTAGCTGCAGGTGGTGGAAGTGTTTTGACTTATAGAAATGGACTTTTCAACGCAGGCCCACAGTCAGCGGTATGTATAGATGTGCCACTCTGAGATCAACACTAACTCCTAACAGGGAGCCCACCCGGGTCCTGCCTGCTACAGAAAGGGTGGACCATTAACTGTCACAGATGCCAATCTTGTGCTTGGTCGCCTTTCAGTCGATCACTTCCCTAAAATATTTGGACCCAACGAGAATGAACCATTAGATCTTGAGACCTCTCGAAAGTCATTTGAGGCGTTGACTGAAACAATTAACGCTGATCTGAAGAAATCTGCAGGTAAACTTCTTTCCGTGGAAGAAGTCTGTCTCGGATTCTTGGATGTGGCGAATGAATCTATGTGTCGACCGATTCGTCAAATCACAGAATCAAAGGGATACAACACCGCCGATCACAATCTAGCAAGTTTTGGTGGAGCTGGTGGCCAGCATGCTTGTGTAAGTATAGCTCAAACATTTGTATGGTTTCCACTAACTTACTAGGCAATCGCGGATCGCCTAGGTATTCAGCGTGTTGTGGTCCATAAACACGCATCCATTTTGAGTGCGTATGGAATGGCTTTAGCCGATACAGTTCAGGAAGCACACGAACCTTGTTCTTGCGAATATGCCTCTTCCGTGGAAGAGGTTCAGTTCAGACTAAACAACTTGCAGGATCAAGTTTCAAAACAACTAAAGTCAGAGGGCTTCACAAGCAGAGACATAACATATGAGCGCTATGTCAACCTTCGTTATGCAGGCTCTGATACCATGATTATGATTCTTAGACCAGCTGATGGAGACTATGCTGCAGCTTTCGTGAAAGAACACAAACGAGAATTCTCCTTCACATTAGATCGGGAGGTCTTGGTCGAGAACTTGAGAGTTCGAGGACGGGCTAACGCTGGTGCTCAGAGTGCCAAGAAACAGTCTACTAGCAGTGAAATTCTGGAGCTATCATCTAAGCAGATTGAAATAAATAGCGAGAAATCTTTGAGAGTTTACTTCGAGGGTGGTTGGACATCTGCTCCCCTGTACCTTCTCAAGAACTGTACTCCCGGCGACTCAATTACAGGTCCGGCTATGATCTATGACTCTACTCAGATGATTGTTGTCCAGCCAAGCGCAACTGCTCAAGTTCTGAAGTCACATGTTGTAATTGATCTCGGAGTTGATAAATCAAAAGCAGCAGTTCAGCTTGAGCATGCGCCTTTGTCGGAAGATCCTATTCAGCTTTCCATCATGTCCAATCGTTTCATGGGTATCGCCGAGCAAATGGGTCTGACGCTACAAAAGACTAGTGTATCTGTCAACATCAAAGAACGTCTCGATTTTAGTTGCGCTCTTTTTGGGGTGAGTACTATAACCTCAAGCTTCCGACCTCTCTAACCTGAATAGCCCGACGGTGGACTTGTTGCCAATGCCCCTCATGTACCTGTGCATTTAGGGAGTATGGAACACGCCGTAAAGTATCAACACAATCTCCATAGCAAAAATCTACGTGAAGGGGACGTGTTGGTTTCCAATACGTGAGTTCTCCCAAGAAACACCAGTAAACCCTCGCTAACGAACTAAAGTCCCCTTGCTGGGGGAACTCATTTACCTGATATCACTGTCATCACCCCTATCTTCGATAAGGAAGGCAAGACTATCATTTTTTACACAGCATCTCGTGGCCATCACTCTGAGATCGGTGGAATCTTACCAGGATCTATGCCTGCAAGTAGTACAAAGCTCTACGAGGAGGGAGCTCAAATTACTTCGACGTTCCTGGTTCGCGATGGGGTTTTCTTCGAAGAAGAGATATCCAAGATTCTCGTTGGTGATACTGCTGCCTATCCGGGATGTAGCGGAACTAGAAAGCTTGCTGACAATCTTAACGACTTGAAGGCTCAGATCGCTGCAAACTACAAGGGTGCTACTCTGGTCGGAGCACTCATTGAGGAATGTGGTATCAAAACAGTCCACTTTTACATGAACGCCATCAAACAAAATGCTGCAACTGCAGTTAAGGCATATCTCAGGAAAACTTACGAGAAATTCAATGGCAAACCCCTTCACGCCATTGACTACATGGACGATGGAACTCCAATAGAATTGACCATTACTATTGACCCTGAAGGAACCGCAAAATTTGACTTCGAAGGTACCGGCCTCGAAGGTCTCCACTGCTATAACGCCCCTTCTGCAATTTCTAAATCCGCAACTCTCTACGTTCTTCGTTGTCTGATAAATGAGCCTATTCCCCTAAATGAAGGATGTCTCATTCCCATTACCTTCAACATTCCCAAGGGTACTCTCCTTAATCCATCCGGGCACGCTGCGGTCTGCGCGGGGAATCCGATTACCTCACAGCGTGTAACAGATGTCCTAATCAAGGCTTTCCAAGCCTGTGCAGCCTCACAAGGAGACTGTAATGTCTTCTCCTTTGGATACGGAGGCAAGGACGCTGAAACTGGTGAAGAGACGCACGGGTTCGGCTTTGGCGAGACAATCTGCGGTGGTTCCGGAGCAGGAGAAGGCTGGCATGGGACCTCAGGCGTGCATATTCATATGACAAACACGCGCATCACGGATCCCGAAGTCCTCGAGAAACGCTACCCCTCGATTCTCAACCGCTTCATCTTACGTCCTGGGTCCGAAGGAACTGGGCTATATAACGGAGGAATGGGTATTCTCCGGGAGTACGAGTTCCGACGTCCACTAAGCTGTAGTATTGTTAGTGAGAGGCGGGTAACAAGGCCATTCGGTATGAATGGGGGAGGGTATGCGAAGAGTGGGAAGAATTCGCTTGTCGAGAAAGGAAAGGGAGGCGGCGAGGATCGCTGGGTTAATATTGGAGGGAGGAAGGATTTTACGGTCGAGGCTGGGGATCGGGTTATCATTGAAACTCCTGGAGGAGGCGGATGGGGAGTCTCTGGAGAAGAGAAGATTACCATTAAAAAGGAGAAGCTCATGGAGATAGGGTTCACAAGTGATTACCAGAGGAGACAAGAACAGAGTAATTAGATTCGGGTCTTTCTAGATATTTGGATTAATTCATAGGGCAGGTCTTGAGATTTAATTTGCCAGTCTTAACTGCGCAGTTATTTATAGGGAAATATGAAAGCATCCTGCATGGCACACTTTCACTACTTTGCTTCAAAATAACGCATAGCATAATCAGAAATGAGAGCTGTTTATTGCTAAGAGTAATAGTATTTTGATAGTGTGTTGATTGATTCTTCTAACCAATGGGGATCAGTCTAACTATAAATACACGATGAAAAGTAAGAGGACCGTGCAGGGCGTAGGTTTTCCCCTCCAATATTTCGATAATTATGACCAATCACCAGAGTATATTAGTACTTTAATTTTGAGATTCACGTCCCAATCTTCTAATCACAAATTGGCGTTAATACTTCCTCTACATTTCAAAAAATTCATGTAATTAATGCACGTCATACCATAGTAAAATATGAATCAGATTATTGAGATTACAGGATTTCTAGTCCTTTAGATCCACTATGAGCGGCGTAGTAATGGTGTTGTAGAAACAAAAAAAAATAGAGCGTGAAATGTTTCTCTATACTAAGTACACCCTACAAGAGAAGTACCATAAATATAGCCGACCATCTCAAGCTTTTAATAAACTTATGTTGGCAGACTAGTTCAAAGAAATATCTAAACTTCTACCAGTAACTTTCAATCTATAATTGACGTCTTTCAAGTTTCACAAGTTTAAATTTAGTTGTGTTTTACAATGCAGAGATTGCACAAAATGAAATCGTCCACGTTTTTTTGGTTAGTGAATACAAGATTGCCATAAACACAGTAAGATACACTAATCAAAGGTACTACCGCTCTAAGTGACCTGTCCGCCATATTCGTGAAAACAACTAAAACAATAACTCTGATGATAGTGTTGCTATATTGTTGGTCGTGGTAAAGGAACCTGTTTGCATTGAAATAACAAAGGCATTACCAGTATTTTCACGCTATTGCTGAAAACGTTTGTGGATTGACTCTTGTAGGAAAATCTTCCAAATTGATTGATACTTCAGTAGTAGTAGTAAAGGGTCAAGTTTCATGTGTTTTCTCTGATACTAAAGTTGCATGAAAAAAGTTGGTTAATTGAGTCTACCCTCTTATCCGCATAAACATGACACGGATACAGATAACTTGCAGTATGAATTCTAATACAACACCTAACTAAAGCTAGATTACAACCAGAGTCGGCCTGTAATTTATACACCTAACGCATCCCTCCACATATCAAACGGTGCCGCCTCGATTATGACTGGTGCTTCATGTAGACTATCTTCACTGGCACGCTCATCTAAAGCGTCTGCTAAATCTGTCAGGCGTGGATGCTGGAAAATATCCGCAACTGACAATTGAAGATTTGTCGAACGGGCTGCGGCAACGACCCGCATCGCTGCAACTGAATCACCTCCAATCTGGAAAAAGTTATCTGTTGTACCTATCTCGCCATCCATACCAAGGACTAGGGACCAGAGATCCACAAGCTGCTGTTCTGTATCGGAGGATGGAGCTACTCTCTCAGTGGAGGTGGTGTATTGAAGTAGCTTTTCGGTCCCGATGCTATCAACAATTTCTCGTGCAGCACGGCGATCTAGCTTCCCTGATTGATTGAGAGGTATCTTTGATACAGGCAAAAATATGCTAGGAACCATATATGAGGGGATTGTCTCTAGTAAAGATGATCGGAGCCTTCTAAAGTCATTGTTGAGATTATCGGTCGGCTCCAGTAACCCCTCCTCCGTTGTAGGAAGCTGGCAGTGTTTGCTATCATTTTCGAATTCGATGATTGCCACCAGTCTTGGCTGATCCTTTTTACCTCTATTAGTGAAAACCACTGTCACGATTCGTATATCCACTTGTAACTTCTTAATCCAGTATTCTATCTCGCCAATTTCAACTCGTTGGCCACGTATTTTGATTTGCATATCACCACGGCCGAGGAAGGTGTGGGACCCATCCTCGTTTTGTACAACGATATCGCCTGTACGGTAGACACGACAACCTGCCGACAGCCCCAATTCTGGCTTTTTCATGAACGCTAGGTTTGTGAGAAAGGCAGCTGATGTCTTTTCCGCATCATTTAAGTATTCACGAGCAAGAAGTGGTCCTTCGATCAACAACTCCCCAGCTACACCGATAGGGCAAAGCTGGTTTGGGTTGCTTGCGTTCGCTACCCAGAGTCGAGTACCCATTGCCCACCCAATATTGGAGGCGCGTTGTGGGTCTTTCAACGGACCGTTGCACGTTGAGTTGATTGAACATTCAGAAGGTCCATATGTGTTCAGAAGTTCGACGTGCTCTGACCACTTCTCCACTACATCAGCTGTCACGGCTTCACCACCCAGCGTGATTTTCTTTAGGTTTGGAACTTCTGATGGCATTAATAGTCCCGCAACAGTAGAGGTCAAATTAACCATTGAGACGGCCATAGACCGCATGCTACCTCCAAGGTTATTCATGCGATCATGTTCAGACGCAATACAGACTGTTCCACCAAATGTAAGTGTGGTAAAGCAGTCTTGGATCACAGCATCAAAAGTAAGTGCTGCAAACTGCATTACTCTAGTACCTATTCCAAACCCGAATCTTTCTCCATGCGCAAGAATACTTGTAGCGAGAGCATTATGCTCTAGTACCACCAGCTTCGGGATTCCTGTGCTACCAGAAGTGGAGATTATCCAGGCGGCTTTGTCAGGTGATACATCAGTATGTGGTGGGCCACCAGAAGTTTGCAGCGAGTTCAAAGGCATATCATCAATCCTTACAATATTTGTGGTTTTTTTTTTCAAACCTGCAAGGCGTATGGCTTGTCCAGCGTCGACCAGAATGAGGTCGGAGGCGGAGTCTTTGAGGATATTATCGATTCGTGTCACAGGATGAGCAACTCCGAGAGGGAGAACAACCCCTCCCGCTAATAAAATAGCGAGCATAGCCACCGGCATAAACTTGGACTTCTCCATACAAAGACCAATTTTGTTTTCCCTGCCAGGATTAACGCCAAGTTGTACTAGAAAGTGAGCGAGTTGCGAAGCTTGCATCATCAACTCCTGGTAAGTTAGCTTGCCATCCCACGCATCTATAGCAAGCGCTGTGGGCTGCTTCATGGCCATATCCTCCACTAGTTCATGAACACACCGCATTACTTTGGGTTGTATTACCCGATTCCATTGTGCTATCTGTTGAAGATCTTGTGGAGTAATAAGCTCGACATCTTCCAGGCTCAGCTCAAGTGTAGCGGGAATACAGAATTGTCGTGTTACGTGTTCAAATTGCTCCAATAGCCGAGCCAAGCGGTGAGACGAAATGATATTTTTGTCATATCGGACGTTGACAACAATAGCGTTGGTGCTTAAGTTGCACTCGACGTTCAATCCATAGCTGTCAAACTCTTCTGAATCAAGAGGCAGTGTAGTCACACCGGGGATGTTGGAATCAACTCCAGTTTGTGCTGCAGGCTGAACAATGAAAAGATGACGCAAATTTAGCGATTCAGAATGATCTGGGAGTAATTGTTTGATACGTTGCAATCCAGTATGCTCATGAGGAATCATTCCTATTCCCTGCTGTCGAATACCTTCTAGAAAAGCTTTTACATCCTGCTTCGAATCAACATGTATACGGAGTGGGACGGTGGTCAGAGTTGGAGCCATGAGATTTTCGACATCAGCAACACTTGCATTGCGTCCAGACAAAGAAACAGCAAAAACGACATCGTCAGTACCAAGTTGTCTTGCTACAACAAGGGCCCATGCAGCACGAAGAACGTCAGACATTGTAGTTCCACTAGTCATATAGCTCAGACTTTGAATGTTAAATTTGTGGGAAGTTTCACTTTGGGGCCGTGGGTGATAACTCGCGTGAAGCATTGGAGGAAAGTCTGCGGAAGGATTGCCACAAAGCTGCTCTTCCCAGTATTGTTGGGTGATCTCTTGATCTGCACTCATAAGATGTTGAATAAAGCGGGCATAAGGTACCTGTTGTGGGCTGGATGCTTGGAGGTACACTGCCGCAACTTGCTGCAAGATCAAGTTCTTACTCCACCCATCATAGGTGCTATGATGTGATTTCCAAACAAAGACTCTATGGCCTGATGCTTCCTGAATTAGGCCAAATTCATTGAGGGGCTGGCCTGGAGAAACCATAGTTCTATTACCGTCGCTCAGATGCTCCGCCAGAGATGAGCTATAATGCCACTTTAAAGTACCACGTATCACGACTTGCAAAGAGGTACCCTCTGGCTGAAACAAAATTCTAGTGCGGAGAATAGGAGCAGCATCAACTACAGTCTCCCAAGCCTTTTGAAATTTGCTGATGTCAACAGTTTCATCAAGTGAGAAGGCTTGGGAACTAATATAAGCAGTAGGTTGCCGTGCAGTGATGGCCATTAAGCCCTCTTGCAATGGGGTACATGGGTAGACATCCTCGATTTCGTCTACATTGACACCACATGCTTCAGCAATTGGGAGTAGCAGTTTGTCTTTTATCACCTCAGGCTGATTTAGTACAGTTGCGTCTTCCCAAAGTCCAAAAGGTGCTGGATCCTTTTGTTCTGAATCTTTTAGGCTTTGGTTGAGGTCTCCTGTCACTCGATTATCTAGTATACGTGCGAGCTCAGATAGCCGGGGATATTTCAGGATATCAGATACGGTAAGACGGACTCCGAGGGCATTACTACGAGCTGCACCAACCAAACGTATAGCGCCAACTGAATCTCCTCCAATTTGATAGAAGTGATCATGCGCGCCGATATCATCTGGTTCAACAGCAAGAACTTGGCTCCAAAGTTGTTGTAGTTGCTTCTCCATATAAGTTGAAATGGCAGCCTTAGTGTTCGTAGTGTATTGTTGCAGATCTATTATAGGAATAGATTCAATCAAATGCTTAACAGCTTTTCTATCAAGTTTTCCAGAAGGATTCAATGGCATCTCTGCTACCGGAAGATAGAGTCGTGGCACCATGTAAGCCGGGAGGACCTCGAATAGCGCAGCACGCACAGCATCGAATTGTTTCATGAGAGCAGCTGTTGGCGCCAAACGTCCTTTGCCGTTGGCAATAGGATCTACATAGTGTATGCTTGTTTCCGCAAATTCAACAACCGCAGCTAAGCCGATCTGTTCGCTTTTAGTACTTTGGCCTGTCACTAAAACGCAAACAATTCGTGTCCCCTCTAAGACTTTCGTCACCCAATGCTCGATCTCCTCAATCTCTACACGCTGGCCACGAATTTTCACCTGGGTATCTCGACGACCCATGTGCGTTAGAGAGCCATTTGCGTTCTGGCGGACCAAATCTCCGGTACGATAAAAGCGTAGATGGGAGGGCAGGCCAAAGTGAGTAGCCCACCTGGGATTTGTGATAAAGCTGCTCGCGGTCTTACCGGGATCGTTAAGATAACCACGGGAAAGCAGCGGTCCATCAATTAGGAGTTCACCAGGCACCCCACGTGGACAAAGCCTATTTGAATCCCCTACTTCGGCTACCCAGAACCGAGTTCCGGTGGGAAATCCGACAATAGCTGCCTCAGCTGGATCGCTCACGGAATACGCTGCCGAAATTATCGCACATTCTGAAGGGCCATAGGAGTTATGTACTGTGGCTTTGGGCGCCCACTTTGCAACAAGATCAGCATCCAATGGTTCGCCGCCAACTACTGCTGTGGTAATGAGAGGCAATGCTGATGGATCCAGCAGCCTTAGGACGGTTGGGGTTAGATTGATGTAATTAACACGCATCTCTTGGAGAGTCTCAGTCAGATTATCCATGCGAGATGCCTCCGAGAACACCTAGATTAAGTTAGCACCGAAGATTGATAATATGAAGGATGCGAGATCGTGTGCTTGCTATTCCACTGAAGCGACTAGTCTTTATTGTTTGCTCGTGATAATCCATATTAAAGCAAGAAACTTTAGTAACTTACACATATACAGCCCCCATGGTGGAGGGTGCTAAATATATCTGAGATGCTAACATCAAATGTATATGCGGCAAATTGGGCAGCACGTGTATGCGGCCCAACAGCAAATGCAGTTCCATGTGCGTAAACGCTAGTGCACAGAGCACGGTGCTCCAAAACCACACCTTTAGGCGTGCCTACATAACGTTAGTAATCTCCTAGTGCAGATTCCAAATCTGATTAAGCTAATTTGTTGTTTACATGCAAGAAGTACATATATCTTGTATGCTTATCCTGACCGTGAATAACCTCCGGTCATGCCAAACACAACCAGCATATTATGAGAGAGCTATTGGAGAGAATACTAACCAGTACTTCCAGAGGTGAAGATAACCCAAGCTCCACTAGACGGGGTACAAGCAGTTTGAGGAGCGGAGAATTTTACGGGCAAAGATTCGTGAAGAGCAGAATCCACCGTGACTAAGAATGGCGAATGAGCAAGTTCATTGAGGCGAAGCTTTTGTCCTTTATCCACTAGTATTAATGAAATGGATGCATCTTTGATAATTCCTTCGACTCTTGCCAATGGATGAGTTACTCCGAGAGGCACTACTACGCCACCTGCTTGGAGTATAGCAAGCATGCTTATTATAGCCCATTTCGACTTATCTGCTAAGGTGATTAGCGCTAGATTTCTTATATCTTACTGGGTAAATCTCGAACATGTAGAGTCCCATATAATAACTAATGAGTGGTACATTGGAAATTGAGGGACAGGGAAATTAAATATCATCAAGATCAATAAAATTTTAATCTTACCTATGCATAGCCCAACCATGCTTTCAACTCTAACGCCGCAGGAAACCAAATGATGGGCCAACCTGTTAGCCGCAGACATGAGCTGAACATAGGTTAGGTCGCCATCAAAAGAGCAAACAGCCAATGCGTGAGGTTGACGATGGGCAATTGTAGCGACCTGCTCATGCAGACAGTATGGCATGACTGTTGGCATATCACGGTTCCAGGCTTGGATTTGACGTTCATCATCCGCTGTAAGAAGTGACAATTGTGTTGCTGGGGAAGATGGAGCACGCAAGATTACGTGAATTGCTTCACAGAATGTCTTGAGCACAACTTGTGCGTGTTCAGTATTCATCCTTGACTGCCAATAATCAAGGTCTATATTGATACCGCTTGGGTTGACTCCTATACCTAACGCAATGTCATACTTCGTATCTGTTAGCAACCTCTTATGTGTAGAAGATAGTCTAGCATCGGCATAAAGAGCTGAAGAAGACATTTATGCAACAGTAATATCTACTTACATCTGTAGGATTCGACCTTTTTTCCACTGTGAATCTAATTCCAGAATCTATTGGAGCATTTTCAATCTCACGCTGGTATGACATGGTAGTATTTCCCAGCTGTCGCGCTGATGGTAGTTCTATGGCTGCATTCTTATTTGAAATTGGTGCATATCGATGTTCAAATCCATTGAACAAGTCTTGAGCAATCTGGCTTAGCATGATTTCCACATGTGTTTTGCCATCAAACTTGATTCGACAAGGCATAGTGCTGACATATGGGCCAACGGCATCTTGAATGCCTTCAAGTGCATCTGACCGCCCAGACGTGATAAAGGAAAACACAACATCGTCGAGTCCTGTAAAAGATCTTAAGACTAATCCCCAAGCTAGCTGGCATACATTGGCAAGAGTAACACCATATGTCCCACAAAATTCTTGTATAGATACATAATCTAGGCTCAGTTTGGCTTGGAGGGTGTCCAGTCCTGATAATGTGGCATGGCCATGATCCATGGGCAGGTATGTCGATTTTGCATTAGAAAGGTATTTCATCCAGTAAGTTTGAGAAGTTTGCGTAGGCATTTGACCTAAGTGTGCCACGAACTCATCGTATTGTAGCGCTGGACTGGTGTTAGGCCGTTCTTTATAAGCTTCAAAGAGGTCCGTAAGGATACACTGCGTAGACTGCCCGTCTACAAGTGCATGGTTGATGTCTAGTCTCAGAAATACTTCGTTATAGGATGTTTGAGCAAGTTGGAGGCGATGTGCAACTTTAGAGGGCTGGAATGTAGGAGGTGAATGGGATATAAATGTCAAGACTTCCCCCTCTTCATATTCAATGGCCGGTTCATAACCACCTAGTACCACTTGTTCAAACTGACCAGGACGAGAAATGCTATCAACAAAAATTGTTCTCAAAATGGAGTGCCGCTGAACCACTGATTTCCAAGCTTCTCCCAGCCTGCGTGCTTTGACCGGATGATCTGCCACGTTGCCGACAAATCTGAGTACAAAACAGCATTGATATAAGCTTGGGTTTGTAGACTGGCTGGCTAAGAAATCGTCTTGTATCGGAGAACAAGGCTGAATTGATTCTACTCTATAGCTTTCGGACCCCAGAAGCCGATTTGTTATGTTTTGATCGACATTATTCCTCGGTATTGGCGAGATTTCAGCGACGGACTTGTTCAAGTATAATCCAGCTCTCTGAGATAACTCGAAGAGGCTTTTTGCTTCTATCAGATCGATGACGTTGAGAGTTATACCTTTTGTTCGGCAGCGACCCATGACCTTGATGGCAAGTAGAGAGTCTCCACCTAACGATAGAAATGACCGGCTTTTGTCCAAGTCTGCTAGATCAATCCGGAGGACGGAGGAAAGAATTTCATAGAGTACATCTTCAGGAGACTTAGGATCTAGGTCTTGAATAGGGGTTTGAATTCCGTGAAGGCCGAGTTCAGACTTGTTTGTTACGGCGGTCTGATTTATGGGGTTCGCCATGTCAAAAATTATCTAGAGATAAAAGAAGCGGCTTTAAGACACACTGGGCTCCAGTTCTGTTGCCACTGATTATGTTATGAAAGGAGTGAACGGTAGAGGCTATAGTCACTTAGTATCATTAGAGGATCTATTGATCTTTTAATAAATGCACCGATAAAAAAGTAGACAAGAAAAATGGTATTGAGTTTATGAACATGCCATAGCAAGGTAGTATTTACTAACCCATATGGCCACATTGAACTATGATCGCTACGCTACAACCGAAGCCTTTTGTGGTCGTGACTACCTTCAGAAAAAATTCAATACGCAACAGTCAAATCACAGTCATCAGCGCCTTGTCGTTCCAGGTCCTTCGAAAAGAATGAATCTGGCTGTTTGGAAAGGCCTTTGTGGAATAGAGGCACGAAGGAGGAAGACGAAGGAAAGGTGGCGCTTCATTCTGACTCCTCTTATCCTTATTGATCTTGAACATGATAGAATTCACTGATTGCTCGCGGCATCTTGACATAATTTTGGTTCGTCTATGAGGTCTACGCCCCTTGCTCGCACACTTTTGGGCAATGGGTCTTAAGATGAGCAAACAGGGAAAAGGACGGGGTGTGTCCAGCTGGTAATTACTAATATACAGTGTTGGGGACAAATAATGTTGATGGCATAAGCATGAGTAAAGGCATGGCATTAGCGCTGAACATTACAGTGAAGTTAATGTTTGACGAGGTAGGACGAGCTAGTTGATGTTGTATTGCAGAGTTCCCATGAAAAGCTTGTCAGTGGGTTTCTGGTTACGTGTTGATTGCGGCTGATCTCAATCCGTGATTTGCTTGGTGCCTGCCTGTACCTGAGATCAGGCATCAGCACTAATTATCAATTACTGGTAAAACCGTATATTGGATGATGAAATAGCGATATTACGAAAACAGTCCCTTAAATTATGGGGAAAGACTACCCGCCATCCCATAGGGTTATATCGAGGACACACTGTATTGGAGGGCTGACCCTTTAAGGAAGGTGGGGCCAGTTACACTCTTTGTTACGAAATCACTCCATTTCTGCAAATTAATTACCGCAATAGGGTCTGACTGTGCTGAGATAAGCCTGAGCCTGAGGCCAACCATGGTGTGCTCCCTATCCCAGACCGGGAGACTTTCCGGGAGACTTTCCAGAACCCAGACCACGCACGAAACTGGGTATACGCAGGACCACGGAAAAGGAACAGGAAGAGGAAGTTTTGGGGAATCGGTACCCATAACTGCAGGCTACAGGGGAAGCCGGGGATAGGAAAGAACTTCTGCCACCAGGATACAGCTCTGAGTCTTAGTAACCCTACACCAGGTTTGTTTTGTGAGGCTACAACGACATACGCAGTCCTCTTCCATCAACCTCTCCTCTGCGCGGCTTCAATTTATCTCCTTTCGACTTTTGACTTTGACATAACAGACTCCATAGTCTATCATTTGCGGTGCATTTACAATTCTTCTCACCCATAAACCTCTAGGACTAAGGACTATGTCGTCAACAGAAGCCGAGCAGCAAGCGGAAACTGCACACAGCAGCATCGAAGTCAAACCCGAGGATGAAGATATTGTCTACGCGGGTCATTTGAAGTTTGGGATCATATTTGCAGCTCTATGTCTTTCGGTTTTCCAGGTGTCTTTGGTAAGTTACTTGCTGTAGTCCTGGATACCAATAATTCGCGAATCGATTGGAGAAAACTGACAGCTGATGGCCACTAGGACGCGGTAGTCGTTGCAATCGTAAGTAGATCAATATGATTTTCAAGTGCGAGTAACTGAAAACCTCCGTTAGGCGGTTCCTACACTTACGAACGAGTTCAACTCCCTTGGTGACGTCGGATGGTAAGCTACACTGCGCCTCTCCCTATGGCAGCTTCTAAGTGATCATTCTCAGGTATGGCTCAGCATATCTATTTACGGTATGTTTCGCACACTAGTTTTCCGAAACATTTAGCACAAGTATTGATTGTCAAATGTAACAGGATTGCGCTTTCCAACTGCTCTTTGGAAAATTATACTCGATATTGCCGATTAAGCTCGTCTATCTCACCGCACTTGCAATTCTGGAAATCGGGTCAATCATATGTGCACTTGCACCGAATTCTGTGGGATTTATATTGTCAGTACATTAGATCAATTGGCGCCTATTTATTTTCCCCTGAAAAATGCTAACAGATCTTCGAGGGGACGTGTGATTGCAGGAATTGGTGCCGGTGGTATTTTATCTGGAGTACTCACAATCATGTCAAACTCGGTCCCACGTGCTAAACTCGGGCCTTTCAATGGCATTGTTGGAGCGGTCTCTGGAATAGCCTACCTAGCTGGCCCGATTGTTGGCGGAGCGATCATCTCCGGGACTACTTGGCGATGGTAAGCCTCTCGTGTATTGTTCGTGAGACCTAACATAACTCTCGATAGGATCTTCTGGATGAACCCAATCCTCTCTGCCCCTACCTTCGCTATTGTGGTTTTCATGCTCCAGATGAAACCACCGAAAAAGACGACCTTCAAAAACAAGATGGAAATGCTAGATCTCCCTTCGTTTGTTATATTCTTAGCGTCTATAATATGCCTTTTGTTGGCTTTACAGTGGGGAGGCAGTGAATATGCCTGGAAAAATGCACGGGTCATCGTGCTCTTTCTTGTATTTGGCATCTCAATGGGAATCTTTGTTGCAATGCAAATTCGAAAAAAAGATTCGGGCCTAGTACCGCTGAGAATCATCACACGTAGGACATTAATATTTGGAATAATCTTTTCCTTCTGCACCTCGGGTGCGGGTTTCATTTTGGAGTATTATGTATGACTACGAAGAATTCCCAAAGAACAAAGAACCAAGTTGCTGACGCTTACTACTAGTTACCAATTTGGCTCCAGGCCATCAAAGGGTTATCGACAATATCATCCGCTGTTAAATTGCTACCGGTGATCATATCTGCAATCTTATTTAACATTATAGCGGGAGCCTTAGTGGGTGTTGTAGGCTATGTTGTCCCTTTCATGATTTTTGCCACAGTAATGCTCTCTGTTGGAATGGGGCTTCTAACGACTCTTGCATATGACTCTCCGATGCGCTATATTCTTGGTTACCAAGTTCCTGCAGGTATTGGAATTGGCATTGCCCTTCAGCAGACCGTGTTGGCTACTCAAATCGTCCTACCAATGGCCGATATACCAACCGGTGTTTCGCTGATTGTGCTTGCGCAGACACTGGGAGGCACAATTTCACTGTCAGGAGCAGACACAATATTTACGAGTTTGCTGACGTCTGGCATAAGTTCAGCCATACCACAAATATCTGGGGATTTGATAATGAACTCTGGAGCAACGAACCTCCGGGAATTAGTTCCCGCGCAATATATCAGTAAAGTCCTGGAGGTTTATAATGACGCTGTCATGAAGGCATTATATTTATCGGTGGCACTTGGTAGTTTTTCAATTATTGGGTGTTTGGGAATGGAGTGGAAACATGTCAACCCTACTAAATCCCAAGAAACAGATTCTAGCGAAGCAGTAGGTTCGCAAAGTGTAGATGTCTTGCAAGAAGGTGCTGCTGCTACGGAAAAGGCACCAGAGAAATACTGAAGCGACGTATCGCGTTGATTTGCGTATATAGTGGTCTTCTAGGATCACATTTTTGAAAACTATAGGATGTACTTAGATAAAATTCCTTAATCAGTTTCAAATTCGTTAATTAGGTGTTACATTCATCTATTGAAAGTCTGAAGAAATGTAGCACCAACTTCTCAGTTTTGAACTCTATCAAACCCCAATTTACATTTGCTGTACACCGTCCCAGTTCGACAAACTTTGGTACATATCTGTCCCTGCAAAGCTGAAGTAAGCGGAATCTTCTAACTCCGCTGCAGCGAACAAAATTTTCTCTAGGGCAGCATCTCCGCACCTATTAACTTCCTGATGCAAATTGCGTGCCGTAGACCTTGTAAAAACTTTGCCGCACATGGTGCAGCGAAACGTTTTCGCCAGCCGTGCCTTTTCTCGCACATGCCGACGGTAATTACCTAGAGAAGAAAAGCCCCTCCCGCCGCACCCGTGGTTCCAACAACGTACGGAAACTGGCTTACTGGAAGCGGTGAGCCTCGTGGCTGCTGACGGCGATATGATTTGCTCGGGCGGTTGATGGGAGTAATATGTCGACATAGGTGCAGCAATTTCGGGGATGATGCCGTGGCTATGTTCGATTGCGTTGCAATCAAACATATAGTTGGTTGGAGGTGGTTCCCTTGGCAAGGCTGACAATTCCAAGGCACCAGAGTTTGAGAGGGGGTCGAACGTCAATGGCCCATCAATAGTATTGTAGATACCGCTGTGTAGTGATGATAGGGCTTGAGCCATATTGTTGTACGATATAGCCGGCTTTAATCTTTCGAAATCGGCTGTATCAACATATTCTGGTACCGGGGGATTTGGATAGTTATTGGCATCATTCGAGAAGCAAGTCACAAGGTTTGTGCTGTGATCTACACAACCTGGACTGAAGCTTGAAGAGAATGGTCTCGAATCTGCTTGCACATACATAGGGCTATGCCTGATGAGCTTGCAAGTGGTGAAGATCTTGTTGAAGTGAGTTGGGATCCTTTAAGATATAATCGCTTGAGGAACTCTGTTGCAATTTTATGTAAACGTTCGTTTAGAATTGAAGATTTGTTCGGACCTGAACTAGCATCATATGCGAGGTTATTTTTCATTCTAAAGATGTGCTAACGCTGTGCCTTTACCATACTCATAGGATGCACCTGTATCCCGGTACTATCTCATGTGTTCACCGATACACGTTTCAGGGACGGAATGTTAAATACTGATCAAATGTAGCGCCACTAAAACATAAGCTAAACGGCTATGGCCACATTTGAGTAGTACTCCGACGCAATATTATATCCGTGACCTTACTAAGTCTCCATTCACTCGGAACTCGATCAGCTTATTCATTGTCTACGTCAGGAACTGGAAGACTTCGATCTAGGCCAGCCTTAGAACAATACAATCGGTTATTCAATTGTAGAATAGAATAAATCTCGGTGCTAGAAGCACGTCTATGTTTTGCATTTCTACAGCATTCTCTCTCCTTCGCATACTGCTATGAACATAAGCCGAGACTTTACATTTACGCTTGTCAGACTTCGAAAATTGATTTAGATCACATCAAACGTTGAGGTACATCCATTAGCTTAGTTTCATCTTCTTAAACTGAAAGAAACAAAAAGATAATAGGAAAATTCATATTCAATTGACATTTCACCGTTAGGAAAACGACTACTATACCAAACACTAACAAATCAAATAAAATATCAGAGCTCGCAAAATTAATCATGAATGATGAGCTGTATTAAGAATTGGGAATAAAAGATCAAGCTAGAGTAATCATAAGTTACTTCAGTCATTCAAAGATCAGACGCAGCACTGTTTACACTTGAAATTTAAAGTTTTGCGCCGCGAATCATATTTATTCAATTGAAGTAAATTTGTTTACCAATTAGATATATTGAAAATTTGAAGTAATACCACGATTAATAGAGGTATATACCAGTTGTCAATTCTTTCTCTTATGGCAGGGGCAAAGCACACAACCAGAAGGGGGAATTAGCTGCTTCTTAGAACCCTGGACTGATGTAATTATGGCCAGGCCAACTCCACCCCAGTATGTTAGTACGGCCTTAAATGGGTAACTTAGAGAGTACTACTTTCTGATATAACGTGGATGCGATGATGTGAGCTAGACCTGGATTGATCAGCACTACAATTGTAGTAGAATTTTGGAACTTGTTGTTCCGCCAAGACCAAACAAAAAAGCTGTAAAGCTCTTGTGGTTCTTTGCACCGCCTCTGAATTTCTTGGTATAATACTTTATATACCCAGCAACTCGAACATGTGTATCCTGTCGTGTGTCGGATGAGAACCCAAATTTAATAGCAAAGATTGATCGGATCCACCAATTCGTTTGATCCGCTAGCTTCGTTTGATCCGCTAGCCGCATACCCACATATATCCATTTGAGCCTGAGTAGTAACACTGATTAAAATGAGCGCAACGTAAGCTTACTGTCAGCTCCGATGAAACTGATCGCACGTGCTGAGACAATTGTTCTTACAGAGATATGTAGTATTGTCAAATTTTTGCTGTGGCTTGCATAGAATGACAGCGTGCTTAGTCTAAGAATCACCAAAGCAATTATGAACGCACCCAAACTGTTTTCAGCTTGTTGTTTTAGTAATTAAATGGCCAATACGACTGGATCAAATATTCAAATACCTTTTAAGGGGTCAACACGACTAGCAAAGTCAGAAGTAGACTTACATTTTCTTGGGGGCGAAAAGCGAAAGAGGCTGAGCCAAAAACATCGTTCTGATTAGACCAGACTCCAACAACCTTTTCGGTATTTTCCAAGATGACCAAGGCTAATTTTCTGAAATCATAGAGTCATAGAGCCCATTCCAGGCGCTATTCTCTTTTGTTTTGGTTGCTGCTAGCTTCGTATTTTTCAGTCTTCGAGAAGATTATAAAAAGCGGGCATGATAAAAATAAGAGATTATTTTATATGAAAATGGGCAAAAGTGAAATTGATTATGTTATTTCACCCAGTATATGAATATCAAACGAACAGCGAAGACTTGCCATTTCTACGCAAATATAAATCTATCAAAATAGTCTCTAGCTTTGTTTGAGACACCAAGGCTGCTAAAAGAAATATAATACCCTTAGTATAGAAGCATTCCTTACCGCTACAACGTATTTCTAGTTGTTGCTGGTATAACATCATATCCTAGCTAAGTACATGTGCTGTGAACTCATGCTATCAACTCTTTGAGCTTGAACTTCAAAGCCTTTCCATTGTGGCTCTTTGGAATCTCAGGAAGGAAACAAATATTGCTTCTCAACCAATGTGGCTCGCTGAGCGTCATTTCTACCAGCCTGTTGATATCTACTTTGAGGCTCTTTTCGTTTAGTTCAGACATGTTTTTTGGAGATCTGACAATGAAAGCGTATGGGCGCTCGCCAGAATCCTCGTCAGGAACTGATATAACTGCTGCCTCATCAACAGCTTCATGAGCTAGCAGTTGTGCTTCGATCTCAACTGGGGCTACCTGTAAACCCTGAATACGACTTTGTCATTGTACACTCAAAGGTTTGTTAATGTTACTTATCTTACCTTGACTTTCATGATGTCTTTCTTCCTATCAACAATGAACAAGTGCTCAATGCCCTGGCTGTCTTTCTTGAAGATTGCCACATCGCCCGTTCGTAACCAACCATCACGATCAAAGGTCTTCTGATTGGACTCCTCGTCCCCCAAATAGCCAAGCATGATACTGGGAGACCGTAGAAGTAGCTCTCCTGATTCTTCGGGAGATTCGGTATCAGAGCCATCTTCCCTAACTAAACGGCCCTCGACTAGTGGGATAAGAGAGCCGTCAGATCCTAAATTGATATCATGAGCGCTCGTGAAAGAAACAATCACTCCACTTTCAGTGAGTCCTATTCTACGTCAGTTGTAACTTGTGAGAAGATTAAATATCTATGAATTCTACCATAGCCTGGCAATACCTGCCAATCAGGTCGACATTGTTTCACTGCCTCGGCCATTCTTGGACCAAATGAGGCTGAACCGGTGACGACTGAGCGGACAGTTGAAACGTCGTAAATTTCAAATAGAAACGAGTTGTGAATGAGAGCGGATATGATAGAGGGTACCTAGTATACAGTTGGTACACTGAATTGAAAGCCATATCAAGGAGATACAGGATACCAAAAGTAAAATGCTTTTACTGACCAAATACAACCTCTCAATCTTGTATCTTGAAATAGATGCCAGCATATTTTGCATATCAAAACGAGGATGTAAGATAGTACAGTCTCCACGCCATGCCATAAGATGTCCTAAAATTAGGCCATAACTATGACTTAGGGGCAGAATCCCCACCACTACTTCTGTGCGTCCCCTTTTGTAAAAGCTTTCGAACGTCGCGGATTGTAAGATGTTCGAAATAACATTGTAATGTGTAATCTTTGCAAGCTTCTGTATAATGAGAATATGTAAGCAATCACGAGCTAGGTTCTTAGATATAGAATAGGAGTGTCTAACTTGTTTTCCTGAAGTACCGCTTGTAGGGCAAAGATAAGCGACTCGTGATTTACTCTCGCCAGGCTCCAGAATTATAGGCTCCAATTCATCATATCTTGAAGATTCTTCGATCAACTTCTCAATTGTTTTATACTTTGGAGTCGCATCCTGTGGTTGCTCTAATGTGCTTGGTAGATCCAGTAAAAATGCCCTCAAAGGTCGCTTTGCTGCGACTTTTTGATATACAGGGAGAAGTGCAGAACAAGTGACAATCAAGTTGCAATTGGCTATATCCAAGTGAGATTCAATCTCCTGTTCGGTGCTCGTTGAGTGTAAAAGCAGACAGATTCCTCCCAGTTGATGAACAGCCCAGCATGTGATTAAGAAATCGATCTATTTGAAAATTAACAATTAAAATGAAATACTTTGCTTTAGGATAAGAATTATCGGTTATAGAACATACTGTGTTATAGCTGAAGATACCAATAACTTTATTCCATGGAGAGCCTGCATTTGAAGACCAGTCTAGTTCTTTGCTAAGACTTCTTGACAGTCGTGAAATCCTCTGTTTGATCGTTTTCATATCGTATGTCTTGTTTGAAATAGCACATATGAGTGTAGCTTTATCATCGGACCAGTCATATAAATTATGATTCCGCTGCGTGACGAAGTCACCAACGAGGACAGTGTCTGGTATCCCCTTATCAATCTGGGGTACCCACGATGGACTGCGGAATATCATTTTCGGGTATTGAGTATGAAAAGTAGCATACGAAGTCAGAAAATCTAAGTGAGAATCTCCCAATAATTATTTCCTCTGCTGAACAGCTACAAAAGCATTAAATCTTTTAAACAGCTTCCTATTAATCGAGCACGCCTTACCACCACTAAATCCAACTAAGCTGGTGGCTGAGCCTATGAGGCTAGGTCAACTCTAAATCCAATTTATCTTCTGCATCATCATATCCTGCATAAGCTTTAATTTAGATGAAGCTGCATAAGAATCTGCATGTGTTCGTTCGTAAACCAGATGAATTTATCTCATTAGCTTAGAATCTACAACGGTTACAGCACATAATGTTTTATGGGTTACCAATTATCGTTTTTATCCTTCTATTCCTTAGTGGGATCCTTCGGGCTGTTCTCTGAGGTTACATTCTCGTATAACTAGTAACACGCCGCATATATAGTCCCTGAAGAAGAGTCTGACGTGAGTTAGTGAATAATATTACTCAATCATACATGAACCAACATCACAGATACCTAATGCAAAGACCAGGAGCAATAAGTCCTGAAACAGTTTGAATGGGCCACGTGATCCTGGAACCTTTTTTGAACCATTTTATTCAAACCTATGATCAAGTAACAAGCACACTCACGTAAAATTAAGGAAGCTCAGTAGTTTCCAATTTATAAAAGACTGTGGAAGAAACACAGATTTCTTAATCTACTCACACCCATTCCAAAATTGCTAATTATACCAACATGTGAAATCTTTATGTTACGAAACAAACAATAGTATAGCATACTCCGTAACTACCGTCTAGAATAAAAAACAATCAACTTGTAACCTTTGTAACAAAGCCCATTTTTGCTTTGTGGATACTGGATCTAGTGAACACAGTACCCAGTTTCCGTGAATGTCCTTGGTCCATGCTTGCGTCCTTCTTTGCTTGGTATGCCAACAGATAGCCAGTGCTCAGCAGCACTTTCAGATTTCTCCTTAAAGCTGAAAATACTCCAATATCACTTTCAGCAGATCGCAAGTTTGGATTTCCAAGAATGAAATTTGGAGTTTGCATCATGGCCATTAGCGGCTGGAAGACATGATTGTCCCCTACATTCTCGAGATGGCTTCTGATCGCAAATATCCAATCACTATTCGCCATGGGCTTCAGTGCATAACCTAATTCCTCTTGTACAACTTTCCAGAACTCTCCTACGACCAATCCCGTGTCAATTTCCCGAACGATGTCGGAATGCTCTGCTTGATTAAATGTTGAGAGAATAATGGAGGTTGCGACTTCTTCAACGTCAGTTACAGGAAGCCAATAGTCCTGGTCATCAGCTGGATAACCACCAATACTAACACAAGCTTGCACAACTTTCCAAAGGAAGTCATCAACATTTGGAACCCCTTCGGTCTTTGTACCAATGATCATGCCCGGTCGTACTATCGAGATATTGTGCATCGGTTGACGGCTAGCAAACCGTACGGTGAGTTGTTCCGCGATGAACTTCGTCTGACTGTAGCCATTTGCATATCGTAAGTTGGCCATATACAAATCCAGGTTCATGTCGGGTGCTCTCTTAACTCCACCAGACACGTATGTGAAGCTTCCAGGTACAGTCCATTGACGAATCGCAGAGAGTAGGAATAGTGTCGAGTCAATATTGGCGGCTTTCAGCGCAAAATATGGCGCTTGCCACTGTACAGCTGCTCCATTGTGTATGATGGCGTCTACTCGTGCCTCAGAGTTGCCGATACCGCATAAAGTCTTCCATTGGTCTTCCTGTAGTCCAAGCTTTGGTGCTTGTAGATCCCCAGGCCAACATTCGATACGGGACAGGTACACGTCGGACCACCACTTCCCAATTGAGGCAGCGTATACCAAGCGATCAAGAGCTTCCTCGGATGTTTCTGCACGCACATGAACGATTACTCTTCTTACAGAAGAGTCCATCAGTAATTGACGTAATATTTGAGAACCTAGATAACCAGTTGCTCCAGTAAGGAAGACAACTTTAGATATTGGGTTTTGAACTTGTGGGGCGACAAGAAATTCATCATATAGATTTTGTATCTCAGCGGAAATGTCAATCAGCTCTCTTCCTTGAGACAGTGCAGTTCCTGACTTAGCATCTGACAACATCTTCACTAGTCCTGAAATAGTGAGCTTGTTGTCATAAAGAACACCAACTGGTACTTTGACATCAAACTCTTTCTTTATGTACGTCAGCAAACTGATGAGTTGAATCGAATCCAACCCAAGCGCAGAAATATTCAAATCAACTCCAGCTAAATCAACTGCACTGTGCTGCCCATTAGCGGCTACTAAGTTGATTATTTTCTCACTGAGGCGTGAAGTAGAAGCGTCGTCTTGATTGAGAAATGACATCCGAGATGTAGACGCTTCTAATTCGAAATGTGATGTATCGGAATTCAAAGTATCCTCTCTTAGTTTCTTCCTGTCGAGTTTCCCTGCTGGTTGTAAAGGACGATTTGCTACCAATCGGAATCGAGTGGGAATCATATGGCGAGGTAAACTTTTCGCGAGAACTAGCTTAATTTCCGCGGTAGTATCAATCCTAGATTCTGTAAGCCGCGAAACCAATTGGCCACGTCTCTGAACAGGTACTGTATCCCAGATCCCATCGCAGAATATGAAAGCGACAAGCTCCACTCCTGTAGTGTGTTTTAATAATTCCACTGCAGCTCCAGAAGCTCTAGAGAATAGATTTCCCAGATGATGTTCAATTTCACCAACTTCAACACGTTGTCCACGGATTTTGACTTGCAAATCTTTCCGACCTTCGAAGATCAAACTCCCATCAGCTGCATCATATCTCACCAAGTCACCTGTCTTATAGTAGCGTCGACGTAGGCTCTTATTCGCACTAATTTTTGGCATGTTCAAGTTCTCGACAAAGCTAATATCGGTTTTCTCGCGATCTTTAAGATAACCACGACCTAGCAGATCTCCCTCTATCAGTAGTTCCCCAGTAGCTCCTATAGGCATTAATTGTTGATCATTATCCGGGTGAACTATCCATCCCATTCCTGTTATAATATGTCCGATATTTGTTGGGTTGGTAGTAGGTGTCACACGTTGATTGATGGCAGCTATAACAGAGCATTCTGATGGCCCATAACTATTCAATAACCAGACATTTTCTGACCATACGTCTCTCTGGTCTTTGGGAAGTGCTTCGCCTACAAATGCCATCCTCCTCAGAGATGGAACATCACTAGGGGAAAGCTGTCTCGCAAAAGAAGGTGTGAGTGAAACGAGGTTCACTCTCATGGACCGAATCACGCTGGCTACATTTCCAAAGCGATCATCCTCAGAAGGTACACACACGCAACCTCCTGCCATTAGCGTTGAGACAATTTCCTGAATACAAAGATCAAAAGCCGGTGAAGCGAGGTTAAGAACACGTGACTCGGGCCCCAGATCGTAGATTGGAATGTGGTCCCTTGCACCTGCATAATAGGAGCCAAATGTGATGATTACCCCTTTAGGTGTTCCAGTGGATCCAGATGTGAAGACTACATACATTGGACTGTCCAAAGATGGTTGTCGAAACGACACCTTGCTTACGAGGGTTGTACATAAACGCACGGGAACCACGGTTGACCTGAATAGAGTTTCTTCGAATACCAAAAACTCGGAAGATGAGTCTTCGAATAATTTTCGGCATGAACTGGAGACTAATACAACCTTGGCATCCGTAAGCTCTATTAGTTTCTCGAGGCGTTTGACGGGATATGTTGGATCAAGTAATGTGAAAGCGGCACCTGCTTTCATGATCGCAACTATTGCTACAATCTGCCAAAAGGATTTTTCATGGCACAATGGTATGATAGATTCTGGCCCCACTCCATACTCCGCAATTAAATACTCCGCCAGCCGACTAGACTGAGTATCTAATTCGGAGTATGACAAAGTTCCATCCCAAGCGCTAACTGCGGTATATTGTGCTCGATTGCTAATTTGTCTCTCAATATCGACCATTGGTGAATGAATTGCTTTCTCCTTTTTCTGATTCCATCTCTCGATTTGCCTAAGGTCAGAGGGGCTAACTAGGCCAATATGCCTTAGTGCACTATCTGTGCGGAAAGCTAGCTCACAAATGGTATGCTCGAGTTGTAGCAGGAGTCGTTTCATTCGCGAAGGTGCGATAATACTATTGTCAAATGAGGCAATAGCTTTCATGTCTCCATTGCTTGCTAAAGAGCATTGAATGGTCAACGCGTAGTTCAGAAAATCTACCTGAACTTCCTCTTCAGGACGCTGGAGCAATGCTTCGTAAGCTGCATCGTGGTTTTCTTGTTGTGCCGAGTGGACGACCAGTAAGTTTTGAAATGAACAAGCTGCAGCCGAGCCAGGACCAATCTTTTTAATATTCTGGAGCCCGAAGTGTAAATACGGAATCATTTTAGCGAAGTGATTTTGAACCTTTTGCAGATATTGAGCAGAAGTTAGATCGTAATCGATGTCAAAACATATAGGAACCGTTCCCAGTGTTGGACCTATAATGTTTTCGATACCAACAACATCTGCATCCCGACCGCTCATGGTGGTTCCGTAGGATATGGTTGAGGTGCCAATGTGACTCGAAAGAACTAGTGCCCACGCTGCCTGTACGAGAGTTGCCGTTGTAACCCCTATTGAAGTTGCGATGTCTAACTGTGCAGAGTGTTTCATAGTCTCGTTTGGTAGTGGTTTGGTCGATGAAGAAACAATGGGAAAAGAACAAACATCTTTCCGTGAGATGTTAGATTCCCAAAAGGATCTTGACTCGGGCATCTCATTTTGAGTTTGAACATATTTGACAAAATTCCTATAAGGTTTTCGAGAACTCAAGTCTTTGCCAAGATAGGCTTTCGTTATGTCCTCGAGCATTAGTGCAATAGAATACCCGTCATATACACTGTGGTGTGCCGTCCAAACTAGGTGAGTTTTCGAGATGCCGAGACGTAGAAGTGGATCTCCGTATGTCATTGTTTTTTGTCTATCTACCATAAGATATGTCGAGAGGTCCTTCAACTCAGTCCAAACTGGTAGCCATTCTTTCAACACAACTTGTATTGCGCGGGTATCTATTGCTACGATTCGGGTTCGCAAAATTGCGTTGCTCTGAATCACAGTAGCCCAAGCCTCTTTCATCCGCTCTCTGTTGATATTTCCACGAAACTTGAAAACATGCTGTGCAATGTACGTTCCTTCTGTCGCAGCCGAAGCAATGAAGATACCATGTTGTAGTGGAGTACAAGGATATATGTCTTCAATTTGACTCGAGTTCACGTTGCATTGCTGGGCAACATTTGCGATAAGTTTCGCTAAATTTTGATCTTGGGGATTCATTGGTACCTTTTATCTTTCGAGAATGCTGTTGTGACGAAGCTTTTGCGTTATTTCAGTTGGTAGTTGAGCCTATACACTGAGAGCAGCAGCAGTAATCGCTGTATCACAACTTCGACAATCGACTCGTTTCTTTTTGCTTTTGATCAGTTTCAGACTGAATCCTCTATCTATGAGTTTAATCAGTTACGCAGCATTCAGATCAGCTTGACGGTTTTGAGAAAAGGATGTACTGTGGGAGTTTCCAAGACTCGAATGGCCAAGAAGATCTCCTAGTATGCGTCATTCGATATGTTCAATAATTCTTAAACTTCAAGATCATGGTTTATAGCATTCTTGACTTCGGCTAGTTTATTATTAGAATCAACCGTGAGGTTTTCAATTGGCTTCGAGATAGCTTGCTCGTGTAACCTAGTGAGTGAAGATTATGCAAATTAATCAAGGATTGTGGGTCAAGTTGTCATCCCCCACTACCGTATAACATTTTTGATACCCTGTACCATTTATGCACGAAGGAAAAGTTTGAGGATCTACGAAGGATAAGGCAGGGTACAACTAAGGTAGATTTCTGGGGTATGTGTCAGATTGAGGCTTCATCCGATTATTCCGATTGGAAAGCTCTGGCCATATGGATAACGTCTTGCATAATGCATTTCAGCCAGGCAACTCTTCACTTACGCGTGTTGGCTTGGAATGTTCAAAGCCATGCTCAAGTTCTGTCCAAATTTTCCCACACACTGCAATTCATCACCGTACCACACGAAACGTTAGACCCATTATCAGGACTCAATTACGCAATTTGAGCTTTTGAATCGAACCTCTTTTGTTCATCCTTGGGTCAACATGAGCCATCCACTTCTGCCTTTCGAAAACTCCGATGTTTTGTCCCCTATTCAAAAATCATTGGGCGCGAAAGAACATTCATTTAATCCGTTAGCATAGATATGCATGATTACTCGACACCAACTGACTTCTGTGAAACAGATATACTGATAATGGTGGATCTATTCTCGGCATCAGCAGTGATGACTTTGTTGTCATTGCTGGTGATACTCGGTCTACGAGTGGATATTCTATAAACTCTCGGCTTGAACCGAAGGTGTTTAAGATTGGAAACGACAATAACATAGTACTATCAGTTGTTGGATTTGGTGCCGACGGCAAAGACCTGAAAGAGCGTCTGGACACTATGGTCAACATGTACAAGTTCAAGCATGGAAGACCAATCAGTGTTGAAGCTTGTGCACACCGGCTCTCAACAATTTTGTATCAGAAGAGATTTTTCCCATTTCAAGTGCAAGCAATTCTGGGTGGAGTCGACAAAGATGGGAAAGGAGCCGTCTTTAGCTACGATCCAGCAGGCTGTTACGAGAGAAGCAACTGTCGAGTAGCGGGAGCTGCTGCGAACCTGATTATGCCGTTCCTGGATAGTCAGGTTGAATTCAACAATCAGTACGTCCCATCTGCAGAGAATGGAACAGGATCACTAGAACGCCCGAAAGAATTGTTCTCCAGGGCTACAGTAGCCGAACTTGTCAAAGATGCCTTCGACAATGCAGCTGAAAGACATATTGAGGTCGGTGATGAGTTACAGATCATGCTAGTTTCTAAAAATGGGTTAGAAGAGACGTTTATTCCCCTCAAGAGTGATTAGTTAGTAGATATTCTAAGGGCTTGCCCGGAGTATGGCGAATGGTCTTTCTTTTGGAACATTCCGCACAAGACCAAAACCTAATACTCTCAGAGCTATTCTCGGAAGTATATTTAAGAAGTTGCTCGCTTTTCACGTAATGTTATTTCATCCTTAGTTTATAATCAAAAACATAATATTTCAACGCAATGTTTCGAAGGCATAGGATTGTAATAAAATATCATACAACAAGATATAGAGACGAAAAGCACATTGTCTACATCACGCAAACTGTCTTGCGTGCTTATGAGCTCCTTTAGCTATCTCTTTAACCCGGGCCTGCGAGAGATGATATCCTAACAGTTCCTCTTCTTGTAACCACGCTTGGAAAAATTCCTCGAGGGCAAAGTTCAACCTGTCTTTCTGTATATCAAGCTTGCCATATTTGCCATCTCTTTCCACCGAAGAGGGATTTGCGCTTGTTGAATGGAACACGAAATCAAGAACTTCCGGCCGATGCTGCGCAATTAAATGAGAAGGTTTTCCCATTCGAACTTTCTTTCTCGTAACACTCACTGAGAGTCTTCCGATTCGTCGCCTCGAATATTGCGAAGAAAATCGAGACTCGTCTGAGTGTGAGGAAGTATCAGAATCTTCATAAAAGTCTATAGCTTTGATAGCCACTTGTCTCGCTATTGATACTCGAGGCTGATCGTGGTTGTACAAGCCCTTAATAAAATTTACTAAGATTTCGAGATTTTTTGCATCGGTAGGGACAGAATGGGCGCCTGGATGAGTGATCTTCAGCGATGTCTCGCCACCAATATTTGCTCTTTCCACAGCCGCTTTCATTTCTGAGCTGACAACTGGGTCCCAAAGACCAGAGAATTGGCAGAATGGGGTCTTTATTGCTGGATTTTCGTAGAATGGCGTGTATTTCTTCCCGACCCCCATGAAAGCTCCGTAAGTTATTCCAAACTTGAAAGGTGGATGAGGAAGGTCTTTGAATGCCTCTGGAAAAGGATAAGTATCTGGATATTCTCTTTCAGCTTGCTCGAATGCCTTCCTCCTGACTTCTCCCTCCAAAAGAGAGGCAACTTTGATAGCCATAAGCCCTCCTTGTGAAAATCCTAAAATGCCATCAAATGGCCCTTTGGTTCTTAAGATTTCGGCGAGCATATCTAGACTTTGAGAAAAGCCATAAGGTGGATCATCCTGATCTTGAGTCCTGAACCAGGCGAAGCAGTCAATATCATCTGGATGGGCTTTCTCGGATAGAGTGTGTTGTGCTGTGAAAAGGTTGTCTGTATCTTGATGTGCCCCAGTGACTACCATCTGGCTTGGACGGAGCTGAATTATGCCGTTTGGATAATAAAACGAAGTTGAAGAATTTCCAAACACTTCATTAAGACGCAGCTCTAATTTCCTTATTTTTTTCTGAAAACCCGAACCACTCTGGGTATAACCGTGCAGTACCAAGACCTTCATTTCTGTCGAAAAAGATAGGTATGATCAAGTCAGATAATCTATAGATCAATGCTTTCTTGCAGACTCTATGTAATAGCGCTACATCTTTTGTGTAATGAAACTAAATTTACTCAAGCTTTTGCAATTTTTAGCAACAATTCTGCGGCGTAAAATCTGACAAACCATCCCAGCCAAACTTTGCTCGAATGTGAGTCATCTTTTGCAAAGGAATCCACGAAGGAAAGGCGCTATAAGACGGCGGCATGGAAGCGCCACTCAGCCCCGTCTACTTGTACGGAAGCTTTATACCTCGTGTCAGATCTGTGTATGATTCGTGCAATCTACTTTGCAGCCTGCAGATACAGTATTACTGATTTCTCTGATTCAGGAGGATTTTCGTGAGACTCCGAGATTGCAATAATCCTGTCTTGCGATATAAACGTACAAAATCCTCCATACTGGAGATCAGAACAAAAGCTCTGTCAAACATGATGAGTTAGCGTAATGACAATTTGTAAATTTATACCTAGCGCATGTAATTCCCGTATTCAGAGTTAGATTCACTGGCAGGTCCATCTCTGATCTGAATCAAATGTATTTTCACATTTCCCCTGCCAGACTCTTACTTCTACTATGAGTCATACTCAGGAAGATCAGTGTATTCACGAATTGTTGTGGATTAATATAACTATCGAGTTTTAATAGTCCAGATACCTTCGAAAATCAGAGCAGAACAGAGACCAGAACTGAATGACACTAAGATAGATTTCCAATTTTGCTACTATACGGCAAAATTTTCTCAATATATTAGTTATACTATACAGTAGAAGTACAGAACCTACGAAACAAAGTGCTTTTAGAAAGCCATTCATTTCATCTACCTGTCTGAGGCGCTGTAGTGGTTGGGGCTTGCTCAAGTGGCTAGCAACATAAACATTGTAACTCTGAGGTTGTCCCATACACACCGTAGGGCTTCAATGAGACGACCTCGCTGGTTGTTTCCTTGCCGCAGTTTCTAGGTTACCTCTATCTTTTGTTTAGATTCTACCCATTGGGGTCCGGGTGTCTGGTTATATCCAGTGGATGACTTCCAAGGAACTAATTCCTCCAAGCGGTCGTTGCGGTCATGTTCATTACTATGGAGCCTAATACCTTCCATTTGTGGGACAAGAAACAATGGCATCTACAGATTACTACAAGATAAGCCTTTATCTCTAAATAAATCTCCTAGCATTTCTAAGGGGGAATTTATTTTACTTTTGATATAACCAGGAGATGGAAATATGAGTAGCTTACTAAGATTTTCCGTATGTCTTTACCATATTCTGCAAAGTATTACCAAGAAAAAGTGTAGACTGAGTTTATCAGTGTCGGTATTCGAAAATAAAACAAGCACACGGCGGGGGAGTTCATGCTCACAACGTAGTTTACAACGCGTCAAATGTACCTGTACATACAGCACCAAAATTGCTACGCCGATTATGGTCTTGCGTGCGAAGGAGAATATTATATAAGGCCACCATGCAAATTTAGTGATAGCTACACTCTTTGGACAATCAAAGAATTCACAGGCATATGGAGGGCTAAGTAAAGATGTAAGGACCATAGCAATCGAGATAATAAGGATCGTAACCAGAGCAGTATCGCAATGCTCTAACATTGTGGTCTCAATTTTCACCTTTAAGTGTTCTTTTGATTTATTTTGCTGGAAGTGGTAATAGATAGGAGTCCAATCTGTGTTGTGGTTGAGTGAAAGAATTTTGTGCTTTGTGAGTTTATTTCAAATTGGTGCAACCAACAATGCTAAGCTTGAGTGCACGTTAAATGGTGGTGTGTATATATTAGCATGGTCCCTGCTCAGACTCCTTCCTTTTATTAATCTCTCGTAGCCGTATAATAACGATGCGCATGACACTTTACCCGTTGATAAGGCGTGATATTTAAGATTTGATTATGAGGAGTGGGACGGAACCATGCCCCGTCAGTATGTTTCTACTAGTCCTCACAGATAATGATATGTGGCATGGTTTATAGACCAACGCAAGATAAATCATAGGCTATAAATCACTAATAGGTATTGTTCGATAGTTGTTCAAGCGGAAGAAATAGTTTTGTAGTGGAATGATACTCTTAATTTTGTCGATTCGAGAGGGTATAGCGAGAGGGACAAAAGCTAAGTTATTAAATCAGCAACTTCTAATAGCACTAAGAGGCATCTTTTCAAAATACTCAATCCAACATATTGTGCTCAATTTAAGGCTGGGGAACTGAAGTCAGCCTATCGAGGTCGAGACTCTTTAAACTGCCGAGAAATAAAGCGCTAAGTAGATCTATATGCATTTGTGGCAACTTCGACTCAGCTAACTAACTTACTAGAACTATGGCTTAGAGGCTCATACTACGAAAAGATCAATAGTGAAATTTGTACTTTTCAACGGACATTTTAATATTGACCGAGAACTTGCCACAAATGATGTCTACTCAACGAATGTTGCAATAATCCGCATGTTCGGACTTGGCAAGGGTGAGTATTTTATATAAGAGCATCTTAGGTACGTGGGGGAGATTTGCAAAATATGAGTTTAGAAGCTAGGGGACTATCGGACTTAATTTACAATCTGAAAAGTCAAGATTACACGGAAAGGTTTCAGCTATGCTATAATAAGGAGACTCTAAGTTTACAGCATGGGTTGTTGTGCTTTGACACAACATTCCTTTCACTCGCCAAAATAAAGAAAAGCACGTCCGATTTACCATTTACTCATGATTTATACGGTAACATAACCGTACACTAGAAAACCAATCTTTTAGAGGTGAAGTTATGTACCCGAGAAGTACCTCTATAAAAAGATATCTCCTTGTAATATTCTGTCTTTATAGCAGTAATTTTACTAAAGCTCCGCTCCTGCACCTCTTGTTTATTTCTTTGCAGCTCGCTGTTTATTATCGAAAAGTAAGCGCTCAGCAGCTACACCAACTGAGAAGCCTAAAAAGCCTGTAGGTCCTACAATATGTTTCAGAGTCGTGAGTTAAATCGGAAATGGCTAAAACATCTGTACCGAATCTGTACCAAGCCGTGCCGTCAACCGAGACCTACAAGACCATGAAGCAAATGATTTCACTAAACCTTTGCTTCGCTCCTGAATGCGTAGTGTACTAGTTTGGTCACCCAAACAGGTCTTGCGGTGTAGGATGACATTGATATAAACGATAGATGACCCCAACATCTCCATTTCTGCGTAGGAGAACTAAGTCTCTTGCCGCAGTGTATCTATACATCAGATCCGACACTGATTCTCCTAGTGGTAAAAGCGGGCATGTAGAATAAAGATAAAGTTATCACAGCCGATATCAAGTTGACAAATTAAATATTTTTGCTCAGACTGGGGAGGCTAGTGTCTCCTATATTTGGGGTGTTTTTCCAGGCAGAATATCGTTTCAAATTGCACTAAAAACTTCTTTTGCTTACACAGATGGATCCTACAGCATTGGGTTTGTTAATCTGACTTTTTTTGTTTCAACAGAGTCTAAAAAATGCAGAATAACATAGCCAGAGCTAGTTCCTCGTATGGCATATAATCGGCTTTTTTCCCCTCGTTGTCAAAGTTAGTTCTGACTTTGCCGATGTACTTTGTAGTCCAATTGGCGAAAGGCATTTTCGTACCCTTGCTTGCTTTAGTAAGGGCATCTAGTTTTTATTCTATTGCTAGGAATTCGTATGAGCCTAACGCAAGGGAACCTCAATTGGTTGTGGAATCGGAAATAAGAACAGAAATGATTATAATATGATGTGTAGATACGCTTCATAAGATAGTAAAATTTGACTTCAACAAAAGCAGTAACCTTGAACTATTGTCTACAGCGTGTGATCCTTGATCATATACCTGATTGCTAAAGCATCTCTAAGATTCTTTAAAACTCATCTTTACAGAGCTACGTTGATGTGGAATGTCGCATTTTCTACTAAGTAAAACACGTCGACATGCGAGACAACTTACATATTCCGAGATCTCGACCCTCGATTATTGCTCAACTATATCTCTAAAACTTGACTCTAGTTTTGATAACTTGTGATACGCCGATACGTTTTATTACTTACATTCTAACCCTAGTATTGCGACAGCCTTAAATCAATCTCTTAAACATGGCGCAGTTAGGCTCGTTGAAGAATAGAAATCTGGTATCTTAAGCAGTATTTTCACAAGATACAGGCAAAATTTATGTCAATAGTGGCCTAGATCGTATAGGACAATAAAACAAATTACCGAATACATCAAGTCCATTGAGAAATTTGACTTCAAGCAGATCAACTATTTTAATAAGCAATCAAGTTGTCTGCAGGTTTTATGAAAGCGTTCAGCGACCTTCAGTGGGCAGCCAGTCATAGACTGCTCGTACATTAAACTCTTTACCATCTTTAATTGCTGAGAATTTTCGAACATGCCGGCGCTGCCCATCGATCTCAGCAAACCCCCAGACAGTTATAGTGCTCCAACCAAACCTTTTACTAGAACAGACAACTTTGATATGCTTCTGATTACTCTCATCTTGTTCCTGGAGCCAGCCTTCTTTTAACCACCTATTATTAAGATCAGACAAATCGGACCATGTGCTTGTTTCTTGGATAATCCCAAATGTTTCATCTATCGAGTTTTGCTCAGACCCATCAAGAACTCGACATTGACTTGTTCCCTTAAAGCCCCCCGTAATTGTGGATTCGATCAAAATTGTCTCTGCGCCTCGATCATCAACGAATTGTTTAATATTTTCAGTCAACTTGACCAAACTAGCGGCCTAGGCAATATATGCTTGATTAGTTTGGGTCTCAGAACGGAATGGTCTTTCATGAGACCTTATTTCCTATGCTTACTAACCTGTCTTTTCCACCAAGGTATGCCTTGAAGTGTCAAAATGGGCTCAAAGCTATCAGACGCTTTCTGATTAAGGACCCACTGGCCAGAAATATTTTTTAAAATCTTTGTTTCTGGTGCTGCCATTTTATAGCATAGTATAGGAATGTCTAAGAAATAAAGATTGCGTGGTTTTATCAAATAATCTTCTTGAAAACTGCAGAAAATAGGAATGTCGCGTGAAAGTGGACATGTCGGCCGTTTTATATGGCTGATTGTAGACTAATTAGAGGACCAAGCCTTATCTAAGTTTAATGAAGCTAATTTCTTTTTCGTTCCAAAACTTTAAATGGATTTCGTACCGTGTTGTTTATCCCGAGTCCGTGTCGCCCTTGTTAGTGGATTGAGTGGATTTCAAGCATAACTTACCGTGCAGGCTCTTCACATAATAGTGCTGTTAGATCGGGAATTGTAAGAATCTTCTAGGTCTTGAATAGTGAGTTCTTGTAGGCTGAATGCCGCCTAATTCTGTTACGTTGCCCCCAGCCCCCAATCATTATTAGTATCATTCTAGTTATTTTACACTGAAAGAAGCAGTTGCGCAAATACTGTATTTCTTTCGCTAACGGTAATCTTAGTTGTAACCTGCACCAAGCACTACATTTTTATTCCAAGGAAGATACAGCTATGTATGATTCTCTGAACTATTGAGCAATTTTTCAGGAGGATACCGGTACAATTCACCCTATTTCCCGCTATACACAGTACAATCTCGAGGTATATATCATTCCAGGATGTCATGTGCTATGTAGAATCTATATTTGTTATTTAAGCGAGAACTTGTTCTAGAGTTTGCTCAATTTTTTAATAGCTTGCCAAGGCTCATTTTTGGGACCTGGCCGGACTAGAATCAACTCCCTTTATTACTCTTATTATTCTCCCTAGTATAATTCTATCACTCCCGCGAATCCCAAGTGTTGCTATACTATCAAGCATTTTCTTATGGACATGATAGTCTGGTAAGCGATAGGCTGGTTTCTAAACGCGGCCAATGCTTGGCGACACAATACGGCGATTTACTTCAAGTATCAGAAAAACATGATTTTTAAATCAAACCTAAATTTCGAAATAACTTAATACAACAACGTCCTATTGCTAAATAAATAATAAGAATCAATCTCTATAGCTTGATTATTATTATATAATATAGATTATTTTTTATAAATATTAAAATATAAGTTTTAAGGCTTATATAACTCTCTCTATTGCTCCTCACAAATAACTTGGTTTTTAATATAGTTTAATGTAGTTTATGATTACTATATAATATTAGTCATAGTGTAGGAAGACTATTAGTATGAGACTTTCTTTTTGCGGCTATTATATTAGGCAGAAGAAGTATATGTATGTGACAGCACAAGTTAAAGAATCAAGAACCTTCTCAGCTTTAACAATCGAGCCTATTCTAAGGAGCCCGCATATAGAGTGAGATAATACTAATATGGGTTATAAGGTAATTAGGAAGCACTTTACTTTGTTACTTCTAATACAATATAATGTAACACTGCGCTCGCTCAGGAATGAAGGGAGTACTAAAGGAACCACATATAAAAATGTGATATAAAACCTGCATTCATGCTGAGTCTATAACTATGGATATGGGTGACATCTGTCAGGTGGTACCTGTTGGTACGATCTTAATATATAATTAAAAGAATTAAGTTACTAATTAGTTGCTTAAAACTTGCTAATTCAATCAAATGAAAGCACTAGTTCTGTTGAAAATTGAAATTAAATTACATCGAAGTAATCATCAGTGTTTGATTGAATGAATGATTGTACATTTCTTGCACTAAGAATTCAGCACCTTGATAGATATAGCAAGAAAACGTCATAAGGACATGAATATTATTTTACAATAGGCGGCTACAGCTATTGCTGCATAGACTCTCAGCAGTATGAGCTGCAAAGCGTCTACGAAAGAGGTTACTGCAGGCGGTATGTAGCCTACAAGGTGGCGGAACGGATCAGTAAACAGGACATCAAGGTGTTTTTCCAACCTGCCTTAGAACCTCACGCACCTATCAGAGTGTCGGAATTTCTCAGCGGGTTTTATCTAAAACGCAAATAGATTTGGTCTTCTTCTCTTATTTTTTAGATTAGAATCATATATCTTCTCAATTAAAGTGCGTGTTTTTAACAAAAGGTATTATAGACAGCTATTTAAGTATTCGAGGAAGCAGTTCAATGACGTCCAAACGAAGTAGCAGCTCACGAAGACAACTACAAAACGTCGAGTCACCTATGAAGAAGCAAAAGAGAAGCAGCAGCAAAAAGAACAAACAAGACCATAGCATGATGCCTACATCAACTATAAGCGAAAGCAGATTTACCTTCAAAACGCTTCCTATTACCCTTCTATCCGGCTTTCTGGCAAGTGTCCTGCATATTTAAAAAATCAAGCTACGGCTTTTCGCTGAATTTTCATCCAAAGAAAACTACTAAATTACCACGCAGGGCTCCGGCAAAACGACCCTTCTCCAATATATCCTCAACTCGCTCCACCATGGTCTTCGCATCGCCGTTATCGTCAACGACATGGCTGCCATTAATGTCGACGCAAATTCCATCCGCACATCGACCTCGGCTCCCAATGCTGCCTCTCAGCAGAAGCTTATAGCAATGCAGAACGGCTGCATTTGCTGTACACTTCGTGGTGAATTTGTTTTCGAACTTGCCCGTCTCGCTAAAGCTGGTCAATATGATTATGTTTTGATCGAGAGTACGGGGATAAGCGAGCCTCAGCAAGTTGCTGAAAGCTTTACTAAAGAGTTTAGTCTTGCCATGGTTGAAGCTGAAAAATTGAACGAGAAAGGAGTAGCTGTTTGGAGCGAAGAGGAAAAGGAACTACTTGGAGAGCTGTTAGTAAATATCGCATTATCGTCCACAGCAGTGTGGAGGCTGATGTCATCTATAGTGCTGAAAGTGGTGGGCTCAACTCAATTGCAAAGATCGATACAACTCTCACTGTAATTGATGCATTCCGGTTTTTTGAGGAGTTTGAGACTATTGAGCTTCTTCATCAGCGCTTTGCGTCGGAAGTCGAAACACCAGAAGATGAACGTACCGTTACTGATCTAATGATTGACCAAATCGAATTTGCTGATGTTATTATTGTGAATAAGGTAAATAAATATACCCTGCAAGTTGCTTTACAACTTAGGAAGATTGATGGAGATCATTGGCTACCACTTTATAGATTGACATGGTCGAAGATAAGATCTTGACCCGTATCCGCAGTCTACTCAAGACTTTGAACCCCGGCTGCAAGATCTTAGAAACCTCACTCAGGGTATCCAAGCAGTCCCACAAGCACTTTGCTATTGTTCCTCTTGACGTCAAAAAGATTATTGCAACAGGTTCTTATAGCGAAGAAACCAGTATTAAGTCTGCAGGTTGGCTCAAAAGTGTTCATGATATGAGCATCATCGACAATAATGGTCGAAAGGTATTGGCACCGAAACCCGAGACAGAGGAGTCAGTCCCTTTCCCTTCTCCTTTATAGTTTTTCAGGCTATTTCATGCTACAACTAGGCTTGTTAATTGGTTTTCCAACCTTAAGCTCTTTCAAAAGGTTGACACTCATCATAGATACGGAATCAACTCTTTTGTTTACCAATCTCGTCTCCCATTCCATCCCACACGACTCTATGAGCTCGTACACGATAAGTTCGTTATTCTTGAACCTCAAAGTGATGAAGAAGACGACGAAGAAGAAGACGAGGTCGAACACGAGGTCAAATCCAACAACCACGCTTCTGCTTCTGATTCTGAGTCCACCACTTCAGACAAGGACACAGAAAAGTTTACTCTGCAAGACTCTCCTTTCTCGACACCTCCAGCACCTAATAGCCCGGACCTTGTATCCTCCACCACCAAGTTCTCGCCTAGCTCCAGTATCACGGGGACTAGCACACCAATCACGCAGTTCCCCGACATCTCTTTAGAGCAACGCCTCGCAAATAAAAAATCTAATCCGCTATTTAGCCGCCTTCTCCGCTCTAAAGGGGTTTTCTGGCTTGCCACGCGGTCAAAACAGTCCGGCGATTGGTCCCAAGCCGGAGCGATGTTGACGGTCTCGCCGGGATTGCAATGGTTCACCACGCTGCCGCAGGTAGAATGGCCACTCCCACAGGGTGAGATAGGGAAGGATTTGAAGAACTTGATTGAGAAAGACTTTGAGGGTGAGTGGGGGGATAGACGACAGGAGCTAGTATTGATTGGGGAAGGGCTGGATATTGCTGGGTTGACAGCATGCTTGGATGGTTGTCTGTTAACAGCAGAGGAGATGCAGGAATGGGAAAACTATATGAAGATGGAAATTAGCGATGAGAGAAAGGATGAGTTGCTAGGCGAGCTATTTGATGATGGATGGGAGCATTGGGAGAATCCGCAGTCCTTGATAGTCAATGAGGAGGATCATGTACATGTTGCTTCTTGTGGGATCTAAATAAACCTTATTCACTAGATAAACTTAAGTCTAGATTTGAGGTAAAGCCTTATTGGTCGTGATTATTCTACACGAGTATAGTGTTAGAAGACCAAGCTGGTATGAGATCAGGCTTGCTGGCCATTGCAGAGTCCGCCAAAGCTAAAAGTTAATCCTACGCAAACTTGCCCTAGTTCATCTTCTTCCTTCGAATATCGTCCACACCACTCAGATCGGATGTGACCCTGCCCGACATTAATCCAACGTTCATATGCAATCATACCTTCGCATTGCGAACCTTTCCAAAGCCGGTACTGAAGACCGGATAAATCGTCAGAAGGGGAAAAGAGAATGGCTTTGAACACAGCTGTACTGTGGTAATTCCTCGGCCGTACATGCATGACCTATCACACGCATCGTGTGAGAAGCCAGTAATGATAACAAATGAGTACATAAAGCCTGTTTCAACCTTGTCTGCATCATGCAACTACCTGACCATCACTAGTGGTTTAAGTAGATATGGGAAATCAAGGGCAGGTAACGTGTCTTGGTCAGCAACATGGTTTTCGGTATAATTTAAGGAGAATTACGGTAAATCCTAAGGCAGATTTAACCAACAAGAACTCCAACAAACAACCATTTACAACATCAGATTTCGGTTCTTGCAATGCCATAATCAACCTGTTGAATTGACCAGCATTACAGTCATGACAGCTAATGATCAACAAGATACTACGGATTCTGTCCAAGGTGGCACCCAGCATAAAGCAGATATCGGCGAGGAAGAAAAAGGCATTGGCACTGAAAAACAGGGCATAATTACTCAAGAACAAGACCACATCAATGAAGACATCTCTAAAGGGAATGGAAAGGCGGCACAAAAACTGGACACTTCTGACTAAGCAAAGATTCGACGCGGGCCGACAGAGAAGCAACGCACCATATATGGTATTAAGGTATGATTCCGCGCAAGCCATATCCTGCCCTACCAATTTTTACATGAAAGTTCGCTCATTTGTTCACCCAGTGGATTTTACTAGTACTGGCCATCTTCTCAAATCTATGTTTCTACGCCATTGACAATACAGTCGTGGCTGTTATCCAACCTGTAAGTTGATGTCTACCTCGAAATTGGACATTATAAGTGGTCAAAACTCAAATTCCCCAGGTAATTATACGAGAGTTTGGCGATGTTCAAAATCTACCTTGGATCTCAGTTGGGTGAGTGATTATATGGAGGTTTGCACTCTTTAGCCACCAATTTCTGATCATGTTTGAAGCTTCCTTATGGCGGGAATGGCAACGGCACTCATTAATGGAAAACTATTTGGATCATTCAACACCAAGACTCTTTACATCGCAGTACGTCTGTACTGAAAAACAAAGATTCGTGTCGGAGAAAGGGCCATACTAACAATCTCAGTTTTCCTTGCTGTTCTTAGCTGGCTCTGTTGTTTGCGGAGCTGCTCCAAATCTTTCGGCCTTGATTGTCGGCCGTGTTATTGGTGGCGTGGGTGTGAGTCAATGGCAAGATCACTCGTCGTTGTAAAGCTGACTTTTTGGGAGGGTACAGGAATGTATTTGGGAGCTCTTACCCTCATTTCAGTAAACACCAATCCCAAAGAAACAACAGAATACATGGGCTACTTGTGAGTATGGCAAAACTCAAGCTGACGCATACTAATCATGATTTAGGGCTCTAGTATGGGTTTTTGGGTCGGTCGTAGGACCTCTAATAGGCGGTGCTTTTACAGACAGCAGTGCAACATGGCGATGGGTTTGTCAAGTCTCCCGGTTGCAAGGATTGCCCATTAATGATTGACATAGGGCTTCTATATCAACGCACCTGTTATCTGCGTCTTCATCCCCGTCTACTTCTTCATTATACCTTCTTATAATCCGCGACCCACAGAAGGTACTTTTCACAAACTCAAACAGATCGACTGGATGGGTAGTATCCTAAGCACCGGCGCATTCGTGACGGGGGTACTTGCCATAAATTTTGGAGGCACCACTTATCCATGGAAGAGCGGCCAAACCATTACGCTGTTTGCTGTCTCGGGATTCTGTTTCATCGCACTTTTCACTCAGCAATACTTGGAGATTAACACTTCACAGTCACTGCGAGTGTTACCTTTACATCTTTTCAGAATCAAAGATGTCATACTGTGTTTTGTTTGTCAAGGTACGCACATCTAACATCTATTGTGACTCAGCTGACCTTCCCAGTTGCTGTCGCTCTTATAGTTCCGGTCCCGCTGTACTACATCCCCATTTTCTTCCAGCTCGCCAAGGTAAGTGCTTTGCGCAGCTGAATCATGAGCGAGGACATTCTAACAAATATGTAGGGAGATTCTGCGATCAGAGCAGGTGTAAAAACGTTACCTTTGATATGTTTTTGGGTGACTTCAAGTGCGGTGCGAGGGCGAATGATGGGACAATTTGGTTGGTATCAGCCATGGTACATAGTTGGAAGTATTTTCAACATCGTGGCCGGTGTATTCCTTTGTGAGTAGAACTTCATGACTTTTCCCTCATTCTTACCTAACCTAGACAACAGCAAGAATCGACATCAATACGTCGGACTCGGTCATTTATGGCCTCCAGATTCTGTCTGGTGCTGGGTCTGGTGCTGGGACCGGATGTTTTGGTCAAGCCGGATTCGCAGTCGCGCAACGTCTCGTATCTTCCAAAGATATTCACCACGCTATATCACTCATGCTAATTGGTTTGCATGTTATCATCTATTTGAATTCTGTTCCTGACAGCGCATTCTAGCACAGCTCACCGGAACTACGCTGGGCCTTGCTCTTGCAGGCGCGATTTTCCAGAATCTGTCAATACCTCGAATCCAAGAGGTTGTGCCTTCGTTCACTTCAATCCAATTGAATAGCCTCGTTACGCAGATCAGCTCAAGCGGCTCCAGCTTTGACTTGACAGCGATCCAGAAGGAATTAGTACTCAAAGCAATTGTTGATGCTTCCGCAGATACGTATGTCGATCTGGTTGATAGTAGCCTCTCAATATTTGGCTGATAAGTACAGATATATCTTGATATATGCAGCTGCGGCGGTATCATTGGTCTGCGCAGCTTTTTTCACGGTATGTCACTTGAATTGTCTACTCTTACCACTACGTGATAATTTGATATGACATTGACTAAAGTTCCATGGTGCTTCAGCCAAAGAAGCTGTGGTAGATAGTGCACGGGTTCTGTGATACGAGTTCCAGGTCTCGTCCTTGGTAACGACGATATACAGAACCTCAAATCACAATACAGTAGAATCACCCGCCGATTCCATCGCGTTTCTTCAGCACAATATTTTGCGCCATATTTATCTGATTTTTCTCCCCTTTCACCTCATTCAGCGGTCTTTCTGTCTGGCCATCAGGATACCCAATCTCATAGCTAAGCAAGATTGCCATCAACATTAGCTTTATTTGCGCACTAGCCCAAAACCGTCCTGGGCACGCAAACTTCCCGACACCTCACGCAGGATTCTGGGAACTTAGAGATGCGAACTGATGCTGCTCTTCCTGACCAGGAGCTTTACGCATATCGAAGAATCGCAATGGGTTAAATTGCATCGGATTGGGATAGAGATCTGCATCTCGGTTAATTAGGAAATGAGTCATTGATATATAGGTGTTCTTGGGCAAGGTGACGTTATTGGAAAGTGTGAGTGGGACGGCTAGTTGGCGATTGAATGTCACTTCGAATCATCAGTAAACAATATCAAGAGAGTACGGTGAACTCTTTCTTACTCAGTCCCAAACTGTTGAGACGATGTGATTCCTTTATGAAACTGTCCGTCTTCTTTAGACTTGAAAGTGTAGTGAGGTTAATCCCATTGTGCTCTTGAAGTGCACGTAGCATCTCGTTTCTCAAGATGGCCATGTCTTCGGGCCGAGCACACAAATCTAAAAGCACATTTGTGGCTGTTTCAGCAGTGGTATGAATGGCCGCTGCGTTGAGGAAAAGCATTCGAGTAACGAGCTTGTCGAGCTCAGCATCGCGGCCCTTTGCCGAGTGGACCAGCCACTGCACCATATCCACATACTGATACTTCGTAGCTGCTCTTCGTTCCGTGATGAGAGGCTTTAGTAACCGCCGCGCGGTTAGGAAACGTTTGCGAATCTGGTGATACGATGGGAGGAAGGGTGCTACGACAGGATGTAGAAAGCGATAATGCTTGTTCAAGTCAGCAGTTACTTTAGCTACACTACTCTCCCGTGATTAGCAAAAGTTTCATTATGGCGCTGGCTTTTAGTCTAACAACTTACTCCATTGTGTATCCTGTGGCAGTAGCAAGCCAGTCTGGATCTCGACACAGCTCCGATCCAACAAACACTCGCGACGTTGCATGCGTTATGAGTTCAATTGCCAGAGGAAAAGGGAGCAGAGAGTGAGTTCCTGTTCCAATTCAGCTATACATTCTGCAAGATCTTGACATTTTAGTTAAATCATACCATCAGTGCTGGGAGGCTTCTCGAGCTTGACAGTCAATGCTGAGCAAATCTCATCAAAAGCTGGTTTGGCAAGACGACCTTGGAATGTTAGTACTTCTCTTTGCAATGCCTCCAACGTACCTATATTCTGTGACAGCTGGCCGGCACAGACAACGAATTGCAACTCGCTCTCTTCGGCAATGTCGAATCCGGTGTAGGGGCCAGCGTGTCTTACAGATGCTGTTAAACGTAGTTGCTTCCTCGAGAGCAAATTAAAATCCTTCATAAACCTGGGAGAGACAATCACGCGATCCATGTCAATTGTCCATAGCAAATATAAGGAGTTTTTATACTGTGTACGTCATGAGCAGGTGTACTGGGTTGGCCATGAAGCAAATTGCTCGCGGCAATACTTACACGGGCATATCCGTCCTCTATGAGTCGGAGACTGTTATTAAAAAAGTGACCTTGAGATGTGTTTCCCAAAACCCCAGGGGTTTGACCTATTCGCGGAATCGATAGCTTGCTGGAGCGCACACCAAACTGGAATAAGAGAGCGATGGCAGTGAATAAAAGGACGGCTAAGGTAGAAACGACTAGCAGCAAACTTGCTGCAGAATCCATCGTTGTGTACAATTGATGCATATTGTTAACTGTACCCTAGATGATGCAGTAATTGTAATGATATTGACTTGGAGAAAATATTGTTGGTCTGTTGGATCGTCAGTGAAGGCTAAACTTCAGTAGAGCTAATAGCAGTCGTATCTTCCAGCCGGCAGGGCTCAGCCCTAATCACGATTTACGCGAAGGGGCAAAATTATCCTAGCTCTGAACTTTTAGATACCTCGCTCTTCGGTATTTATGGTAATGTGGGTCTTGCCTCTCTTCTCCGTTCTCGTACATATTAGTAGCCTTCATCCTTGCTTCTAGGTTTCATGTAGATATTTCCATTGGAAAGGTTCTAGTCCTAATGTGGAAAAGAGTACGGTACCCACAATTTGGCCGTTGAAACGTGCAAATTCGATAATGCCACCCCTCTACTTTCCCAGAAGTCGGCATCAACAATGCATTTCGCTAGGATATTGCAGCGGCGTCCCAACTTTATCGTGAATACGGTAGCATTATGTAGCTACACTTTGTGTAGCATCACAGCGAGGTATTATATCCACCAGCCGTCCATTTCCTAGATAACCTCCCTACAGAAGTTCCTTAGTCAATCGGTGTTAGTTTCTGATCGGAGAATCCTGGAATGCTCCTCGAATAATGCGTATGAGTTATCGGACTCATGCGGAGGAAGATGAAGGTGGCCAGTGAGGGTCGAAGAGATTACGGTATCATTCACCGACGATGCAACTGTGACTTGGGAGAGCTTCGTGCTGTATGCGTGTTGTCACTTTACGTGATATTGGCTTCGAATGACCAAAGTCTCCAGATACGAGCGGTCAATACCGGGCCATTTCCCGCTGGAGTGGAATGAGTTTGAAAAAGCACTGAAACCTTACAAAGTATTCATATCACACGCGAATATCCAGATTCTTCTCAGCATTGTTCATAGATTCTAAGTAACAAGTAAAGTAAATGACCAGAACGAGATCGGTTACCTTCCTTGATACTCGAATCATAATGGATCTTCCCACCACAGTGACGAGATCCGATTCACAGGTGAATTCTCTCGATGCTCGTCTACTAGTCAGCCGTCTTGCTAGCAAGCTCTCCCAACCGTATGGCCTTGGATCGATGTCTATATCCATATACGACACGGCATGGGTAGCTATGGTCTCCCGAACAACCGGATCAACATCAGAGTTCTTGTTCCCGGAGTCATTCCAATATCTATTGCAGAGCCAATCTCCCGACGGTAGTTGGGAGGTCTATGCCTCCCAAGTTGACGGAATTCTGAACACGGCAGCCGGGCTCCTCGCACTCATAAAACATCAGATTGCTGAGCCACTGCTATGTGATTCGAATCTGCCTACAGAAATTAATTATCGTATCAACAAAGCGCAAGAGAGTCTAGGTAAACAACTTCAAGGGTGGAACTTGGAAATTTGTGACCATGTAGGGTTTGAGATACTGGTACCTGCGCTGTTAGACATGCTAGAAGCCGAAGGACTGAAACTAGACTTTCCAGCGAGAAGCTCCCTAATGGAAATTAACAATGAAAAGCTATGCCGATTCAACTCAGAGGTTTTGTATGGTCCCCATCAAACAACCATGCTCCATTCACTAGAAGCTTTTATCGGCAAAATCGAATTTGACCGTGTCAGTCATCATAAAGTCCACGGGAGCCTACTTGCTTCCCCCTCTTCAACAGCTGCGTACTTGATGAATTGCCAGATATGGGATGAAGATGCGGAAGCATACCTCAGAAGAACTGTCGCAGGAGGTACGGGATCGGGCGGTGTGCCTTGTGCTTTTCCGACGACTAATTTTGAGATTACATGGGTGAGCAAATCTGCTGCATCTTTACACCTCGTAAACTGATTGTAGATAGGTTCTCTCCACTCTGCTGAAGGTAGGCTTTACGCCTACTATGCTGGGGGAATACAACGTGGCAATACTTGCTTTGGCCATCGAAAAGCAGCTCGAAAGTGGAAGGGGAACATTAGGCTTCGGTGGGTTTGAACTGGAAGAGCAGATTTGAAGCAACGCGCTGATTTTCAGCTAGCACCAGCTCTTCTCTCAGATGCTGATGATACTGCCAAAGCAGTCTTGACACTGGCGCTTCTTAATCGACCTGTATTTTCAGACCCAATGATTGCAAGCTTTGAAGTTGTGACGTACTTCCAAACCTATGCTCTTGAGAGGAACGGAAGTTTCAGCGCGAACTGCAATGTCCTGAATGCGTTACTTCATGTCTCTGAGCCATATAGATACCTGCAGCAGATTCATAAGACCCTGAAGTATTTATGTAGTGTTTGGAGTGCCGGTAAAGTCAAAGATAAATGGGTGCGTGTATCTCCCGTCAACACTGTTCAGCACGAGTCCTTTACTGGCTCTGGAACAAGCTTTACTCAGGCTAAGGAGTGGCCGAGGAATTGTAGGGAATCCCATCCTGAATGTCGCTCACCAAAGTCGGACTATTATCCGACACGGCTCCTCTATATCGACTCCAAATCACAAAGCATTCGACTGCGTCACAAGAACAGCTTCCCGGTCCATCTTCAGTATGCAACATTGAGCGATTGCTGGGGTCAGGCGGCCGTGCAATGTCTCAAGTGTGACAACTTTACGACATTTGAGCAAGGGATCCCATTCATCCAATTAGCCAAGACTTTTCAGGAAGCTGTCACTGTTTGCCGGAGCTTCAGCTGTGTTGTATTTGGATCGATTGCTTCTGTGTTTGTCCAGGACTCTCCGGGAGACTGGGAGGTCGAGGCTTTGCAGATGTGGGACATTTACGGCAACTCTTTCTTGAACATTGCCACGACAGATTCTAAAGATAGCCATGGAGGGCTGTTTCGAGAAAGAAATACCAAGGCTCTTCAACATTTCAAATTGTCACTGGCGGACCTTTTTCCTTATAGGCGGCCAGGTGAAGACGAAGAGACCTTGGTGAAATCTATCAAGCAGTTGGAAGAGGCCCCGTGTAACCGCTTTCCCGGCCTCGATGGCGTCACAGAACTTGTTCCTGACAAAAAAGCATCCGCCTATCTATCCATAAATTGCAACGTATGAAGGACTTAGACCGCCCAATAGGGCAGGAGATTCACGACATTTGGAGGCCGACGATCAAGTCTTACACGACTGCTGGGCTCACTAGGCAGACAGACCGACTTATTGCGCTTGAGGGTATTGCTCAGTGTCTGGCGCAAATCTACGGCTTTTCTTACGTCGCTGGTCTTTTTACTCGTAATATGGAGAGCCAGTTAGCGTGGAAGCTTGACGGCGATATTGGCGACATGGAATCACGAGTTCCAGACGTCAGGATCGTGCCATCCTGGTCGTGGGCCTCCTATCTAGGGCAAATTAATATGCTCCCACAGTGGGATCCTGTCGATGCGGAACAAAGAAGTCGTCGTTTGAAAACCACGAGCTATTGGAGACGCTTCTGTGTAAGGTAATAAACAAAGAACAACTAGCTACGTCCTGGTCTCCTTAGGCCAACATTGAGGAATTGCCGCTCAAGATCCGCTGCTTCATGGCCCAGGTGCACCTTGTCGACTTTTCAGAAGCCAGGGCTTGGCCGAATGGTAAGCATCGGATGAGAGTATGGCGTGAAGAGAACAGGAACGAACCTGTCTACAGCTATGATTCGCTGCTAGACAATGAGCAGCGGCCCCTGGATGATCTTTGGCCTTTAGCTAAAGTCGGAGGCGGGGCAGCTAGTCGTTCACTCTCTTAACAACACACAGAAGACGCGTTCTCTGTAGGTGTGCATCTTGACTTTTGGGAGGACTATCGAAAAAGAAGAACCTTCTAACTTATGCCAACATATGAGGTGACAAATTATGCGCCTTAGAATATCTGGGAAAAGGTTCATGTCCGCACAACTCAAGGCTTAATCCTTGGAAGCTTAGAGGATGATAGCAACCGTTTTCGGCGTATCAGCTTGTTCAGCCTCGACTCTCGCGAGCGTAAGAACTTCTGGCGGGCGGTGGTTGGCACAGGATTAAGGAAACATAACACGCGGGTTGACACTTGGCCAAGCCTAGATTGCGATGTTGGAAGTCAACAATCCTTTAAGTATAACACAAATGATGACGCGGTACAATATCAAATAATTATTATTTAATTATTTGAGAGGAGCAAGGGAGAAGAGGATTAGAGCTAGGAGTTCTCTTTTTTGAATAACAACACTGCCAACTAGTGCTTAACATACGAATGGTTAGGATATCATAGGTAGTAGATAAATTGTTATATGGTTAAGCGGTAACGAAGTAGGTCAAGATGATAGCTTTAGGGTGGAATGTAGCATAGTCAACAGTCTAGTAGGTAAAAAACACATAACTAATTCTTAGTTGATAAGACAACTGACTGTACTCTGGTGGCATACTATCTACCTATCTTAATAATATTTCAGGTCAGGTTCGTGAGATATAAATACAGACAGCGTTATATTCACCCAAAGTGTACTACATATTCTTAATCCGGGCTAGAATGAAAGTTATCTTTATGTTAAAACAAGAAACCTAATTATCCTATTAACAACTGCAACTCTTTTCCTCTAGCACGCTATTCGCTGGCGCTTACTTTTGCTTCACACAAACTCATATACTCCTTCTATTTTTCTACTCACAGTATCGATTTAGCCCTCATAATTCATGGTTAAAAGTACCTCCCTTGTCTCAGCTAGCTGCGTAAATCTGAAATACCGTTCACAGTTATAACTCCAATATGCGGTACCAATCGCTAGATCTTGACACCCGACTACATAGGTGTGAATATTAGCATCTAGCTCTGCGCTACCGGTGACTGGTAGTCGAGCTTCGGCTGCTAGGCATGTTTCGTAATGTTCACGGATAAGGTTGAGCATCTTGTCGATGGCTTGTTGAAGGTTTAGGTTGTCGTGGTGCATGAAGAGAATCACCATGTTTTCGAGTTGGCCAACACGCTAGGGAGAAAAGTTCGATTAGTTTTACATGATAACTTAGTGTTTGGAGGTAAGGAGAGTAGAGAGAAGAACAGATAGATTGAAGAGGCACTTACGAATTCTTTTTCAAGTGAGAGAATTTCATTGAGTCTAACGATATGTTAGCTTTTACCGGTTCCATGCTAGCAATTCGCATTCTATAGATGATTAAGACAGCGGGATAGGTCTCCTCATTTAGCTATGTCCAAGAATTTGAGGTTGACTTTAAAAGGGTTGAAGACATGCATGACATGATTAGAAATATAATAACTTACAAGATAGTCAACTTTGTGCATTCTTGAATTACAATCTGCATCGCCTCATGCTCATGTATCCATTGTGGCAACTCAAAGTCCATAGCATACTCGTTTTGAGTTATGCTAGGAATTACACCTACATCATCACATCGCATTTTGAATAAGTCCCATGGCGTTGGAAGCTCATCCTCTTGTCTAAGCTTTTGTTCATTTCCAACTCCGTTTACGTAGTCATGGAGTTCTTTCTGAAGTCTGATGAGAGATCCTGTTTGCCAAGTGTAAGTGAGAATATTGTACGTATTGAGTATCCATACTTACCCTTTGCCATATGTTTACGAAATTGCGCCAAAATAGGATAAAGCATCTCGACTGTGCCACGAGAGTTTGGTGGGGGTACAAAGTTTGGACTTGGGCCAAGACAATCGTCAATACAGCGATTGGTCTCTTCTATGCATTTCAAAGTTCCTTCTCGGTCGGATGTAAGTTCTCCACCAGTGTCTATTTCATCATCCCAAAAGAATATCTGTCAAAGATGAGCATGGATCTTGTTATACTAGTTATACTTAACAAACCCAGTACAGAAATTGAGATAGTAGCAGTAAATTTTCCTTCTTAGAATCAGAGTAGTATGCAGCAGCGAGCCAAGTATAGTTTCCCCTTAGTCTGTGCTTTATTTTCTTTTGCTCCTCAATATTAATTGTCTTCAACCAAATATCCAGCTCAGTATTTATAGCATCAACAGCTGGATGTAGACCAACCCTCCATGCTGGCATATATGTTATAATATCCGGAACCAGGACTTTTTGACCTTGCATTCTTCGGACCAATGCCTTTCTATCTGCAGTATGATCAGACTTCGGTCCCTTAGCTCGAGTTTGGTGATCTCTGTACTCCATGTCAGGTGCCATTGTTCCTTGCTTGGAAAAAGAATTGAATTGTAGTTGATCGAAAAAGATGCTCATGTAAAGAATTCAATGAAGGAAAGACTCAATAAGATATAGGTCATGCCGCTGGCTAATGAGGCAATGGGGCAGCATCCTACATAACTATATTGCCAGTCTAATTTACCTTCCCGACTATGCATGATGATTGTTCCGCGGACTGACCACCCCGCCACCGTTACTGTATCAGTATCGTTATATTATTAGCAAATTCATAACACACTGCAGGATAAGAGATTCTCCTATGCTAAGTACTAGGATGTGTGATATACTCGGAAAGTCTGCTTGCTCTATTTATTACAGATCTTACGTAGTAGTAGTGAATTTCAAACATGCTTAGACCCGAATCTATCTCAGTATGCATGGATTATATATGCATACGCAGCTGAAATTTGTCAGAATCTAGCTGATAAGCTTGATTTGATTTGCAATAAGCAGAAAAGAAGTCGTAATACTGTTATTCTATCAGAAAAAAGTTAATCTACGTAGTACTCGGTGGGTGCTAAGTATGGAATGCGATATATAATATAAGTAAGACGGATTATGCAGTATATCTCATAACTTTGTATGCGAGCATGCAAGCATGCTTCTATATTTCTACGCTTGTACGCTTGTACGCTTGTACGCTTGTACGCTTGTACGCTTGTACGCTTATACGCTTTTGCTTTTACGCTTAGCGCTTATACGCTTATACGCTTGTGCTTTTACGATTATACGCTTGTACGCTGGCACGCTTGTACGCTGACACGCTTGTGCGCTTACATGCTTGTGCGCTTGTACGTTTATGCGCCCATGTGCTTATACGCTTATACGCTTGTAGGCTCACAGGCTTATCGCTCGTACGCTTGTATGCTTGTATATTACTATATTATTTGTGAAGTTATTAATTGAGATAATCAGCCTAATCTTGAAAATACCAGTATTGTTGACCTTCCAGGTCGCAAACGAAAAGGAAAGTAATAAAGATTAAAATAAGGTCGACAGCAAATGCAAGTAGTAGTATTTAGATTTGAAATTATAATTGATCGGAGTTATAAAGGTAAGCGTCATAATGTTTTATTTGTCATGTTAAATCTATGTAACAAAATCGTATAGAAAGTGCTATCCGGACAATTAACGCCTTATAATTGAGATACAACGATAAAATTGGCACATCTCAAAATATACTATTGAACATTAGAACTCTTCAAAAGCATTTCAGGATCGGGTAATAACTCGTTTTAGTTCCCTATCTTTACTGTCCCTTAACTTTTTCTCTTTAACATGATCCTCGCTGTTGGATCTGCCAACACGTTGACTTCAAACATGAGGTTCTTGGGGCGCCCTTTCTGCGGATGCTCTAATCTAATCTCATAATTTCTGATGACATGCGCCAGTACAATTTTGATCTGATTACTTGCAAAGAATCTTCCCGGGCAAGCATCTTTACCAAGCCCAAACTCCATAGAGTTTATGGTCGGACTAGCAAACTGGTACTGATTTGATTCAGAGGGATTACTTCGGAGCTTGAAAAAACGGAAGCCATCAAACTCATAAGGATCACCCCAGTGTTTAGGGGCTTCGTCAAGGATTGCAGTATTGCATTGAACAATTACGCCTACGGGAAGTTCAAGACCATTGGAGAGCTTTACCGGCTTGAGGATTTTGCGTTGAAATGTTGCTATATTTTCAGTTAGCCCTCTAAAATCTAGATCTAATAGAAGGAAATGCTTACCGACTGATGGTGGATTGTGTCTTTGCGACTCTTTCATAAAGCTATCCAGCTTTCGTAGCTGGGTCAAGGACTGCTTAGTGATGGTCCCATCTGTCTTCTCTAGTACGTCTTTAAGTTCTTCTCGAAGAGGCTCTATGTATTCAGGTCGTGCTGCCAGATCAAAAATAGCATGGATTATCGCGAGACGAGTTGTGTGGATGGCCGCAGTGGCGGTTAGTACTTGAATTTTGGCAATTTCCTTGAAGTCTATGGACACATCTTGATTTGTGGCCACTCTGTCTTGGATCCACTGAAGCATATCGTTTGGCTTTTCGTATCCATCTTTCTTTGCTGCATTGGTTCTTGCTTCAAGAACGGGACGCAAGAGGCGGTAGGCTTCTGCATGATCTGCTCGAACACTTCTCAATTCCGGGATAAAGTATTGGGCTAGAGGGCGAAGAAATGGCCGCCATAGTTTTAACCTCTCGCCTCCAATCATTGCATCAGTTGCAAACTTCTCGGTACACTCAAGCCATTTTGAGTCACGGTTTAATGGAGGCCCTACAAAAATACGTGCAGACGCTTGAGATACAATCCGGAGCAGTTTCTCGTGGAGGTTTATTGATGTCCACCCTTCGCAAGGTGGAAATTGAGTCTCAAAGGCATACGCGACTTCATCTTCGACATCCGCGACAAACTTTCCGAGATTTTGATTTAGGTCCAACTTAATGGCTGACAGCATATACTCACTTTCATGATCAATCGTCGTATATTGACCAAGATGGCGATCACCAAGCGCCTTCATTCCACTAGCTTGCTCACGAGTATACGTCTTAAGCTCTGTTGCAAAGAATCTAGGGAGAAATAACCGAGGGCCATCGGGTGTCATGATTTGAAATATTTCATTCTTGAACTAAATATAAGTTAGTTTCGGGGAAATGTTAGGATTTAAAGCTATTTCACCTTTTTATAGCCGTCTCTTAGGAGTACATCAGCCTCTTGGACATATCTTGCTTTGACTCTACTCAAGTTGTCCCTTTCCATGCCTACAAAGGGATAATTGAAAGTGCGATTAGAGTTGAAATACCTAGTGAAGGCAGATACTAGCCATAACGCTGCGGCAATTGCTAGAAGGAATGGAAAATAAAGAGACTCCATAATAGAGAATAACGCTCTGTAAGGGAGATTTAATCGACATTACAGTATGTTTTGTCATTAAATACACAAACCGAAAGCCACTATCCAAACAAGGGAAGATAGAAAGTCGCTTACATTAAATGGAAATAATTGATTACGGAAGTCATCATACCCAAAGGGATTGCCGATCCCGACTCATGGAGCGGCTTGCAATAAACTAGCCAGAGTCGACAGAAGGACAGAGGCGGCGCCAAAATGTAAGCCTTACGGAATTGTACATATCATTAAGTCATAGTCGTATACGATTACCCTAGTTACTCATCACACCACTCCCGAGATATCTTTAGATAAAAAACGTGTTCGAGATCACGGGAGGGGCTTTGATTAGTACGATTTCTTCTGGCAAAATTTAACAGCGGTTGCGTAAAGCAAAGCTGTTACATTGCGATCAGCACGGGCTAAGCGAGCTAGGCAATAAGTATATATTGTGATTAGGTTGGGCTTTATCGAATAACAATTCTCGAAACTTGTTCGACAATACCAGTTACTCTTACAGGTACCTCAGTCTCATGTTATTCTCACCAATCTACTCTAAAATTCTTCTAAGTTCTCTGTTCAACTCAACAACATGGCGAATTTAACTCTCTCGTCTTCTATTATTCCTATTGCAACCACATCAGTCCTAAAAGCAACTCCTGTGTCTCCAGACGGACTCACTCTCATTCCCGTTTCCAAACTCGACCTCCGCAGTGATTCCGACATCATCTCCCAACTGAAGACATATGTCGCAGTTACCACAGAGAAGAATGTTTGGGCCTACTGGAACACGGGATTCGACAATATGACGCCTTGGGTGCAGCGCAGCATCATAAATTGGGTACGCCGTCTTGGATCATGTTGGACTATCCGCGTTCTCGACTCTGTAGAAGGATCTCCAGTCCATATATCAAAATTCGTTGACGATTCGCATTTTCCAGCCGCATTTAATGAGAATAAGATGACTGGGCCACATGTTGGGCCACATTCGGGAGACTTAGTTCGTCTTCCACTGTTATACACGTACGGCGGCGTTTGGATCGATGCAGGCATGTTTCTTTTCCGTGACATTGATGACATTTGTTGGGACATTATTGAAGACCAGGAAAACCCATACGAAATGGCCGGATTCATCATCGAGATACGTCCAAATGTCCAGACAATGCTTAATGGTTTTATTGCAGCAAAGAAAAACAACGATTTTATCAAACGTTGGCATGAGATGTATGTGGCATTGTGGGAGGGCGTCACCGAAAGCAAAGGGTTTCACAAACATCCCCTCCTGACACACCTCCCTCTCCTCAATCCTCCTGTAGATAAACTTAACTGCCCAGATCTTGATCTTGCTATGGGAGACTTCAGCGATTATCTTGCGCATTTAATGTGCTTTGAACGGATCCGAAAACTCGTGGATCCAGCAGATGGATTCAATGGCCCGGCATACTTCCGTGAGAAAATGTTCCTCCTACCAACCATGAGAGAGATGTGGTACTTTCAAGATGTCACAGGCTGGAGTGGAACAAAACAATTTGATCTGCTGTCTGCAAAGCGAGACAGTGGCAATACTGAAGCCGAATTATTTGTAAACAACTTGCTTGCGAACACCAGCACAATGAAACTAAGCCATGGACCGCCAGGTGCTTTGGCAAGTTTCTTGGCAAATATCTGGGATTTGGAGGAGAATCATAACAAAGACATTGACGTCGGGACATATGCAGAGTTTCTACGGTATGGAAGTGTGCATTTCAAGCAAACGAGAACGCTGGAGCCTGTAAAGCTTGAGATATCGGACGAACAGGTGTTAGAGGTTGGTTTCCTAGAGACTAATATGTAAAGATGTAGTAGAAATGCTGGAAAATGGTCTTACCAAGGATTTGCTTGAAAATTCATATTGAGGGTCGAGTAAAGGTTCATTACGTATAAAACAAGGGCATTTAGTGCGAGCACGAAAATCAGTATAGCTAAGGACAACATCTTCTAGGAGTGCATGCTACCCGTGCAGTATCATTAATATTGATATTATTATTGTTGTTAAGTTTGTCAAACTAGGCTATAAGCTATCATAGTAATATCAATATTTGCTATCAAATTAAGTTGAAAATAAAAGACTACTTACTAGTGGCTGCCTAAGGAAATCAGAAGCTGAGCATTTGGAAATTTAACATTGGCTGCTATAAGTCGAGAATGATGTCAGAATGATAGCTTTAGTCATTGTGTTGAAAATCTCATCCTGAAGACTAATATCTAGTTCCGATTGAAAAACGGAAGCAAAATCGGGTTTCGCTCTTACTGATGGTCCTTTATTAATCCTCGCGTTCTCTTTTGTTTCTTTAAATATCAGACTTCCCTTTGATAATTGTGCTAAGATCAAACACAAGCACTAAAAAGAGCATATCTATCAACGCTATTATAATTGCAAAGAAAAGATACTAGCCTGCTATTAACATTGTAAAAAAGCAACTGCTAATACCAACCAAAAGCCGACTATCAAGCTCTATTTTCTTCTAAGCCAGATTTTATGCCGCACTATAGTATAGAGAGAGTCCTAA